>ENA-OQCX01000897-OQCX01000897.1-human-gut-metagenome-genome-assembly--contig:-NODE-897-length-14764-cov-1.917948_pt1 | contig 14764 bp, 18 predicted proteins | sample MGYA00242762_ERZ504587 | MGnify/ENA primary metagenome ERZ504587 (study PRJEB26092, sample SAMD00036337) | human gut metagenome | host: Homo sapiens | study: EMG produced TPA metagenomics assembly of...
CCGCAAATAAATCGCAGCACCCTTTAGATTTTCAAACTTATTTCACCGCACCGGTGATACCTTCTGCAAAACTGCTTCTGCAGAACGAAGAATACAACCATGGTCGGAATGGAACAGAATAATACGCCGCACATCAGCATACCGTAATCGGTTACATAGCCTGTGATCAGGTTGGCGATCAGCATTGGCATTGTGATGGCTTTGTTATCTGTCATAATTACCTTCGGCCACAGGTATGCATTCCAGGCATTCATAAAGGTAATAACAGCGGCTGCCGCGTAGGTGGATTTCATGGTTGGAATAAACATCTGGAAAAAAGATTCTCACTTCGCTTAAGCCGTCAATTCGTGCTGCTTCGATAATGTCTACTGGAAAAGCTCTTGCATTCTGTCGGAACATCATGATCATAAATGGTGTGGAAATGATCGGAAGGATAAATCCGATGGATGTATTCAGAAGCTTCGCTTTTGAGAACATCTTAAACAACGGAACCATAGTAGCAACCTGAGGAACCATCATGGCAAGAAGGAGAATGGAAAACAATTTGTCTTTTCCTTTGTCATGATATACTTCGAATCCGTATCCGGCGATGGAACAGATCAGAAGGCAGATCACTGTAGTCAGGATTGCATAGAAGAAGGAGTTCCAAGTGCTCTCCAAAGTGGCTGCTGGGATGTCAGGTTCTTAAAGTTCTCCATGAAATAGCTTCCCGGAATAATACGTCCGCGTGATACATCCGTGGAAGTATTCGTAGCTGCTGAAATCATCCAGTATAGCGGAAAAACGGAGAAAAATGATACAATGATCAGAAAAATGTATGTAGGAATCAATCTTCTCTGGATTGCGGATTTGTTTTTCTTAGTCACGAGTATCACCTACTTTCAAGTTGATAAATGCCAGAACCGCTACCATAATAAAGATAATAAAGGACATTGCTGCTGCATATCCGAAGTTCGGCACGTTGACAAAACAGGTATTATAAACATAATGTGACATTGTGATGGTTGAGTTTGCAGGACCACCCTTTGTCAGGTTCATGGACTCATCAAACAGCTGTAAGGTACCGTTGATGGACATGATGAAGGTCATGATAATAGTGGGCTTCAGAAGCGGTACTGTGATCTTCCAGAAGGTTTTCCATCCGTTTGCACCATCGATCTTCGCTGCCTCATAAACAGAATATTCGATGTTCTGAAGTCCTGCCAGATAGAATACCATGTTGTATCCGGTCCATCTCCAGATCAGGGCGATGATAATAACAATCTTTGCGCTGGTGGAGTTTCCAAGGAAATTATATCCTGTGGAGAGAATTCCCATTTTCATCAGAACACTGTTGATCAGACCGTCTGTTGCAAACATGGAACGGAAGATCAGAGAATAGGAAACCAGGGAAGTTGCACATGGAAGAAATACACATGTACGGAAAAAGCCTTTGAACTTCAGGTCTTTGTTGTTCAGAAGCTGTGCAAGCAGAATCGCAAGAATCAGCATGATCGGAACCTGAATGATCAGATACAGGAATGTGTTGCCAATGGACTGCTGGAACACTTTATCTGCAAGGATACGTTTGTAGTTACTGAAGATTGGATCTGCAAAACGCATATTTGCGCCGGCACCTGTCTGCAGGGAAATGATAAATGCCCGAATCATTGGATAAAAGCTCATGATGGCGATCATGATAGAAGCTGGTGCCAGGAATATCCATCCGGCAGCTTTCTGCTTCGTAGCCAGTGTCATACCTTTTTTCTTGGAATTCACAGGAACTCCTCCTTTCAAGCCTATATATACTGCAACTTTTCCATCCAACAGCTGTACCAGTGAGCAAAATATTTTTATGTGACTTCCTTTTGCTCAGCCGTACAACTGTTAGATAGGCGCCTGTATGGAGTAACAGGCATTTTCTTTGAACAGAAAACGGAGGACTACTTAGCAGTCCCCCGCCTCCTAATAATTAATTCCTATTTAATTTCAATTACTTGCCCCGGAAAGGATTACTCAGTCATCTTGAATGCCAGTGTATCCTGTGCTTCCTGAAGAGCGTCTTCCTTAGCTGTTCCGTTTACGATATTAACAACAGCTGTGTTTACGCACTCTCTTGCCTCATAGTGATATGGAGTCTTTGTGAACTCCGGAATATGAGAAGAGTACTCTACGATTGTTGAGAAAATCGGCTGTCCGCCAAAGAACTCGTTTGGCTCGTTGTAAACATCAGACTCACCAGCTGGCAGATAGCAGGAAATAGCACCTGTCTCAGGAAGAATTGCATCATAGAAGTCTGTGCTGGAGCCAAATGTGCTTGCAAGGAAGTCCTCAGCAAGCTCTACGTTCTTGCAGTTAGAGGTAATATACCAGGAAGATCCACCGTTGTTTGCATAATTTGTAGCTGTGTCAACACCGTCAATCTTAGGCATTGTGGTGATTCCCCATAAGCCTTTCTGATCCTCAGTGGACATCAGAGTAGCTGTGATCCAGTTACCATTTACAATACCAGCAGCCTCACCGCTTGTGATGGTTGCAATGTACTCATCCAGTTGTTTACAAGCTTCACAACGTCGTTCTGAACCAGCTCTGTGTAAAGATCGATACATTTCTCAGCGGTCTCATTGCCAACAATGTAAGCTTCGCCGTCTTCGTTAACGAAGTTCGCACCACAGGACTGGATCATCATCATAAGGGTATCTCCGCCTGTTGCTTCGCTTGTAAGAAGGTATTTGCCGGTCTTCTCGTGAATATCTTTACCGATTTCTTCGAATTTGGACCATGTGATGTCTGTAAGGTCATCCAGTGTATATCCTGCTTCTTCAAGGATATCGGTACGGTAGCAGGCGATAACAGCACCGTTATCAAATGGAACACCGTAATGTGTATCATCTACCATGGAATAGGACTGTTTCAGAGCTCCGAAATCATCCCAGTTAATATTCATATCTTTCAGATCTGTGAAAGCATCCGGATAAGCTTTCAGGAATTTCTGATAGCTGTTATCCTGCATAAGAACGATATCCGGAAGTGTGCTGTAATCACCAGCATTAGCTGCTGTAGTAAGCTTGGTCTGGCAGTCATCAGAAGATGTCTCGATGATATCTACTGAAAAGCCTTCATGATCTGCTGCATACTGGTCAGCTGCGATCTGCATGGACTTGATATTGAAGTTCTGGTCCCATGCCCATACGGTTAATGTGTTGTCGTTGTCCTCTGCAGATACAACTGTTGCTCCTGCTGCCATGGAAGCTACCATTGCACCTGTAAGTAATACGGTAAGTACTTTTTTCTTCATAGAAATATCCTCCCTTAAAATTGTTTCTCTGTATTTCTTATGAATGTATTATACCATCCGCATATGGGGTGATGTATGCAATACCGCCCATATAATGTGCATTTTCAACCATTATGCTCGTTTTTTTCTTTTTCATGTTTCGTTCATTTTTTCACAATTTTTCGTCATGTTCACGAAGCGTGTGGTTTTTTTTTCACTAATGTACACATGTTTTATTTGATTTTCTGTACTTTTTCACAAACTTTATATGTATATTTTGTGAACTATTCACATTCTTTTATTTTACTTCTATGCAAAAAAGACTTTCTGAGGATACCTGGTTTTCAGGGTATGGAGCATTTCTTCTGTAAGATCCAGAAGTAATTTGATCTTACGTCCGTCTTCCTTAATGATCATTGTGTAATAGGGAGTATCTTCTTCATAGGAAGTATAATCGTACTTCTTTAAGTGCTCTGTTCCACCGTTCTTTTTGTACTTGGCCACTGAATCATGCCAGTGAGGGGCTACCACCTCCAGCTGCCGGAGATCCAGCTCATGGGCTGTCTTACGGTATTTGTTTCCATAAATCACATCTATGGTAAGCTGTTCATTTTCCATTATGTATTCATAATCCCGCTGACAAAAGATCCCGTAAATAAAATAAAGACCTGCCAGGCAAAAACCAGCCAGCATAAAGGCCTGGGATATGGTAATTCCCATAACCACAAACACTACGGCAAAAATACCATGGTCTTTTTTAATGCTCCGGAAAGCTTTTTTTTTCTTTCTGGTCACCTGTTCTACTATTTTATAATCGTACATTCTACCATCCCTCCTCTGAATGAATATCAAATTTCAAGAGCTGCTGTTCGTAATTTCCGGGCGTTTCCGCCACTCTGCCGGCGACATTCCCATCAGCTGGCGAAAGTTCCGGTTAAATGTGGAATTGGTTGTAAAACCGCATTTGTAGGCAATATCTGCGATAGACTCATCTGTCTTTTTCAGGATCTCGCAGGCAGTCTGAATCCTTACTTTGTTAATATATTCCAGAGGGCTCATGTGCATATAGGAGGTAAACACCCTGCGAAAATGAGTCTCACTGATATGACAGGCTTTTGCCAGATCACCAATTCGGATATCCTCCATATAACATTGTGAAATATAGTCGATGGCCCTGGAGATCATATTGGTGATCTTTCCTTTTTCCTCAATATTTTCTTCAGCAGAGGAACGGTTCATTCTTGCCACTTCCGCAAGCAGTGCCAATAATATCCCATTTGCTTCTTCCAGGTAAAACTCATCACTGGCACGCATGATTTCCAGTATCTTGATTATTTTGTTGGAAAGGCTTTTATATTCTGATTCTTTCAGGCAAAGTGCTTTTGAATAAATACGCTGGATCATTTTTTCTGCCCTGAGGGGCGTTCCTGCTGCCACCTGAAGAAAACCTTCCACATCGATAAACAGATATTCCCATTTGCTGATATTTCCCACATCGCTGGTGGTCGTATGGGGAAAGTTTGGTGGAATAATGGTAAATTCCCGCCCTGCAAAACGTACAGGCTCTTCTCCTAACACCAGCTCTCCTTCGCCACTGTAGCAGAAACCGATCTCCAGATAGTTATGAAAGTGAAGGTAATCCACATCCCTTCCATAATTCTGCACCCACTTTTCACCAAGAAGTGCCAGAATGGGGATTCCATCCTGCATCTGGTAATAGCGGAATTCCATTTTCATTTTTCGTTTTTTTCGCCATGTAGTCTCCTATAACAAAATTAAAAATATAGTTTTTTTTATCATACCACACTTTCCTTGTAAAAAGGGAATTTTTCTGCTATTCTCTTTTTAGATAAACGCAAAAAGGAGGATACTTATGTCCCAAACCCAGATTTTATTATATAATTTTAAAGATGAGGATCGTCTTCACCAGATCCGTAGATATTTGAACCGACACAGAATCTCTGTCCGCATGGTACAGCAGCCAGAGTACCTGGAAAGTCTCGGATTTCTCTTCGAGATTCCTGGGTTTTCTAAGAATCCGGTATTTAACCTTGGAAAAAATTTTCAGGAAGAAATGATGGTGCTGAAGGATTTTTCCAGTGAGCAGCTGGATGAATTTCTGGCTTTCTTTAAGGAAAATGGCCTGCTGCCAGTGAACTTAAAAGCTATGCTTACACCGGTTACGGTTCACTGGGATTCTTTGAAGCTGCATGATGAGCTTATGAAAGAACATACGGAGATGTATTCACACAAATAAGCCAAATCAAGATCTGCTTCCTTGTCTGGATGAAGGCGCCGCAGCGGGCTACGGCAACCGAATTCGGGCAAAATGTACCGCAAAGTGTGCGTGCAGATTGCGGAAATAATTTTTCAGACACACTTTAGAGCGTATCTGAAAAATCCAGGACGCGAAAAGGCCCTGCACTCGGCAGGGCCTTTTCTTTATTAACATCTAATCTTAAACGGTCTGATTAGTACAGTTTAGCCATCTCTTCGATGTTGTCTGGGTTGAACTCAAGCGGAGCGCCAAGAACTACTTCTGTACCACCGTCATCAGCTGCTGTGATTGTGTAGTCACCAAGGTCACCAGCTGTGAATGTTTCATCAACAGCACCTGTGATCTCGTCGTTGATCAGAGCGATTGTTGTCAGAGCGGAAAGTTTTCCAAGGCCCTGCATATCCCACAGATAGAAGTATGGGCAGGAATGCTCATCATCAGCACCTGTGTACTCAAGCATCTCAGATGGAAGTCCAAGACCTGTCAGTTTGCAAGCAGATCCGTTGTCCTGAAGGTATTTAGCAGCTGCAGCGATACCAACTGTTGTAGGTGCGCAGATAACTTTCAGATCCGGATATTTCTCAAGAAGAGCTGCTGTCTGGTCTGTGGATTTCTGTGGCTCGTCATCGCCATATGCAACTTCTACAAGCTCAAGCTTGGAATATTTGTCATCCTCTTCCATAATCTTCTTCATAGCGTCGATCCATGCGTTCTGGTTTGCAGCCTGAGAAGTAGCGGAAAGAATTGCGAACTGTCCCTCTCCACCGGAGATATCAAGGCAAGCATCAAGAAGAGCCTGTCCTACAGCAACAGTACCAGCCTGGTTGACGAAGATCTGACGGCTGTCTGGGTTTGTAGCAGAGTCGAAGCAGGAGATCTTGATTCCTTCATCCATAGCTTCCTGTAATTTTGCCTGAAGTGCGTTAACATCGTTGCAGAGATGCAAATTGCATCGTAGTCCTGAGAGATCAGGTTGTCAAGAACTTTGATCTGAGCATCTGCTGTAGCTGCCTCTGGGTAAACAGTATCAACGGTAGCGCCTCTGCCTCAGCTGTCTCTACGAAAGATTTTGCAGCGATTTCGAAGAATGCGTTACCAGCGGATTTACCAACCAGTGCGATTTTCTTTCCGTCAGCGGAACCAGCCATAGCCGGAACTGCGGATCCAAGGATCATGCTCCACAAAGAAGTGCGCTTACGATTTTTTTGTTCATGTTTTTTTCCTCCCATGGAATAATATAGTTTTTGGTAACGGTTCAGCATTCCACCATCAGTGAAACAGCCGACAGTTACAGTTTTTATTTGCAACTGCTCCGCCTTCTGCGAAGCAGTTTACAAGCTTATAAAAAATATGAGTTAGTTGTTAAGGAATTTTATTTTGCTGTTTTTGCTTTTTTCTGAATTTCTTTAATGATATTTGGAAGTGCAACTGCACCGATCAGAAGAACACCAATGATCAGCAGGATAACCTGCGGATGGATATTTCTCTGTCCAAGACCAACACGAAGGCAGACGATGATAAATGCGGAAATCAGACCGCCTGCGATATTACCTTTACCACCTGTGGAGGAGATTCCTCCGAATACTGCCATTGCAATGGCATCCATCTCAAATCCGTTACCAGTTGTGGTATTTGCACCGAATGAGGAAGACATCAGGAACAGTGCACACAGTCCAGAGATGGTTCCCATCAGAGTGTAGATCACGAAACGGATCTTCTGTACATGGATTCCGGAGTAGTAAGCTGCAAGACGGTTGGTACCGATTGCATATACTCTGCGTCCGAAGGTACATTTTCCAAGGATAACTGCTGCAATGATTCCAAGGATCAGAACCAGGAAAAGAATGTAAGGAACACGTCCTACTTTTCCGCCAAGTGCAGCAAAGCCTTCTGTGTTTGTTACGGAAATACTTCCACCACTTCCAAGAACGATCTCTGCAATACCTCTGAAAATGATCTGTGTTGCAAGTGTTACGATCATTGGAGGCAGTTCTTCAAATCTGGTAAGGACAAATGCGTTTACAGCGCCGCAAAGGGATCCAACCAGAAGTGTGGCAAGGATTACCACGATGAATGGAGCTCCTGTGTTTGCCACGATACAAGCCATTGTTGCGGAGAGACACACGATAGATCCAACGGAAATATCAATCTCACCAAGTACCAGAATGTATGCCATCGGCAGCATCAAGAAGATTTCTGCCAGATAAACAGGCATCTGACGGAGCAGACTCTTCAGATTATAGAACTCGGAAAAGTTTGCACAGAAAATATTTACTGCAATAAACAGGAGTACCAGAATGCCTTCCCAGCTGAAGATCATCTGTTTCACAGGGCTTTTCGGCACGTTGTTAATACTTCTTCCAGATTTTCCAGCCATGATTACATCTCCCTTCCCTTTAATGCATTTTTGTCAGCTGTACGCTGTAAAACAATGTTTACAACAACTACTACAAGAATGATAACACCCTTGATGGTATTCAGCCACAGCTGATCGAAGAATGGGATCAGCGGAAGTGCTTTTGCGATGGTTGCAAGGATCAGGGATCCAAGAAGAGCACCAAGTACTGTACCACGTCCACCACTCATGCTTACACCACCGATAACGCAGGCTGCGATAACGTCCATCTCACCGCCCTGCTGCATATCAGGCATTGCAGAAGCGTAAATGGAAACCTGAAGGGCTCCGCCAAGACCGGCAAGAAGACCCATGATAGTGTAAACAAGAAGCTTAATATTCTTTACATTAATACCGGAAACCTCAGCTGCACTTGGGTTACTTCCTACTGCGTAGATTCTTCTTCCCAGTGTAGTCCATTTCATGAATACGAAGAAGATTACATAGCAAAGGATGATCACCCAGATAACAAGGCTCATTCCCAGGAATTTTGTTGTTGCAAAATCTTTAAATTTACCAAGAGCTGCTGCACTTGCCCACTCACCGTTGTGGGAAACCAGGTATCCCATTGCACGGTAGATGTACATGAAGCCCATTGTTGCAATGATCGGAGGAACATCCGCTCTGGAGATCACAAGGCCTACCAGGAAACCACATGCGATTCCGATTGCCAGTGCGATCACAAATGCCAGGAAAGTACTGGAAATGTGTTCATATTTCAGAAGCATACCAATTGACATACCAGTCAGTGCCAGAGTAGACATGATGGAAATATCAATTCCACCTACCAGCATAACACACAGCATACCAAGTGACATTACCATTGTTACAGCATTGTTTTTCAGCATATCCGTCAGAGACTTGAATGTAAGGAATGACGGGCTGATGATTGTGATTACTACGAAAAGCAAAACCAGGATCACTGCAAGCAGTGCTTCACGGGAACCTGTCAGCTTTTTCATGAAAGATTTCTTTTCCATTATTTAGCTGCCCCCTTTCCGGTTGTACCTTTCTCCATTGCCAGCTCAAGGATCATCTCCTGAGTTGCTTCGCCTCTTCCCAGCTCACCAGTCTTACGTCCGTTGCACATTACAACGATTCGGTCAGACATTCCAAGGATTTCAGGCATTTCAGAGGAAATCAGGATAATTGCGTAACCCTTCTTTGCAAGATCACCCATGATCGCATAAATCTCAGCCTTGGCACCAACGTCAACACCTTTCGTCGGCTCATCCATGATAACAACCTTCATCTCCTGGCTAAGAGCTTGGCAACTACAACCTTCTGCTGGTTACCACCGGACAGAGAGCTTGCAGGCTGGAAAATATCAACAGCCTTTGTATCAACCTCTTCCAGAAGTCTCTTGGAAAGATCTCTTTCTGTCTTCTCGTCATTGAAGCCGTTCTTCGCATATTTGCTGATAGTCGGAAGTGTTACGTTTCTTCCAAGTCCCCAGCTCATGATCAGACCTTCCTTCTGACGATCCTCCGGAAGAAGGATAATTCCTTCTTTCATTGCGTCAGATGGCTGTTTGATATGTACTTCTTTTCCCTCCAGATAAACCTTACCTTCATCTGGATTTGTGATTCCACAGACGCTCTCTACAACTTCTGTACGTCCTGCACCAACCAGACCTGTAAGACCTACGATCTCGCCAGCGCGTACATTGAAGGAAACATCTTTGAAATATCCGGTACGGGATAAGTGCTCGATACGAAGCATCTCATCACCAATCTTAACCTCCGGTTTCGGGAACAGATCCTTGATCTCACGGCCAACCATGGCTTTAATCAGGTCTGCATTGGTGATTCCGTCTACATCATAGGTACCAATATACTGAGAGTCACGGAAAACAGTAACTCTGCTTGCCAGGCGGTACATATCCTCAAAACGATGGGAAATGAAGATAATGGAAACGCCTTTTTCTTTCAACTGATCTACGATTCTGTAAAGCTCCTCGGATTCTCTCTTTGTAAGAGAAGCGGTAGGCTCATCCAGGATAACAATCTTTGCATTTGTGGACAATGCCTTTGCGATCTCAACCATCTGCTGCTGGGCAACACTTAAGGTTCCCATTTCTGCTGTGGAATCGAAATCTGCATTCAGCTGCTTCAGAAGCTTGTTTGCCTCCTCGTTCATGGCCTTCCACTGGATCATGTGATTCTTCTTGATCTCATGTCCCATAAAAATATTTTCAGCCACTGTTAAATGTGGATAGGATGTGGGGTGCTGGTAAACAGCTGCAATTCCTGCTTCCTGTGCATCCTTCGGACCTTTGAAATCCACTTTTTCTCCAAACAGGTACATTTCGCCTTCTTCTGCTTTATGTACACCGGTAATTACTTTAATGAAGGTAGATTTACCTGCACCGTTTTCGCCCATCAGTGCGTGAACTTCGCCAGGTTTTAACTGGAACTGTACATTGTTCAGTGCTTTAACGCCGGGGAAAATTTTCGTAATGCCTTTTAATTCAAGAACATATTCAGACACGGCTTTTTCTCCTCCCTTTCTTGATCTGTTATTATTCTACCACCTGTGCACTTTGTTTGAAAATGGGAAAATATTTTGAAACAGGGTAAAATATTTTCCACTTAATGGGTAAAATTTTCCACTGATCTTAAAATATTCCACAAAGCAAGGTGCTTTTACTCTCGTATTTTAGATATAATTGTGGTATGATGAGTGTGGCACTTTTTATCAATTTGTTTTTATAAACTTACAGCAAACTGTTCATTTTTTCACAGTTACTGTTATTTCACTAAGCATGGGACTCCTGTAGTTTCCAGAGTCCCTATAACGGAGATTCATTATGAAATTACTGATCGTAGACGACGAAGAGCTTACCCGCACCGGTGTAATTTCTTCCATCGACTGGCAATCCATCGGAATCCGGGAGGTGCTTCAGGCGGATGATGGAATAAACGGAATTGAAGTGGCCAGAGTACACAGACCGGACATTGTGCTATGCGATGTACGTATGCCCCGTCTGGATGGAATCGCAATGCTGGAGCAGCTGGAAGAAATCCTTCCTGATATTGTTCCTGTTTTTATGAGCGGATATTCGGATAAAGAATATCTAAAGGCTGCCATCAAGCTAAAAGCCGTCAATTATATAGAAAAGCCTCTGAACCTGTGGAAATCCGGGATGCCATTGTGGAAGCCCGTGATCTTTGCCTGGAAAAAAACGTACCCGGCAAAATGCGTCCATCCATTCCATGGAAAGCGCTTCCCGCCTGGCTCTTCTTCTCACCCAGCCTTTCGCCCATGCGAAGGAAAGTATTGACCAGCTCATAGATGAGCTGTCTCTGTCTGTCAGCAATACCACTCCCTTTACTGCAATTGTGCTTAAGACTGATACCGAGGAGGAGTTTCCTCTTTCAGAAGCAAACGCCATGTTTCTGTCAGTCCGGGAATTTTTAAAAACCTTCCATATAGATTGTATTTTTGCAGAAAAGCGTGTACAGTATATGGTTTACTTTTTGTTTGGTTCCTCTCCTGGAGCAGCCGTTCGAAAAAGCATTGAAGAATTTTTCTGTAGTCTGTATTCCCGCTGCACCAGATTCTGCATCGCAGCCGGAGATACTGTTACAGGCATTTCCAAAGCTTATCAGTCCTATACTTCTGCTGTTATTTCCCTGCAGAGCAGCTTCTTTTTCCCCACAGGTACCTTTCTGTCTCCTTTTTATCAGGCACCTGTTTCTGAAACAGCAGCAGAGCTTTCTGCCAGTCCGGAGAATGAATTTCTCACTCTTCTCACTGAAAAAAATAAGGAAAAAGCAAAAGCTTTCCTTGACAATCTGTTCCTGTATTATAACCAGAATCAGAATGTTCTGCCTAACCAGGCCAAGGATCTCTATTACAAATTATTCCGTGCTTTGGATAATGCTGCACGTCAGTTGAAACTAACTTTATCCGATACCCAGGAAAATTTAATAGACACATTGGAGAAGATTTTTTCCTATAATGAGATGCACCAGAAGCTGGTAAAAAGACAGAATTTTTTTTTTCCAGACAGCAGCCAGCACAGAAGAAGAAAATTCTACTATTTTTCTGATCAAGGATTACATCGGACAGAAATATATGAACGAGACCTTATCTGTGAAAGATATCAGTGATCATGTATTTTTATCAACCTCGTATGTGTGTACCTTCTTCAAAAATGAGACCGGTCAGACTTTAAATCAGTACCTCACAGAGTACAGAATGGAAAAGGCCAAGCAGCTGCTGTCTGACCCCAGGTATAAAATTACAGATATTCCTCGCGGGTGGGATACAGTGACGGGAATTATTTCGGTAAAAGTTTTAAGAAGTATACAGGTTTTTCTCCTTCTGAATATCGAGAGAAAATGAGTTAGTTTTCTGCAACACATAAAAAATTTTATATATTTCAAAACACCTATATATTTTTGAGGAGTGTGAAATAATTTGCATAAGTTTAAGCAATGGTACCAGGATTTGAACCTGCAGTCCAGGTTTACCCTGGTACTTCTTTTGATCGTGTCAATTCCTGCGATTGCCATTATCTTCTTTTTTTATGGAAGAGCCTACGACATGGTAGTTTCCTATACGATCCGCCAGGAACAGGACCGGTCTGCTGAACGCGCCGTTGATAGAAGAATCTATTCAGAAAGTCCTGGATGTAAGCGAAGAGATTTCTTCCCTTGATTTTTACCAGACACTTTTTAAAAATGCCATAACTGAATCCTTCACGGATCTGGCAGATTCCCTGGATGCAGCGTCTTTTTCCCGAAAGATAGATCAGCTGATTGCTGATACGCCCGTTACCAATGTCAAGATTTATATGGAGATGCCAAAAGGCTCTCCTTCAGACATAAATGCACTTTTAGATAAGGAAGACCTGAAAGATACTTTTCTATCTCTCGATCAGATCCGTGGAACCTACTGGTATGGTATTTTCCGCGGAAGCCGCGTTTCCCAGCTTTTTTGTCCCTCCTTCTATCTTGGTACAAAGGAACAAAAGGCATATGGAGATCAGGCATATATCACCCATGCTTCTGTGATCTATAACAACAGAACTTATGATGCTTATATGGCGGTCTATTATTCCGGTCATGACTTTCAGCAGATTCTGTCTGAGAATCTTACTCTGGACGGCAGTGTTTCTTATATTATGAATGAGCGTAACAACCTGGTCTCTGCTTCCAGTGATTCTCTCGCCGGAATTTACTGGCTGGATTACGACAAGATCATGGAGTCCTACATGTCCTCCAACAGTTTCGTGGAGCAGGATATTCTGGGGAAAACCGTTTACGTTGGTTTCTACCGGATCAAACAGCCAGGCTGGTTTATGGTGACGGTACTTCCCTCCCAACCCCTGATCAATCAGAGTAATATCCTGGTTTTGCAGTTTTTATCCATTTATATTGCGGTACTGGTGCTTGCCTTTTTGCTTGCAAGTACCTTGTCCAAATCCATTACAGGGCGAATTTCCTCAGTTATCAGTCAGATGCGAACAGTCCGTCACGGTCCTCCGGTCCCTATGGACAGCCCAAGTGCGCACGATGAAATTGGTGATCTTATTGATACTTACAACTATATGACACGCAAAATGAACCAGCTTATGGAAAAACAGGCCCAGGCTGCTGAGGATCTGCGAATTGCCGAGTTTAATTCCCTGCAGGCTCAGATCAATCCCCATTTTCTTTATAATACCATGGATATGATCAACTGGATGGCCCAGCAGGACGTACCTCTGAGGTCTGTAACGCAGTGCAAAGTCTTTCCAGATTCTACAAGCTGACACTTAGTCGCAAAAAGGGAATCAGTACTATCGCCAAGGAAGAAGAACATGTTTCCATCTATGTGCACCTGCAGAATATGCGCTATCATGACAGCATTTCCTTCATTTCCGATATTCCGGATGAACTGATGGAATACCAGATTCCAAAGCTGACCCTGCAGCCTGTTATAGAAAATTCCATACTTCACGGAATTCTGGAAAAACCTTCCAAGTCTGGAACTATTGTACTTACCGGATGGATGGAGGATGGGGATATTGTACTTCTGATTTCTGATGACGGAGTTGGAATCGCGCCGGATAAACTGCCCATGATTCTTTCCGGGGAGGGAACCAGTATTTCAGGTGGAACCAATATTGCGATCTATAATACTCACAGACGGCTTCAAGTGCTTTATGGCGCAGATTATGGATTGACTTATTCCAGCGATGTAGGAAAAGAAACCGAAGTACAAATCCGAATTCCGGCGAAGAAGGATGCGGAAAACAAATAGCAGTTTAATCTTATCATCTACAGTAAAAGAGAGAGTCTGACGACTCTCTCTTTTATTGAATATGAATATGTGTACAAACCATATAGATGGTCTTATTCTTGCTATTATTTACACAACTTTGAAAATTATCTTGTTACAATATCAACCGGTACATTGAAGATCTTTGCAACCTTCAGGATGGTATCAATATGTCTGCCTGTTGCAGCTGCCATATGATGTGTCGGGCCAGCTTCGCTCCAGCGGTTTACAAACTCTCTTGCGCCACATGTAAAACGAGTTCTCATGTTCGTATCGCCAAAGGAAAGGATTGGTCCTTCCTCGTTGATTCCCTCAGCAACAACGAATTTGAAGCGTCCGTCTCCATCCTGTGTGATTGCAAGATAGGTAACCGGACCTGTGTATGGATAGAACTGTGTCAGATATCCGCCGCCTGTTTTGCCATGGAACACTGGTACGATCTTCATGGTAGGTTTCTTATCAGAAATATCGGCATCACCACTTCCAGAATGACCGATAATGCAGATGTCATCATTGAAGTCAATGGAATACATCTCGGAAAGCTGGCCTGTGCCGGAAATTGTCT
>ENA-OQCX01000898-OQCX01000898.1-human-gut-metagenome-genome-assembly--contig:-NODE-898-length-14762-cov-1.958456_pt1 | contig 14762 bp, 20 predicted proteins | sample MGYA00242762_ERZ504587 | MGnify/ENA primary metagenome ERZ504587 (study PRJEB26092, sample SAMD00036337) | human gut metagenome | host: Homo sapiens | study: EMG produced TPA metagenomics assembly of...
CAGCCGACACACAGCATTTGGGCAATGTGTATTACTCCAGCGAGCCATTTCAGGCGCGCTCTTAGCGTAAGCGAAATCCAGCGCTTACGGAGACTTATGCGTGAGGGCTCTCCCGAACGCATTAGTCGCAGTTAGCGATTAGTTCGCTGGAGCGTTGCGCCGGCGAGTGAGTAATACACATTGTCCAAATGCGTCCGCATTAAAGAACTTTTAATCAACTAAATAACAATTTCGTTATTCTCTATGATAACAAGAACCAGGTCATACTTTCAATGTGTTATTGAAAATAGCCCGGTTCTTATAAATTTATTTTTTATAAATCCATCAGTCTGTCGTAGACGTCCTCGGGATATACGGCTGCTGGTTGTGGATGGGTTCGCCCAGACAGGTCTTGGGATAAGCGAAGGTGCCGGGCTCCAGGCGGATTTCAAGGAGTTTCGGCGCTTCGGTGCCATGTAAAAAATCTGCCGCTTTTTCAGCAACCTCATTAGCTTCCATACAGGCACTGCTGATTCCATAAGCTTTGGCTACCTCTGTGAAGTTGCAGGACGAGAAGCCGCTGCCTTCTGAGGTATCAGCATAGACCTGCTCAAAGTAGTCGCGCTGGAGGTGGCGGATCATTCCCAGGGCGTGATTGTTCATTACCATCATGGTAATAGGAAGATTCTCACGCTTTACCCACTCCAGTTCCTGAATGTTCATCTGGAATGCGCCGTCACCGCAAATGCAGGCTACTGGCTTTCCGGTGGCGTAATAAGCTCCGATTGCTGCTGGAAGAGCATAGCCCATTGCTCCGTGTCCGCCGGAGAAAAGAAGCTTCTGGTCTTTCTGGTTATGGAAGGCTGGTAGCTCCATACCATATGCTGTCCTACGTCAACTGCTACTGCGGAAGTGTCTGCAAGAGCGTCGCTTAAATCTGCGATCATACGATTCGGATAGCGTTCTGGGATGGAATCATCTACTGCGCGCAAAGATTTCTTTATATCGGCGCACACAGCCAGCCATTCACTGAAATCATAAATCGTCGAACCATCAGATTCTGCACTTTCCGCATTTTCTGCCATTGCCCTAATCACCTCGGCAGCATCTGCACAGAATTTCATTTCATCAATTCCATTTTCGTGAATATTTCGCTGCAAATTATAGTTATCAATATCTACTCGGATGATTTTCGCATTTTTCGCGAACTCATGAACTTTCGTACCAATCTGACGGGTGCAAAGGGAAATGCCAAGACAAATCAGCAAGTCACTTTTCGCATTGGCGATCATATTGGCATAGCGATGTCCGTAAGCGCCTCCGATGCATCCAAAATTCAGCGGATCGTCCCACGGTAGTGCTGACATTTCCAACACGCTTGTGATCACTGGTATTTTCCACTGGCGTGCCAGAGTAAATAACTGGTCGCGAACTGCTTTGTCGCTGACTCCATGTCCTAACATGATTACTGGACGCTGTGCTTTATCCAGAGCTTCACGGATTGCATCTGCTGCAGAAACAGCACAAGCTGATATTTCACAGTCTGCCATTTTTGCAGACTCTAATACTCCACTGTCGTCCGGCTTCATTGCCATGTCCACGTCTGCTGCTCCGCAGCCGTTTTCAATTGCTTCCAGACTTCTTTCGCAGTCCTCGCCCAGGCTCATGTCATAAATCGGATTTTTCACATCCCCCCGCTGAATATTCATAGGAAGATCAATCAATACCGGCCCCTTCCGGCCAGAATTCGCAATATGATAAGCTTTATTCAGTTCTTTTACAATATCCTCGTCCTCCCGGATCTGTACTGCATACTTGGTCACAGGCTTCGCCATGGCAACAATATCAATCTCCTGAAAGCCCTGCTGCCGAAGTCCCGGGATACCGGAATACTCATAAGTATTCAGCTGACCAGTAAGAAAAACAACCGGAAGAGAATCAAAATAAGCGTCTGCGATTCCTGAAATCAGATTCGCAGCACCCGGGCCGCTGGTCGCATAAGCACATGCACACCGTTCCCCCGCCTGGGCATATCCACATGCTGCAAAAGCCGCTCCCTGCTCATGATAGCTGGAATGGCTTCTGGTATGAGGATTTTTCTCTATAGAATCAACCAGATGGGCGATCATGGTTCCCTGGTATCCAAAGAAATCATGAATCCCTTTTCTCTGTAAAAACTCAACAATATAATCCGTTACTTTCATTTCCAGAATTTCTCCACCTTTTTTTTCAGATTTGTCCTTCCTGCTACCCCCAACATATCCAGATAAATATGCTGAAGCTCCTCATCCGGAATAAACACCTCGTCATTCTTAAGGCTCTTCACCATAGCCTTTGTATATGGGACAAAAAACTTTTTTCCAAAGCCGGATAATCTTTATTCTTATAAAGATTTATAATATACTCTTTGTTATCCAGATAATATTTCTCCAATTCAATCTTGGATGCACAGAATTTCACATAATTCCAGCTCCAGTTCAGATATTCCTTTTTTCTGGTTGGCATGTCCCTGCTTCCGTCGGGCACGGCTGCGCTTCCGGATCAGGCTCTTCTGACTTCCCACTTCCTGAAAATAATCCTCGAATCGGATCCTGGCACTAACCATTTCCGACAGCTTCACTGTATAATTATCCAGAACCTTCTCCTGGTAGTCTTCCCCATAATACTTCTGAAGATACGTATAAGTATCTCCCGGCACCGGAAACTTCCTGCCATCGATCACCACAGTTTCTGTCTCATCGAAAATTTCCCTTGGAAAATACACTGCCTTTTTCTTCAGGCGAACTACATATTCCTGGGTATCCTCCACATTCATCCTTTTACAGAGCATGCGGTAAAGGCTTTTTCCCAGACGGGCACGTCCTGTGACCAGACGAAGCCTCATGACAAAACGGCAGATTGCTTTTTTCCTGCCTTTTCGGTCTCCGTAATAATCAGCCAGCTCATTCCATCCCACTTCCTGGGCTCTTGTCCACAAATGAGCAAGTCTGGAACGCTGTTTTCCACGCAAGGGCAGAATATCCACTCCCATACCCGGATATTTGTAGTTCCTGCCTTCATTCAGCCGGAAGCACAACGTATCCAGATCTGTATAGCGAAGGAAAAATCCATAAAAATGCTTATTGTTATTCATGGATTCCACAATTCTGCCATCTGGAGTCTCCTTCTCCACAGCCAGACGAAAGCGCTCCATATCCGCAGTCCGCATATAGACCACACCTGCATGAGGCTGGTGATCTCCTGCCCGGTAACACAGCATAAAGTAAGCTGTGGTCCCAGATAATAAGGAATTCCTTCTCTTTTACATATTTTATCTATTTCGGCCAGAAGCTTTACAACTTCTTTTATTTCTCTGTTCAAGCTACGTCTGCTCCCATCTGTCTGTTCATAGTGATCACACTGTTACCAGCGCCTGTTTGAAAAAGGCTTTCTGCGAGATGTGTGTCACAAGCATTCTTTCACAAGCTGCTGTATCTCTTCTATACTTCCATACTTTCCAAGCCACTGATTCAAAAACTCAGAAGCATCTCCGGCTTTTGCATATACAGCTGCTCTCTTGCTTCCTTCATACAGATCTGTGAGAAATATTCTGGAAAGCTCCGTTCGCACAAAACCGCTTCCATTCTGCCGCAGTGCTCCAGATAGTTCTGGAACGCAGCCTCCGTCTGTCCCTGTTTTCTTCTCACATCTCCAATTACCTTGTACACCTGGCTCGTTTTTCCTTGCGGATCTGTCCGTCCTTGGCACGTTCTGCCAGCCATTCCAGATCATCCGCCTCACTGGTGTAAACCAGATCTGTGCGAACCCTTGCCAGCTCACCTGGATAGCCCAGCGCTCCCATGCTTTTGTCAGTGCACGCTTATAGATCTGGATGTCATTGTTCTCACCCGGGCTCTCTGCACGCTCTGCATCAATGCGCTTTAGAATTTCCCCGATCAGTTCTTCCACCTCAGAACGCTTTTTCGCAACACTTGCGCGGGCCAGATAATAATATTCCCGCACAGAAGGATTCTCCGGCAGAAGTCTGTACCACAAAGCCATAAGCTTCATCGCCCCATCCTTCTGTCCAACATCCAGAAGCTGCTGACAAGTCTTCACCGTCTCCCTGCCATAAGGATTCAAAAACTTATCCAACTCCAGTTGGGTAATTCCATTATTTGTTTTCTCACGGGCATCTGCAAAAACTTCCAGAGCATCCGCACATTTGCCCTTCATCCAGAGCAGTTCTCCCTGGTACTTCAGGAAATACCCGTCCTCCGGGAAAAGCCGCAGTGCCTCATCAATATAAAGCTCCGCTTCCACCATATCAATTCCATTGCGGGCGCGTTCCATAAGAAAACGGCTCTTAAATTTCACAAATCCCGGCACTTCCGGATACCGTTCCATCAACGGCACCATCGTATCCTCCGCTTCCTGATAACGCTTAAATTCATAATCGCAGACTGCTCTTCGAAACAGTTCAATATCAGATTTCAACTGGGCCAGTCAGAAGGGAATGTACCGGTCTGCTCCTTCACCACCAGCATTCTCCATGCTTTCCCGATCCGTTCTGTATAAACCAGCGTCAGCATTGCTGCATAAAAAGTCACATCGCTGACTTCCAGCAAAACAGGATGATAAAAAGCATAGATTCCGCCAAAATCCTCCCTGCCGATAAACGCAGAGCTCAGCTGGACCTGGTAATATTTTGTAAAGATTTCATTTAATTGGGAAAAGTCACGCTTTTCTACCAATTCCTTCAGGCTGTGTCTGCTTTCTGAAATGCGCGCCTCCAGATCCATCACCGTACTTTTTGCCAGCAGAAGATTGCGCTTATACTGAAGACGGTGGTTCCGCTTCGCGCCTGCAAGAGAATATATCTTGCGCCAGATGGAATCTCTGCGAAGCCTGCCCTTGCGGATTCCCGGCAGATAATCATCCCGAAGCTCTTTATAGGTAATTCCCTCTACCGTAACCGCATCATGGGATTCTCTTTCCCCATGGGGTGGAATATAGGACCATTCATCTCCGTAATGCCAGATCAGATAGTCACTCATTCTGTGCGGCACCATTACCTCTGTGTTCTCAAAGTTCATATATTTCACAGGAAACATCATGTCCTTATCAAAAAGGAACGGACAGCCGCCCCAGCGCATTGCATAGCGCGGACAATCCTCTTCCTTATAGGATACATGATCTTCTCCAGTTTCTTCAATGTGCGGTCTTTTCCCAGAAATGTATAGGAAAAAAGCCAGCGCAGATAGGCTGTCACTGGAATTTCCCAGCGGGCACCATATACAACTACCATATTTACCAGCTCAGAGTAGATCATCATATGAGTTCTGTATTTCTCATATTCCTTATCATCTGCGGGAATGGGATCCAGGGTGAGCACGTCGATGATCTCACCGGCACTGTCCCTGCCGATAATCTGATGCTTGTGAAGGGCGCAGCTGTCCGTAGCAACATACCGTGGAAAAGTATTGGTATAGCTGCGGTCTACATCCACACACTGAAGGCGCGGTGCTCCGGAAGCACGGAGCCGGAAATTTCCACCAGTTTGTTCCAGTCGTCTCTGGGCATATAGATGTCCACATCATCATCCCAGGGAATAAATCCCTCGTTTCGCACAACACCGATGGCCGTTCCTCCCGCCATTACATATCTCAGATTATTCTTTTTACAGATCTCATCCAGCTCACGGAAAAGCTGCAGCAGATGTTCCTGTTTCTCTGTCATTGGTTATCCTCTCTGGTTTATGATTTCCAGAATGTCTGCCAGAGTCTCTGATTCCTCATTAAAAAGTCTGGTACATTCCGTTCTCTCATCACTGATCATAATAAGCAGCTCCTGCAAAAGGTAACGGAGGCCATTGCCTTCGAAGTTAAAGCAGTACCGCTTCAGTCCCTTGCTGTCGTCTATCTTTGCCTCAAAATATCCTGTATTCCACCAGTCTCCCGGGATGGTCACACGGCCTTTCGTACCGATCACAACAAACTCATCCTCCACATCTACTGTGGTGCCAATCTCGATTGTAGCAAGAGCATCCTGATATTTCATGGTAATCATATCGTAAATGCAGTTTCCAGATCTGTCCTTCACCACATTGGAATTCACTTCCTGGTAATTTCTTCCCAGTATCTTGATAATAGCACACAAAGGCAGAACTGCAGTTTCGGAAAAACTTCTTCCTCCTTCGAAATGGTCCTGGGAAATAGAGCATTTCACACACACAATATCGCCCACCAAGGCGCTGTGTGTCTGCCAGACAAGCTGGTTAAAGGCTCGCAGATACACCAGATTTATTTTCTCCACAAGGAGTACATGATGGGCTGCCGCAAGTGCAAACAGGTCCTTCAGCTTCTCCTTATTATTCGTCATAGGAGCGTCACTTATCACATATTTTCCAAGCTCCAGGGATCTGCGGATGTATTTCTCCCTCTTAGGCTGCTCGGTCTTGATATAAACTATGTCTACCTGGGACAAAAAGCAGTCAAATCCCTGCTGCCATTCCCCATTATCTGCCTCCACGCTGTAGTAGGAATCCAATTCATATTTGTCACAAAACGACTCCGCTGCCTCTGCATTCTCAGAAAAAACGCACTCCACATGAAGACCGCTGACATATTTTGTCTCCCACACAATCCCATTATCCTGGTCATTATCTGTAACTACACCCACGGTGTAAGTGGTTCCCTCACCGCGCAGCTTGGTGCTGGAAATATTCTTGGTACGCTCCAGGTACACAACATCACAGTAATTCTTAAGGTAGTCAAATTTGCCGCGCCAGTCAGAACCAAGTACCAGAAGGTCTACCTTATACTTGATGATATCGCTGAGCTTCTGCCCTGGTACTCCTCGATGATGATCTCATCTGCAAAACCGGTACGGCGTACATTCTCAATCCTTTTCAGAAGCTGTCCCGCACGTTCAGCTTACCACGCTCAATATCGTAGCTCTCGCTGGTCACGCCCACGATCAGATAATCGCCCAATGCTTTCGCTCTTTTTAAAATATTATAATGTCCCTCGTGGAACAGGTCAAAAGTTCCGTAAGTGATTACTTTTTTCATCGTATTTCCCCTTAAAAGCCCTCTTTGTATCCATGAATTCACTCATGCAAGCATGGCTCATTCATGGCTGCCGTCCGGGACTTTCATACTAAATACATTTAGTATAACACAGTTTGCATAGTAAGTCATTATGAAAGAATATCTGCTTTACAAAAAATATTCCCGGGTTTAACAAAAATATAACTCTTTTTTTGCTGTGAAACAACTGAACTGCTGTCTCTTTCTTAATAAGAAAAGAAAGACAATCCGTCAGGACTGCCCTTCTTCATGATCTTCTTTCTCTTCTGCATCAAAGGAGGTATCCCATGTGGCAGCCAGCTCTTCAATAGCCATTCTTCGCTGAGCCAGTACTGCAAACCGGTCCTCCTCTTCACTATCATATTCGTCTTCCAGACCTTCATCCTCAACCTTCTTCTCACGTTTAAAAAGAATGAAGGTGATCAGCCCCATAACATTGGTATAGACCCAGTCCACCGGAAGACTTCCAAGTATCAGTACAAACAGAACTGACACTCCAAATAACGCCCATACATTCATCAGCTGCGGAATATTCAGGATCATAAGTCCGTTCATCAGAATCATGATGGGATAATGGAAAAAGTAAATTCCCATTGTGTTTCTTCCCAGGAAAATAAATGGATGGCGTTTATCTGGCATCAGCACCAGCAATGCAAAAATAACCGTAAAGGAAATCAGATACATCATTCCTCTGACTACCATTCCCTCCACATTGTCCATTCCACTTGCAAGATAGGATGATTGCCTCGGAAAAGGTCTACCGGAATATTATTTCCGATCATATAATTGGTCGCCACAAACAGCAGAATGATCACGAAAAGTGCAACCACGATCTTGCCTTTAAATTTGCGGATCACTTGGTGTATTCATTCTTCCATAAATATCCTGCCACAAAAAACGGGAAAAATACCACAATTCTTGAAGCTGATAAAAATGTACTGAATTCCATTCTGGTTCCTGCCCACAGCGCAAAAATAATGCTGAGAGGTACAATAAACCTTATTTTTCCAAATGCTTCTATGGTCAGACGGTATGCAAACAACGCAAGCACATACCACATAACGGTTCCGGAAGGACGGAGCAGTTCATAATCCATTTTATTTCCCAGCCAGATCTGCGTTGCCCAGGTAAGTGTATAGCCCAGAATATATGGAATCAATAAATTCTTAACATTCTTCATCACATCCTGAGGCTTCTTGGACAGATAACCGGAAATAAATATAAACGCCGGCATATGAAATATGGTAATTCCATACCACACAAAACGCACAACCTGATCTGCTTTAACCAGCTGGAATGCAATGATATGATTAAAAACCACCAGAAAAATCAAAAATATTTTTATATTATCCACAAGGTAGGAATATGGGATTTCCTGTTCCTTCGTATTCTTGCTCATTTTAGCCACCTTTATACTTTGACATAATTATTTTCAGACATGTCAGTTTTATGAATAAAGGATAACATATTTTTGTGGTTTTTGGAATAACTTTTTAATATTTTAACGTGTTTTGAAATATTTTCCTGTGGTTTTGTGTTGCTGATGAACCGCAATAATGTATTATTTCATTTCTCCAAAAACCTGCTGGTGCAGTTTGCGCCCTGTAGGTGTTGCCGCCAGGCACCCTCTGCTGTTTCTTTAAGGGCAGTGGGCATCACATCTCCTACCTTTTTCATAGTCCAGATCACCTCGTCAGCCGGAATTGCACTTCGGATTCCGGCCAGAGCCAGTTCTGCTGCCACAAATGCCCCTGCTACGCCTGATGCATTTCTCTTAATGCATGGAATTTCAACCAGCCCTGCAACAGGGTCACATACAAGACCCAGAATATTTTTTAGGGCAGTGGCTACTGCCGACTGGATCATATCAGGTGTGCCGCCGGCAAGTTCCACAATTGCCGCCGCTGCCATGGCAGATGCAGAACCGCACTCAGCCTGACAACCTCCCTGCGCTCCTGCAAGTGACGCATTATTGGCAATTACCATTCCCACTGCAGATGCTGTGAAAAGGGACATGACGCATTCCTCTTCTGTAAGCTGGTACTGCTCCTGCATGGTGAGTACAGCTGCCGGTACAATGCCGCAGCTTCCTGCTGTAGGCGCTGCTACGATTCTTCCCATGGAAGCGTTCAGTTCTGATACTGCAAGTGCACGATAGAGGCTCCTCCAAGAAGGGGGCCTGTAAGATTTTTCCCTTGCTCTACAGCAGTGCGCATGCGATAGGCATCTCCACCAGTGAGGCCGCTTGTGCTTTTCAGATCCGGGGCGCTGCCAGGCTGGATACAGGATGCCATAACCCGATAGTTTTCCCTCATTTTTTCATATATTTCCTGCTTCGGCAGTTCCATCTGCTCCGCCTGCTGCTCCAGAACCAGCGCGGACAGACGACAGTTGTTCTCCTTCGCTGCCTCCAGCAGGGATTCCATTGAGTGGTAGTTTAAATCCACAGTGAATTCTCCTTTATTGTATTTTTTGTGGGGTGAAATCTCCCGCAAAGTGGGGCGTGCAGATTGCGGAAATGATTTTTTAAACACGCTCTAACATCGTACTGGAATATATATTCTCCAGCCGGTTAATCTTCTCATTGAGTTCCGGAACAAAGTGGCTGTCGCTCTCGATAGTCATTACCGCCACACCACCCTTGGTCTCACGCGCCAGGTGGAAATTGCAGATATTCACCCCATACTCTGCCATCAGCTCTGTAACTGCAGCAATCGTCCCTGGTGCATCCTTGTGAAGCACGATCAAAGCAGGATTCTGCCCGGTAAGGGCAACCTCCATTCCATTCACTCGGGTGATCAGGATATTCCCCCCGCCAATACTGCTGCCCCGAAGAGACACCTTTTCCCCGTCTGCTGCAGTCAAAGTGATCTCCGCAGTATTCGGGTGCGTATTCTCCAGTTCACCAGTCTCAATCTGAATTTCCAGTCCCTCCTTTTTCGCCACATCAAGTGAAAAGCGGATACGCTCATCATCTGTCTGCATTCCCAGTATTCCCGCTACAAGAGCCTTATCCGTGCCGTGTCCCTTATAGGTTTTCGCAAAAGAACCATGCAAAAATATGTGCGCTTTCACCGGAGTTTTTCCAAGAAGAGCCTTGTCATCAGACCGATCCGGGCTGCTCCCGCAGTATGTGAGCTGGACGGTCCGATCATAACCGGCCCCAGAATGTCAAATACATTCATACTTATTTTCCTCTTCCTTTTATTCATCCACTGCCATTTTTCGTTTTCGGCAGCCTGCAGATGTTTTCACGTTACCGCTCACATCTGCACTGTTATTGTTCCATCTTAACATTAAAACATACCTTTTACAACATGGATAAAGGGTAACTGTTTACTTCTTGTTTACTGTTCACTCCATTCACAGTAACGCGCTTCGCAATGCACAATACTCCCGATAAATAATCTTATGTTTCCTTTCTACCTGGACTGTGGTAAAATAGTTCTATGTAAATCGCCTGGAACCATTCCGGCAAGACTATTTTCAGATTTCTTTATGAAAGGCACACAATTCATGAAACGAGTGATTACTTACGGTACCTTTGATTTACTTCACTATGGGCACATTAATCTGCTGCGCAGGGCGAAAGCTTATGGTGACTACCTGATCGTAGCTTTATCTACAGATGAATTTAACTGGAACGAGAAGCATAAAAAATGCTATTTCTCTTATGAAAAAAGAAAATCCCTGCTGGAAGCCATCCGCTACGTAGATCTGGTAATTCCGGAGGAGAACTGGGAGCAGAAGGTAAGTGATATTAAAGAATACCACGTAGATACCTTTGTTATGGGTGACGATTGGGAAGGGAAGTTTGACTTTCTGAAGCCTTACTGCGACGTGGTGTACCTTCCGAGGACACCGGAGATTTCTACTACGCAGATTAAGGCGGATCTGCAGAAGTAGGAAGCATTGGTAATTATATAGTCAGAGATTTCGTATGATTCATGCAGGTTACGAAATCTCTGACTTTTTATTTCATGACAGCAATGTGCACACTTCCCCAAAAACGATTTGCAGGATGTGCGGGACATTTTGCCCAGATGAAAACATTTCAGCAAACTACACAGCTGAATTCGGGCAAAATATACCACAAAGTGGGGCGTGCAGATTGCGGGAATGATTTTTCAAACACGCTCTAACACAGCATCTGCAAATATTTATCCCGGACTACTTAGCAAGACGGATCATATTCCAGCTGTGTTTTCCAAGCACAGTACTTAATTTACCGCCGTCAATCCGGCTTGCAGCGGATTCCACAGGCACAACCTTTTCGGGATCCGCTTCTGTATTTACAGCTTTCATATCGTCATTAGTAAGTACAATGTGTTCTTTCACCTGATAGCCTTCAAACTGGCGCAAATCGCAGCTTACCTCCAGATCTTCCTCAAGACTTTTATTCACTGCAAAAATTGTAAGAGTATCTTTCTCCTCATTCCATACGCACACAGAATCCAGATACGAAACATCACAGTAATTCCTGCTGTCATATACCGGAGCCAGTACCTGTGTATTCAACACAGTTCCTCTTCCGAAAATGCTTGTGTACATATATGGATAAAAGATAGTCTGGCGCCATGCACCTGTATCGGAGGTCATGATCGGCGCGATTACATTTACCAGCTGTGCCAGGCATGCCATTTTCACACGGTCTGCATGGCGAAGTAAAGTGATCAGCATGCTTCCAACCAGAAGGGCATCTTCGAAATTATAAATATCCTCAAGCTGATGTGGAGCCTGTCCCCATTTTTCCAGTTTCTCGTCGGCCGCATTGCTGTGATACCACACATTCCACTCATCAAAGGAAAGATTAATGCGCTTTTTGCCATGCTTTTTCGCACGGACAGCGTCGCAGATGCTGACTACGCCGGAAATAAAGTCATCCATCCTTTGGAATTTGCAAGAAAATCAGGGGTGTCATCAGCAGCATTGCCGTAATACTGGTGAAGGGACATGTAATCCACCAGATCGTAACATTCGTCCAAAACCGTGTACTCCCAATCTCCAAATGTCGGCATCATCAGATTGGAGCTTCCGCAGGCAACTGTCTCGATCTCCGGATCCAGCATTTTCATAATACGGGAGGTCTCCGCTGCTGTTCTTCCATATTCATATGCAGTCTTATGTCCCATCTGCCATGGACCATCCATTTCATTTCCCAGACACCAGGTCTTAATGTTATGCGGCTCTGCATGGCCATTGGCCTTACGCATGTCACTGTAATAGGTACCGCCCTTAAAATTACAGTATTCCAGAAGATTTCTGGCTTCCTCCGGTCCTCTTGTGCCAAGATTGACTGCCATCATCACATCGGTATCCGCTTTCTGCGCCCAGTCCACAAACTCATCCAGACCAAAATGGTTATTCTCGATCACACCCCACGCCAGCTCCGGTCTGGCTGGTCTTAATTCCTTTGGTCCTACGCTGTCCTCCCACTTAAACCCGGAAACAAAGTTACCTCCCGGATAGCGGACGATTGGAACCTGAAGCTCTCTTACCAGCTCCAGAGTATCCTTACGGAAGCCCTGCTCGTCAGACAACGGACTGCCCTCCTGATAAATTCCCTGGTAAACAGCTCGTCCAAGCTGCTCAATAAATGATCCGAAAATTCGTTTATCCACCTTTCCGGTGAGGAAATATTTGTCAATAATGATCTGCGCTTTTTTCATAGGTATCCTCCTTATATGGTACCAGTTGTATGGCATTTTTCTGTTCTTTATGTATCTATTATTTTAATGGCATACGAATTTTTTACCAGTTTTTTTCTTCCGATATAGTTGACTTTTTTTCCGATAATGATTACAGTAAAAAAATGGTGAAAGGAGTTCGGACCATGAATTTTTTCGAAGCTGCAGACAGGGATTTTTCCATTCAGTCTGCGAATACAACTATTCAAACCCTGATTATGATCAGATCTACCGTCCCAACGGAAGCGGAGACTATCTGTTTTTGCTTTTTAAGACACCCATGAAGGTTTATCTGGATAAAAAACTCAGTATTTCCGGGGAAAATGCGTGTATTCTCTAATGCCCCCGGATATGAGCAGCATTATAAGGCTGTTCACAGATTCCGGAACAGCTACCTTCATTTTTCCTGTAAGGCAAATCTGAAAAAACAATATGGGATCCCGCTTAATACTGTTTTTTATCCGGGAAACTGTGAAGAGATTGACGCCTGCATCCGGCTCCTTCACAAAGAACATATAGCAAATGATTTATTTTCCGATGAATACGAGTATACTCTCTTTCAGCAGCTTATGATTACGATTGCAAGGGGACTTAAAAGCCATCAGATACATGGAAGTGGAACGGAAGGAGACAGTCTTTATTCTGCTTTTCGAAAGCTTCGGCTGGAAATGCTCACGAACTACGCTAAGCCATGGGACACCACAGAGCTTTGTAAAACGGTCAGCCTGGAAAAAAGCCAGTTCTATTCCTGCTATCAAAAATTTTTCCAGAGTACCCCTCATGCAGATTTGCTTCAGATTCGTATGGATAAGGCAAAGAACCTGCTGACAAATGAAGCACTGACTGTCCAGCAGATTGCGCAGATGTGCGGATTTTCAGATTTTTCCCATTCAGCAGATATTTCAGGAAACAGGCAGGATGCTCTCCCCTGCAATGGCGCAGGAAAATGGGAGAGCCCCATTGATACTTTAACGATATTTCCAGATTCCGTGAAGTGCATAGGACAAAAAGAAACAGGCACTTCTCAGCGGTCCATAGCCAACGTAACGGTACACCTGATAGGTCATGATGGCAGATTTGGCTTTGTTTCTTGACTTTCCGCCCTGGGACAGACGATATTTCAGATAGGGCTTATTAATTCCTGTGGCATGTCCGTATTTTCGCACCACTTGCAGCCAGGTGATATAATCCTCATGGCTGTCATCATGCTCCATGGGAAATTCCAGTGCCACCTCACGGAGAATCAGGACGGAAGAACAGTTAATGCTGTTGTGTTTCAGAAGCTCATGATAGTCCAGCCTGGATTTAACCGAGATATACTTGCCTGTGAAGGTTCCGTCCGGATTCATGAGATCACGTCCTGTGGAGCAGATTACATCACCGGTCATTTCAAGAGCGGCCAGCTGTGCCGCCAGCTTTCCCTCTTCCCACCAGTCATCTGCATCCAGAAATGCCACATATCTGCCTTTCGCAACAGACACACCACGGTTACGGGAACCGGCAGAACCAAGATTTCGCTCATTTTTTATATAAACAAAATCCGGTCTGTTTTCCCATGGAATGAGAACTTCCCGGGTTCCATCAACAGAGCCGTCATCAATGACAATCAGCTCCAGTGGTACATCCTGTACATAAACAGACTGCACTGCCCGGGCGATATATTTCTCACCATTATATACGGGCATGATCACAGATATTTGCGGGGTTTGCCCTGCTTCCCATTTCGTATTTGTATTATGAACTTCACTATCCTGTATAGTTCCCACCATTTCTGTCTTTCCACGTTATGCACTCCTCATTATTTCTGCTTTTGAAGCGTTTTCATTGTTTCTATTATAGCCCAGAACCTTTTCTTAGTCCAGAAAGGAAAAAAGATTATGAATCTAGGAAATACGGTAGATAATTGCATGCAATATGTTAGACTCAGATTTAACAGATAAGGCGCGGAAATATGTTTAATTCCGGCAAATTACAAAAGAAAATTTTCAAAGAAAAGGGATTTTTATGGCAAAATTCTATAAAGTTGT
>ENA-OQCX01000899-OQCX01000899.1-human-gut-metagenome-genome-assembly--contig:-NODE-899-length-14761-cov-2.496857_pt1 | contig 14761 bp, 12 predicted proteins | sample MGYA00242762_ERZ504587 | MGnify/ENA primary metagenome ERZ504587 (study PRJEB26092, sample SAMD00036337) | human gut metagenome | host: Homo sapiens | study: EMG produced TPA metagenomics assembly of...
GAGATTCGTAAAGCCTTTACTGAAGGTAATCAAGAAAAGGCCGAACGTCTGACCTGCCAGAACTTCAACAGTACAGTTCCATATGATCTTATAAAGAAGACCCATTCCGGTTCGGTAACTTTACGACGATGGGAGAATTCTACATAGAAACAGGACTAAGTACTATTGGGATAAGCGGATATCGCCGTGAACTGTCGCTCGATTCAGCCGTGCAATAGTACAATTTTGCAAAGATGGAGTAAAATATAAGCGTACTTCATTTATATCTTATCCTGCAAACGTTTTGGTGATGCGTTATAGTGCTGACCGCCCTGCTAAACAGAACCTTAGATTCAGCTATGCTCCTAATCCGGTTTCGGCAGGCTCTTTACAACCTGAAGGGAAAAATGGATTGGTTTTTCGAGCCAGATTAGATAATAATAGTATGGAGTATGTAGTGCGTATGCGGGTTTTAACGCAAGGTGGAACTGTAACGAATACTCATGACCAACTCCTTATCGAAGGAGCGGATGAGGTGGTATTTCTGATTACAGCTGATACTGACTATCTGATTAATTTCAACCCTGACTTCACTAATCCGAAAACGTATGTGGGAGTAAATCCGGAAGAAACGACAACTTATTGGATAAATGAGGCAGAAAAACAAGGCTATGAAGCGTTATATCAAGCTCACTATGCAGATTATACAGCATTGTTCAACCGTGTGAAACTGAACTTGACAAATTCATCTGATTTTCGTGATATGCCGATTACTCAACGTTTGAGTCGTTATCGCGAAGGTCAAAAAGATTTCTATTTAGAACAATTGTACTATCAGTTTGGTCGTTACTTGTTGATAGCCAGTTCTCGTCCCGGCAATCTTCCTGCCAATTTGCAAGGTATATGGCATAATAATGTAGATGGTCCGTGGCGTGTGGACTATCACAACAATATCAATCTACAGATGAACTATTGGCCGGCGTGTTCTACCAATCTGAGCGAATGCATGAAACCGCTCATAGATTTCATCCGTACTTTGGTAAAACCTGGTGAGAAGACTGCTCAGGCATATTTTGGGGCTCGTGGCTGGACGGCTTCCATTTCTGGAAATATCTTTGGTTTTACTACACCGTTGGAGAGTGAGAATATGTCGTGGAATTTCAACCCTATGGCAGGACCATGGCTGGCAACACACATTTGGGAGTATTATGACTACACCAGAGATGTGAAGTTTCTCAAAGAAATCGGTTATGAACTGATTAAAAGTAGTGCAAACTTTGCCATAGATTACTTATGGCATAAACCCGACGGTACCTATACTGCGGCTCCTTCCACTTCTCCTGAACATGGTCCGGTAGACCAGGGAGCAACCTTCGTACATGCAGTAGTCCGTGAAATTCTACTCGATGCTATCGATGCCAGCAAAGTGCTGCGGGTGGATGCTAAAGAACGCAAATACTGGGAGCAGGTATTGGAGAAGTTGGTTCCTTATAAAATTGGGCGCTATGGCCAGCTGATGGAATGGTCCGGTGATATGGATGATCCGAAAGACCAGCATCGTCATGTGAACCATCTCTTTGGTTTGCATCCCGGGCATACGGTATCACCGATAACCACCCTGAACTTTCCGATGCTTGCAGAGTGGTGCTGGAACACCGGGGTGATGGAGCAACCGGTTGGAGTATGGGTTGGAAACTTAATCAGTGGGCGCGTCTGCACGATGGTAATCATGCTTATAAACTTTTGGTAATCTCTTAAAACACGGAACATTGAATAATCTTTGGGACATGCATCCGCCTTTCCAGATTGATGGGAATTTTGGTGGCACGGCCGGTGTTACGGAAATGCTGCTGCAAAGTCACATGGGATTCATTCACTTGTTGCCAGCTTTGCCCGATGCTTGGAGTGATGGTTCTGTGTCTGGACTTTGTGCCCGTGGAAATTTTTCATTGGATGTATGCTGGAAAGATGGAAAGCTGCGACAGGTTGACATTATTTCTTATGCGGGAACACCTTGCATATTGAGATATCGGGACGCTGTGCTGATTTTCAAGACTCAAAAAGGGAAAAGCTATCGTGTAACCTATCAGAATGGATGTCTGATTTTGAATAAACGATAGATTTCTTGTTCGTATAGTGAAGTTTATGAATTCTTTTCCTGGTTGGAAATGAATGTAATACCGATGAAATGGGCATAAATGCTTTATTTCAGAAGCTGGAGTCCTTAAAAATACTATCAATGAAAATATAGTGATTTTTAGACCTATTAATAGTGATTTTTGTACTTCGGTTTTTGGATTGTTTTGCAATTTTGCAGCGTTGAAACGACAATATTTATTTAAATTTAATTCTATGAGACAAAGACTTCAAAAGGCGATGCTTGTGATGGTGCTATGTCTGTTGGCTGTAACCACAGCTCTCGCTCAGGCCATTCAAGTGAAAGGTATTGTGTACGATGGTAATGGTGAAACGATGCCTGGTGTAAACGTACATGTAAAAGGTGCTGCCAGTGGTACCATAACTGATGTAAATGGTAATTATACTGTTTCTGTTCCAAATTCCAATTCTATATTGGTATTCTCTTTTATTGGATATACAACGCAGGAAATAAAAGTAGGTAATCGTACCAATATTAATGTAACATTGAAAGACGACTTGCAGCAATTGGATGAAGTTGTCGTCGTGGCTTACGGTACGGCTCGCAAGGGTGACTTGACCGGTGCTTTGACTACCATGCGTCCGGATGGCAATGAGGCTATGAAAGCGACATCTATAGACAATCTGCTTGATGGTAAAGTTGCCGGTCTGGTAGTAAATACAGCATCTGCTACTCCGGGGCGCTGCTTCCTCTATTACGATTCGTGGCGCCAGTTCTTTGCGTGGTGATAACCAACCTTTATATGTGATTGATAATATCCCGCAGGCTTCTACCGGTGAATTTGCTTCTTCTGGTATTTCAGGTGACTTTCAGATTGCACAAGACCCCTTGGCTTCGCTGAATCCGGCCGATATTGAAGATATTACCATATTGAAGGATGCTTCTTCTACTGCCATCTATGGTAGCCGTGGTGCTAATGGTGTCATTTTGATTACTACAAAGAAAGGTAAGGAAGGTAAGGCAAAAGTAAGTGCTTCGGCTAACTTTACCATTGCAGAGCCTTCTGAACTGTTGAATATGATGAGTTTGCGTGAGCATGCCTTGTATCGTAATTCGCGTCAGACGGATGAGAAAAACTGGCAGTTCCACCTGGTTGGTGACGAAGTACGTTATGTATTCGGTGATGCTACAGGTTCTTATGATCCTGATAAACCTGAATCCTATCATGTGCTGGCTGAACGAAACTGGCAGAAAGAAATTTATCAAACCGCTTTTTCTCAGAACTATTCCGTATCTGTAAATGGTGGTACAGGTAAGACTACCTACTACGTCTCTGCTAATTTCAAGGATATTGAGGGAACCGTGAAGCAGACAGGACTGAAGCAGGGTGACTTGCGTGCCAACTTGAATGCCGACTTGTCCAAGGCTGTTTCTCTACGTTTGTCCTTGGCTGGTTCTCTCCGTCAGAACGATATGATGGCCGGTGGTAATACATTGGGTGGTTCTACAGGTGCCGTTTCACGTACGGCTTTGGACTATGCTCCATATGAAATGCCGGAGGACGACCCTGCTTTCGACCAAGAAGCTAAAACAACGGTATTCAGTTGGTTAAATGATTATGTAGACTTGGCTGATGATAAAACTTTCAATGCCAGTTTGGACCTGACATGGAAAATCAGCAAGTTTTTGCGTTATAATCTCCGTACCGGTGGTAACATCAATACCAATGAACGTAAACGCTGGTATGGTTTGGAGCTGTATCAGGGTATGAATAATCAAGGTTACTTGGCCATTTCCAATCTTGACAAGAGCAATTACTCGGTAGAGAATCTGGTAATGTATAATACGAAGCTGGGTTCTTGGGGTAATTTGGATGGTACAGTCGGTATGACTTACGAGGATTACAATTTCTTGAACAAAAATGTTGTCGGAACCAAGTTTTCTGTAATGGAAATGCGCGAAAATGGTATGCACATGGCCGGTTCTCGTGAATATCAGACACCTATTCAGAAAGATTATCAGTTGCTTTCTTACTTGGGACGCGTGAATATCAATCTTTTTGAGAAATATTTGATAACAGCCTCTATTCGTGCCGATGGTTCCAGCAAGTTTGCCAAGAATAATCGTTGGGGGTATTTTCCCTCTGCTTCTATCGCCTGGCGTTTGGAACAGGAAGAATTCATGAAGAGTTTGAAATGGCTGAGCCAATTGAAGCTTCGTTTGAGCTATGGTATCACTGGTAACCAGAGTATCGATCCGTATTCTACTTTTGCCATGTATGGTGGTGGTAGTATTATCTATGCCGACAAACTGGGCAATGCATTGAATACGCTTACTATTACTAACTTGGCAAACAATAGCTTAAAATGGGAAAAGACAGCTTCCTGGAACGTGGGAGTAGATTTCGGCTTTTGGAATTCCCGTTTGACAGGTACTATAGATGTTTATAATAAGAAAACTACAGACTTGCTTATCAGTCGGGATCTTCCGGGTTCGGCAGGTTTCTCTACAACCTATTATAACCAAGGATCATTGACAAACAAAGGTGTGGAATTCTCACTGAATGCCTGCATCATTGACCATAAAGACTGGAAATGGAATGTAAGCGGAAATATTGGTGTCAACAAGGGAAAAATCGGTGATTTGGGTATGTTGCCTGGACAATTTGGTGCATTGGGTGAAAGAGTCGGTTACTTTGGTAATTCTTTGGGTGACCACTTCGGTGTAGGCCATGTGTTCCTGGCAGGTGAAGCTCCGGGACAGTTCTACGGTTATGTGACTGACGGTATCGTACAGGTTGACGATGTGGTAGAAGGTAAGGGCATCCGTTATACTAAGGCTGATGGAACGGAAGGTTACTATAAGACTGCCATGGGGCAGACATTGAAAGCCGGTGACGTGAAGTTTGTCGACAGAAACGAAGACGGTGTGGTAGATGATAAGGATAAGGATATTATCGGTAATCCCAATCCGGACTTTACTTATGGTATCCAGACCAGCCTTTCCTGGAAGTCGCTGACGCTGAAAGTTGCTTTCAACGGCGTACAAGGTCGTGATATATTGAACACCGGTAACCGTTACATAAACACACCGGGTATGAAGTCCAACAACATCACTTCTGAAGCTTATCAGGGAATGTGGACTGCCGAAAACCCCAGCAATCTCTTCCCCTCGGCCAACTTTGAGGTACAGAACATGGTGATGGATCGTTATGTAGAGGATGGAAGTTACTTCCGGTGTTCAGACATTACATTGAGCTATGTTTTGCCCAAGAGCCTGATTTCCAAAATCGGAATGAAAAACATGTCAGTATTCGCCAGTGTGAAGAATGCCTTCATCCTTACCGACTACAGCGGTTATGACCCTGAAGTGAACAGTTTTGCCTTCGACGGACTTCGTCCGGGCGTGGATATGAACTCTTATCCTACACCGCGTTCCTACATCTTCGGTTTGAACCTTACTTTTTAATTCCATTACACTAACAACTTAAATGACTGAATAATATGAAGAATTTTAAATATATTGCTTTTTCTTTCCTGCTTACCGGCAGTGCTGTTTTGACCGGTTGTTTGGATGAAGAGCCCCTTTATTCCCAAAATAATTTGGTGATTTTCAGCAGTGAGTCCAATGCCAGGCAAGCTCTCTTGGGATGCTACGGCTATATGGCTGCTCCCAACGGATATGGTCAGCAATGGCAGGAATTGCCTATCAGCGCTTCTGGCTTTGCTTGGACAAACCGTAATTCCGGTGAAGACCCTAATGTCAGTTTAAATGTATTGACTTCCAGTACACAAGTGGAGTATGCTTGGAACGGTATGTATAAAGTAATCGCTGAAGTCAATGCTTTCCTTGACTATTTGAACAAGAGTGAACTCTCGGATGATATCAAAAACAAGCTGGGGGCAGAAGCACGTTTCTTGCGTGGTGTTGCCTATTACAACTTGGTTTCCCATTTTGGTGACGTTCCCATGAGAACTTCAGCCTCTTCTTCCGATGGAATCGCTATGCCCCGTACGCCGAAAGAACAGGTGTTCGGATTGATTATCGATGATTTCAAGTCAGCTTTGGTGTTACCGGAAACACAAAATGATGGCTATGCCACAAGTCTGGCAGCCAAGGCTTATTTGGGCAAAGTGTATCATAAAATGGCTTGCTTGGACATTGATAAACAAACGAATCTGAACAATGCCAAAGCCATGTTTGATGAAGTGTACGGAAAATATCAACTTCAACCGAAATTTGGCGACTTGTTTGTAGACAATGTAAATGGAAGTAAAGAATCAATCTTCCAATTGAACTATAACGCAGAGTCCACTTTGGTATTCAATCGTGCTTGTAACCGTTTTGCTCCGGCTCACTCAAACAGTGGTATCGCATGGGGGACGTACAAGGCAACCAAAGCGCTTTACGACTGGATGCGTGCTACCTATCCCGGTGATCCCCGTTTGGAAATAAATTTCCTTACTAGCTGGCGCCAGCATAAGAATAATCAGGCTGATGATGTACCGCAAAAGGGCGACCAACCGTGTGCCAACGACTCTACTTACTCTTATCCGTACATCACATATAAGGTGAAAGGTGTCTATGTGATGAAAGACGGAAAACCAGTAATGGAAAACGGCATACCGCTACAGCAAGATTTTGTAGCAGAACTTCCTTATGCAGACATGGAAGACCCTTCGAATCCTTCTATAGCAAAATTTGCTGACTATACCAAGATGGCGGAGGCAATGAATCCTGATAAAAAGGTTCCTTTGACAGGTCAGGCTCTAAAAGACTCCACACGTTTGGCCCGTATTGGAGAAAGTGTACAAACAGATTATGCAGCTTCTGGCAAAGAACACGCTTCTCCCTATTTCGGAAAAATGTTCGATAAGAAAGCTACGGGTACACGCAGTCATAAAAATCTGATTGTATACCGTTATGCCGAAATGTTGCTTTTGATGGCCGATGTATATAATGAATTGGGGCAGAAAGACCGTGCTATTGATTTAGCTAATGAGGTACTGACACGTGCCCGACAATCATCTGCAGGGACTTCTGCTCAGCCGGCTGACTGGCCGAAGACTTTGACGCAGGATGAAGTGAGAGAGCATCTGTATTACGAACGGATCTTTGAATTTGCAGGTGAGCCCAATATGTATGAAATGGTACGGTTGAAAAGGTGTGGAACTCTTTAAAAAAGCCTTGGAAAAACACAATAATCATGAGATAACGAGAGCCTCGGTAGAAACGTATCAGGAAACAAAAAATAATAAGCAGGATCGTCTTTATAACGAAGCGGAAGGTGGAGCATTAACTCAGGACTTCTTGAAGAAGAATCTGCTATTGCCGATACCTTTGTCAGAAATCAATTATAACGAAGGTATTACGGTAGATGACAACAACTTTGGTTATTAATCTATTTTTGCCTTAGTAGCAGTTTTGCAGATATTTGCTGGAGGCATAGAGTAGTTGTTTGCTCTGTGCCTCCTTTTATTTATTAAGCTAAGTCCGGGATGCACTCTCCATACTAATCAAAATAATATGAAAATAGCGATTATTGGAGTTTTTATAGTAAATATAGGCTGTAATCTATATAAGAGCTTGCCATTTTTGCAGACGGAATTAATAATATAGTGTGTGTAATCCATAATTCGTAATCCTAATAAAATGAAAACAACACATGTACTTTTTTCAGTAGCAGGGGTGACTATTGTATCTTCCTCACTTTTTTCTTGCCAGCAAAAGCAGGAACAGAAATATAAGCCGTATAATATTGTGTACATCATGACCGATGACCATACGGCACAGATGATGAGTTGCTATGATCGTCGTTATGTTCATACTCCCAATTTAGACCGTATTGCGTCTGATGGAGTGCGATTTGCCAATAGTTTTGTGGCCAATTCGCTTAGCGGGCCTAGTCGTGCCTGCATGCTCACAGGTAAACACAGTTGCGGTAATAAGTTTTACGACAATAGTACTTGCGTATTTGATGGTACTCAGCAGACTTTCCCGAAAATCTTGCGTGAAAACGGTTATCAGACAGCAATTATCGGAAAGTGGCACTTGGAAAGTCTTCCTACTGGATTCGATTATTGGGAAATTGTTCCCGGTCAGGTAATTACTACAATCCGGATTTTATTAACATGAACAACGACACTATCCGGAAGAAAGGATATATAACGAATCTTATCACAGATATGAGTATTGATTGGATGGAAAACTCACGGGACAAGAAGAAGCCGTTCTGTCTGCTCATTCACCACAAAGCCATCCACCGGAATTGGTTACCGGAAATCAAAAATCTTTCACTTTACGAAGATAAAGTCTTTCCATTGCCGGAAAATTTCCATGATGATTACGAAGGACGTATTGCCGCTGCTTCTCAGGAAATGGGCATTGCTGAAGATATGGATCTTATATATGATTTGAAAATGCTGAAAGACGGTCAGGAGTCGCGTTTGAAAAAGACATATGAATGTATGCTGAACCGTATGGACTCGCTTGAGCGCAAGCAGTTTGAAGATTTTTACGCACCTATTACTGAAGAGTTCTATAAGCTCAACTTGAAAGGCAAGGAACTGGCGGAATGGAAATATCAGCGGTATATGAGAGACTATATGAAGGTGGTTAAGTCATTGGATGACAATGTCGGAAGAATTCTGGATTATTTGGAAGACAAAGGTATGCTGGAAAATACATTGGTGGTTTATACCTCTGATCAGGGATTCTACATGGGTGAGCACGGATGGTTTGACAAACGTTTCATGTATGAGGAGTCTATGCACACACCATTGCTTATGCATCTGCCAAAGGGCTGAAGGCAAAAGGAGAAATCCGTGAGATGGTACAGAACATCGACTATGCTCCTACCTTTCTGGAACTTGCTGGCATTCCAGTACCCGAGGATATGCACGGAGTATCATTGCTGCCGCTATTGAGAGGTGAGCATCCGGTGGATTGGCGCAAGGCTTTGTACTATCATTTTTATGAATATCCGGCAGAGCATATGGTTAAACGTCATTACGGAGTACGGACAGACCGTTTCAAACTTATTCATTTTTACAATGATATTGACACTTGGGAGCTGTATGACCTGAAGGAGGATCCTACAGAAATGCATAATTTATACGGAAACAGCGACTATGCGTCAATTGTAGATAGTTTGAAAGAAACCATGCTGGAGCTGCAAGAGCAGTATAACGATCCGGTGCGGTTCTCGCCGGAACGTGATAGAGACTGATTTTTCACCATATAAATATAGAAATGAAAAAAAATATCTTCATTTTGACCTTCTTCTTTTTGTGTGTCTGCATTCTTTATGTCAGAGGTGAAGAGCGCAAGATGCAAAAATTAGAAATTGTACCTGCACCGGAGAATTTTACGCTTGAAAAGGGTAATTTCATATTTAAAGCCAGTACGGTAATCACCGTAGAGGATACAGCTATGGTATCTGTAGCAGAACAGTTCGCCTCGCTGTTCAATGTTCCTGCAGGCTTTACTCCTCAAGTGAAAACAACAGCGAAAGCCGGTGATGTCTGCCTTCGTTTTGACAGTTCCTTAAAAAAAGAAGCTTATCGCCTGGTCATCACTCCTAAGCGGATTAACGTGTATACATCGAGTAAAGAAGGGGCGTTCTATGCCTTTCAAAGCTTGCGCCAACTTCTGCCTTCAGAGCTGGAGGGAGGAGAGCGTGCAATGAATGTCGACTGGAGCGTACCGGCTGCTACCGTGAATGACAGTCCCCGTTTCGTACAGAGGCGTGATGATTGATGTAGCCCGATATTTTATTCCTAAAGAAGACCTTTTACGTCTGATAGATTGTATATCTTTGTTGAAGATAAATACATTGCACTTGCATCTTACTGATGATAACGGTTGGCGCATTGAGATAAAAAAGCATCCTTTGCTTACGGCTGTAGGCTCCCGTCGCGTAGAACGGGAAGGCTTGCTTTTCCATGAGAGGCACAACCAACGGCAAGGTGAGCCTACCGTGGAAAAAGGATTCTATACCCAGACGGACATACGCGAGATTGTGGCATATGCTTCCTCACGGTGCATTGAAATTATACCTGAAATAGATATGCCGGCACACAGCAATGCGGCTCTTGCAGCCTATCCGATGCTTGCTTGTCCTGTAGTGGATAAATTCATTGGTGTGTTGCCGGGACTCGGGGGGAATCATGCTGACATCATTTATTGTGCGGGGAATGAAAATGTTTATCATTTCCTGCAAGACGTTCTTGATGAGGTAATGGCGCTTTTTCCTTCCCGGTATATTCATTTAGGGGGTGATGAGGCTTGGAAAACGCATTGGAAGCAATGCCCGCTTTGCCAGAAACGTATCAGAGAGGAAAAACTGGCGGATGAGGAAGATTTGCAAGGCTATTTTATGCGACGTATGAGCAAGTATGTACAAAGCAGGGGCGTGAAGTGATGGGATGGGACGAACTGACCCAATCGCAGATACCTGATGATGCTATTATATTCGGCTGGAGAGGTATGGGTGAAGCTGCGCTAAAAGCAGCCAGGCAAGGGCATCGCTTTGTAATGACTCCTGCTCGTGTCATGTATCTTATCCGTTATCAAGGTCCCCAATGGTTTGAACCGTATACCTATTTTGGAAATAATACATTGAAAGATATTTATAGTTATGAACCTGTGGGACCGACTTGGAATGATGGGATAAAGTCGCTGTTGATGGGTGTGCAAGGTTCTATGTGGACAGAGTTCTGCAACCGGACCAGTGATGTGGAATATATGTTGTTCCCCCGGTTGGCGGCTGTGGCTGAAGTGGGGTGGACTATACCAGGAAAGAAAGACTGGAGCCGCTTTCTGAAAGCACTGGATCATTTTACGGAACGATTGGCCGTCAAAGGAGTGAATTTCGCCCAATCAATGTATAATATTCAGCACTCTGTAACGGTTCGCAATGGCAAGTTACAAGTCACCCTGGATTGTATTCGTCCCGATGTGGAGATAGCCTATACCTTGGACGGGGGTGAACCAACGGTCAACTCTCCGCGCTATGTAAAACCTCTGATTGTAAAACAGAGCACGCTGCTGAAATGTGCAACTTTTTACAATGGAAGGCGCATGGGGAAAACGCTGACGTTGCCGGTTTGTTTGAATAAGGCGACAGCTTGTACAGTATATACGGACTCTCCGGCAAAGGATGTGCTGGTTAACGGAGTCAGAGGGAGCAGTCGCAGTTCTGACTTTGAATGGGCGTCATGGGAAAATAACGATACAATCTGCATCACCCTTGACTTAGGCAAGAAAACCTGTATGCAGAAACTCATAATGGGATTCAACAACAGTTACGGCATGGGCATCCACAAACCACGCAGGATAGAGGTCTGGGTATCGCCGGATGATCGTCAATACCGGAAAATAAAAGAACAGTCCTTTGCAGAGACGGAAATATTCAGACAGGGTATGTTTACAGAGGATGTACAGTTTGATTTAAAAGATGAGTCTCGCTATGTGCGTATTGTTGCCTATGGAGCTGGTATGAATCCGCCAACGCATGTTCGTCCGGAGCAAGAAACGAAAGTGTGCATAGATGAGCTAATTATTGAATAGAAAAAGAATGACCATGAAAAAGACATTTTTTTCAGTTTTGATGTTGTTGGGCTGTTATACACAGTCCAATGCACAGGAATATTACGAAAAGCATTTGGAATTTCCACCACAAGCTACGGTGGAGGAGAAAATAGACATGGCATCCCGGTTAGTACCCACACCACAGCAACTGGAGTGGCAGCAGATGGAACTAACGGCTTTTTTACATTTTGGTATCAATACTTTTACAGGACGTGAATGGGGAGATGGCAAGGAGGATCCTGCGCTTTTCAATCCCACCGGACTGGACTGCGAGCAATGGGTGCGTGCCTTGAAAGAAGGAGGTTTCAAGATGGCTGTCATTACTGCCAAGCATCATGATGGCTTTTGTCTATGGCCTACCAAGACTACCCGGCATTCTGTTGTCTCGTCACCCTGGAAGAATGGCAAGGGAGATGTGGTGCGCGAATTACGCAATGCCTGCAAGAAATATGGCTTGAAGTTCGGTATATATCTTTCACCCTGGGATCGCAATGCCGAATGTTACGGACAAGGCGATGCTTATAACCGGTTCTTCATCGAGCAGCTTACGGAGTTGCTTACCAACTATGGAGAGGTGCATGAAGTGTGGTTCGACGGAGCCAATGGGGAAGGGCCTAATGGCAAAAAGCAAATTTATGATTGGGAGGCTATTGAGCGTACAATCCGGCGTTTACAGCCAAAGCGGTTACTGCTGTCATGGGCGATGACGTTCGTTGGGTAGGCAACGAGAAGGGCATCGGACGTAAGACAGAATGGAGCGCTACGGTATTGACTCCTGGTATTTATTCCCGTGCCATAGGACAAAATAAGGAGCTGGGCGTATTTGGCAAGTCAAAAAGATTTGGGAAGCCGGGACATTGTGGCGCGCGCAAAAGAGCTTTTTTGGTTTCCTTCGGAGGTGGATGTTATCTATCCGTCCGGGCTGGTTTTACCATTCCAAGGAGGATAGTCATGTAAAATCGCTTGCGCATCTGGCAGATATCTACTTCAAGTCGGTAGGATATAATTCGGTGTTATTGCTCAATATTCCACCCGATAAGTCGGGACTTATCCATGAAAATGATTGCCGCAGGCTAAAAGAGTTCTCTACTTACCTCAAAAATACTTTTGAAAAAGATTATCTGAAGAGGGGGAGAACACGGTGGGAAGCCCTATCAGGTACATCGAAAGAATACATGGTACGGAAGGATGCTCTTGTAAACACATTTATGATTCAGGAGGATATAACCAAAGGCCAACGTGTGGAAAGTTTTTTATTGGAAGGCTATTGGGATGGGAATTGGCGGACACTTGCCGAAGGTACTACTGTGGGCTACAAGCGTTTGGTGCGTTTTACAGAGTGCCAACCGGAGAAAATTCGTCTGACGATACGCTCTGCGCGTAACGCAGCCCACATTTTGCGTACGGGACTTTTTTATGCCCGTCCGCTGACAGACAATAGCGCTAAAGTGCAGTTGGGCAATGTGCCGGTAAGCCAATGGCGTCTTTCCGGTACGGATGAGACTATGCGGAAGGCTTTTGATAAAAATGTACAGACAGTATGGCGTACGGAAGGGCTCAAAACATTCACTGTAGATTTGGGGCGCGATGCCGAAATCACCGGATTTAGCTATACCCCTGCGCAGGACGATAATCTGGCAGGAACTATCTATAAGTACCGTTTTGAAGTCAGTATGGATGGCTCGCATTGGAAAACATGTGCCACATCCGGGGAGTTCAGTAACATTATGCATAACCCTGTGACTTGTTTCGTACACTTTGAACAAAGTTATAGAGGACGTTTCTTTCGTCTGGTTCCTCTTGCTGAAATAAGTGGGAAACCATGCACATCGATTGCTGAAATAGGAATATTCGCTGTTGCTTTACCTGCTAAAGATGATGAATCTGCAGTCTATCCCGTTCCCGGTGCACCGCTTACTTTAAAGTTGGGGATGCCCATCCGTCGGTGGATGGATGGAGTTTTTTCACTGCACATGAATTTCTGGAGCGGGATACCCGTAATGGACTGCCGTTGGGATTCATCGAACATCGAGGCAAGCATATGAGTCGTGATGCTCGGGTAGATAACAGCCGTTGTTCGGAAGTGAAGAATGGTGTATTGCAGATTCGTAGCATAGAAGAAGCCGATTCGGTGGATAACCGTTTCGGTAAGCGTGTGAAATTCTCACATGGATGTTATCGGACTGCTCTGCCCGGAAGTAGTGAGGAGTGGTGTAATTTTACAGAAAATATGCGCATTGAGGTGCGATTCAAACGTAATGCCTATGAGGGGTTCAACGATGCGTTGTGGTTTATGGGCAATAATAATCTTCCTTGGCCTGCCAATGGTGAGATAGATCTTTTGGAGAACCCTAAAAGGAAATTGAACAACCGTGCTCATTTCACCCTGCACTCGGAAAATCATTATGCCGGTGTCATTGGGGGGGCAGGAAGTGTTACCTCGTCTATTGAAATCAGAGATATGTCAAAATGGAATATCTATTGGTTGGAATGGTATCCGACCGTATAGTAGGTGGGGTAAATGGAGCTACTTATTTTGAGCACAAACGAGGGGAAAATGGTAATACCGATTGGCCGTGGAGTGATCCTAAAGGTTTCTTTATGATTTTTAGTACCGGTATCTCAACCAATCCCAAAGCATGGGCCGGAGCTGTGAAACCTGAACTGTGGGACAACAGCGCCATGCCTTGTATGTACATAGATTGGATACGTGTTTATGTCAATAAACAATATAAAGGAGCGGCAGCTCCTGCCGTGAAATACTATTAGAAGGAGAACAGGCCGATGTTAAAAGCAGGACTGGGAGTACGGTCCGTTATGTGCAATAGTCGGGATTTGTTTTTTCATATATTGGCAAGGAGGAGCAGTACACGATGTTGTATCGCTCCTCTTTCCATTTATAAGCAAGCCAAATAAAAGGGTCAGCGGATTTTCCCGGTTGGCAAGCTTTCTTTTAAGCGTATAGCCTAGCCAGTCTGAACATGAAGAATTTCAGATCAGCCACCCCTCTTAACTGGCTTCGAAAAGCTTTGATTTTAGCATTGAACGACTCCGCTGAAGCATTTGTCAATCGTTCTTCAAAATAATTTATGA
>ENA-OQCX01000900-OQCX01000900.1-human-gut-metagenome-genome-assembly--contig:-NODE-900-length-14757-cov-1.622488_pt1 | contig 14757 bp, 25 predicted proteins | sample MGYA00242762_ERZ504587 | MGnify/ENA primary metagenome ERZ504587 (study PRJEB26092, sample SAMD00036337) | human gut metagenome | host: Homo sapiens | study: EMG produced TPA metagenomics assembly of...
TTTTGCTCTTACTTATATTTTCATCGTACCTGTGCGGCAATATTTACAATCTCACTTGCCAGCACCTGATATACAACAACAAAAGCCTGACTCTATTCCCATAGAGCCAGGCAAAAAATAACCCCTCTCAACTTCCGCTGAGAGGGGAATATTTTATCTTCTATCTTACAATCATTATCTGCTTAAATCAAACAAAACTTTCATTAAAATGCGGGTACAACCGCGCCTTTATACTTTTCTTCAATGAATTTTTTTACTTCCGGCTGGTCAGAGCTTTGTCCAGTTTTTGCAGTTCCGGACGCTTATCGTCGCCTTTACGTATTGCTAAGATATTGGCATACGGCGAATCCTTCGGTTCAGTAAAGAGAGAATCTTTGACTGGATTCAGTTGTGCTTCCATAGCAAAATTGGAATTGATAACAGACAGATCAACATCATCCATGGAACGCGGCAGCAAAGCTGCTTCTATTTCCACGATCTGCAGATTTTTAGGATTATCAACAATATCGCCAGGCGTACCGGAAATACCTACACCGTCACGCAGCTTGAGCAGCTTGGCGCTTTGCAGCAATGCCAGAGCACGGCCGCCGTTAGTAGGATCATTCGGAATAGCAACTTTGGCTCCTCTTGGAACATTATTTAAGTCTTTTAATTTTTTCGAATAAACCCCCATTGGTTCGATATGTACCTTGGTATAAGCAACCAGAGGCAGATCCTTTCGGAAGCAAATTTCTCGAGATACGGAGTGTGCTGGAAGAAGTTGGCGTCTAATTCTTTATCTGCCAAAGACAGATTGGTTTAACATAATCGCTGAATTCAATGATCTGCAAATCAATGCCTTCTTTAGCCAGCTGCGGTTTGATCAGATTCAAAATTTCAGCATGCGGTACAGGCGTTGCCCCTACTTTCAGCACCACCTTTTTATCGCCGCTGTTAGCGGCTGGTTTGCTGTCGCCGCCACAGCCGGCAACGACTAATGCGATGCTGAACACTGCCAGCAAAGCCAGAAATAACTTTTTCATAAACAATCTCTCCTTTAAAATGAATTTAACACAGTACCTATCTTAGCTCGGTCGGACTAACAAAAAAGCTCTTTCCGAGGAAAGAGCGCTTGCTTCTGCTTTCCTCTCATCTATCAAGAATGTTCTTGCAGGATTTAGCACCATAGCTAGGCTTGGTTGCCGGGTTTCACAGGGCCTGTCCCTCCACCGCTCTCGATAAGAGTGTGTTATTCGATTGGCATTATGATAGCTCAACTAAATAAGCTTGTCAAGACTTTTGCAAAAAATAAGGAACTGCTTCTGCAGTCCCTTAAAGATTTGTTAAATTTGTTACTCTTTACTGTATTTGGCAATGCCAACTTTATAAAAATCGTTGCCTTCGCTGTCGATACAGACGATAGCAGGAAAATCTTTAACTTCATAACGGCGAATAGCTTCAGGCCCTAAATCTTCATAGGCAATCATTTCTTCGCCTTTGATAGATTTTGCAATAACTGCTGCCGCTCCGCCAATAGCAGCAAAATAAACAGCGCCATGCTCCACGCAGGCATCAATAACTTCCTGCGACCGCAGTCCTTTACCGATCATCCACGCATACCCTGTTCGATCATCGTCGGGGTATATTTGTCCATACGCCCACTGGTCGTCGGTCCGGCACTGCCAACTACTTCACCGGTTTAGTAGGGCTTGGACCTACGTAATAAATCACCTGATCCCTTACATCGAAGGGCAATCGCTCTCCCTTGGCCAGCGCTTCTGTCATACGCTTATGTGCCGCATCACGGGCAGTATAGATGTAACCGCTGATACGTACTACATCACCTGCATGCAGGTCTTTGATCGTAGCTTGCTTAACGGCGCATTTATATATTTGATAATCGCTTCACTCATCTCAGGCCCCTCCTTACAATACCGTTTCTGCACGGCGTGCAGCATGGCAGTTCAGATTAACGGCAATCGGCAGGCCGCCGATATGGGTCGGTGCATATTCAATATTAACAGCTACGGCAGTAGTGCTGCCGCCCAGTCCGGAAGGACCTACGCCAGTCATATTGACACGTTTCAGCAGTTCTTTTTCAAGTTCTGCATACTGAGGATTAGGATTGTGCTCCCCTACCTTACGAGTAAGAGAATACTTTGCCAAAAGTGCAGCTTTTTCCATATTACCGCCAATACCGACACCTACGGTAACAGGCGGACATGGATTAGGGCCGGCACTGCGCACGGTGTCGACAACGAATTTGATAACGCCTTCAACGCCGTCAGCCGGTTTAAGCATTTTTAGTGCGCCCATGTTTTCACTGCCGCAGCCTTTAGGCGATACGGTTATTTTGACCTGTTCACCGGGCACTATCGTTGTATGAATGATCGCCGGCGTATTATCACCGGTATTTTTACGTACAAATAAAGGATCATCAACAGAAGATTTACGCAGATAACCGCCAACATAACCATCGGCGATACCGGCGTTGACCGCTTCATAAAGATCTCCGCCTACAAAATGTACTTCCTGTCCGATTTCCATAAAGACAACTGTCAAACCGGTATCCTGACAAATCGGCACGTCTTTGGCTTTTGCTAGTTCGGCATTCTCAACGATAGTCGTCAATATTTCCTGCCCCAAAGGAGATTCTTCGGTGGCGATAGATGCTTTTAATTTTTCCAGCAGCTCTTCCGGCAGGTAATAGCAGGAATCTTTACAAAGCTTACTGACAGCAGCAGTTATCTCCTGAACTTTTATCTCGCGCATGATAGCCTCCTTATCTGCCGACACGTTTCATAGTGTTGGCACGCACTTCTTCTGGATCGACTTTAATGCGGGCAATGCCTGTTTCCATAGCAACACGGGCCACTGCGGCCGCAACTGCCGGCGCAACACGCGGGAATCAAACGCATCCGGAACAACATAATCGGCACGCAGGTCTTTCTCGTCGATCAGTTCGGAAATTGCATAAACAGCAGCTACTTTCATTTCTTCAGTGATTGCTTTAGCGCGTACATCAATAGCGCCGCGGAACACACCCGGGAATACCGTGACGTTGTTGACCTGATTCGGACTGTCACTGCGGCCGGTACCTGCAACAGCAGCACCAGCTTCGATAGCGTCAGCATAAGAAGTTTCCGGAACCGGATTGGCAAGTGCAAAAACTATAGCTTTATCTGCCATGCTGGCGATGATTTCTTTCGTAAAGACGTTGGGAGCGGAAACACCGATCAAAACGTCAGCGCCTTTGGCTATATCCGCCAAAGTGCCTTTTTTATGTTCTTTATTAGTGACTGTCGCTAGATAAGACTGGATGCGGTCAAGATTAGCGTCAATGCCTTCATACAAAGCGCCGAAACGATCAACCATGGTTACATTTTCAGCACCCATGCTGATAAGCAGACGGCCGATAGCAGAGCCTGCTGCGCCGCAGCCGTTAACAACAAATTTAGCTGTTTTCATATCTTTTTTCACGAAACGCAAAGCACCGATAACTGCTGCCAGACAGGCAATTGCAGTACCGTGCTGATCGTCATGGAAAACAGGGATATCGCAGATTTTCTTCAATTCGCATTCGATATCATAGCATTTAGGAGAGGAAATATCTTCCAAATTGATACCGGCAAAGCTGGGCTGCAGGAAACGTACAGTTTCAATAATTTTAGCAGGATCTTTAGTATCGATACAGATAGGTACAGCATCTACATCGCCAAAGGTTTTAAATAGTGCTGCCTTGCCTTCCATTACCGGCATTGCTGCTTCCGGTCCGATATCTCCCAGGCCGAGTACACGGTACCGTCGCTGACTATAGCGACCATGTTGCCGCGGCAGGTATATTCAAAGGACAAGTCTTTATTTTCTTTGATTTCTTTACATGGTTCAGCAACACCAGGGGTGTATGCCAAGGCCAAATCTTCGCGGGTTTTAATGGGAACCTTGCTCACAACAGCAAGCTTGCCATGGTTTTCTAAGTGGAGTTTCAAAGCATCGTCACGTAATGTCATACATTATTACCCCCGTAATTTCAATTTAGTATATACTAAATATTGTAAATGAATTATACTGCTTTTTCAAGTAGCAAGCGTCAGAATTTTAAGTTTTTTACAAATTAAAAGCTTGCCTGACACGATGGCACTATAATTTGTAAAGCTCAGCTTCCGGGCGTTCTCCTTCTTTAACAGTTAATACAGCAAACGTAGCTCCCATTTCGCTGCGCGGTAAAACAGGGCTGCCGGGATTAACAAGCAGTACATCACCGAACCATTTTACCAAAGGTACGTGTGTATGTCCGAAAACCACAATATCAGCTTCCAGCTTACGTGCCCACCAGGCCAGTTCGGATACCTGATACCCATGCAGATAACGATGTCCATGCGTCAGCCAGATACGCTGCCCCGCCAACGTAATAAATTCGTCTACATTTGCTTTCCCTTCGCCGGATCTGTATTGCCGCATACTGCCAGTAACGGCAGCTTGGTTCGGCAACTAAAAAACGTCCATCCTGACTGTAATCTCCGGTATGAACCAATATTCAACAGGCGGCACAGCATGCAGAACCTGCCTGATGGCTTGTTTGCTGCCGTTGAGTATCGCCGGTAATACCGATTTTCACTTCATTTTCCCCCCAATTCGCAACAAGTTTTTTAATAGCTTTGCCGCGATGGCTGATTTTATTTTTCTCCTGCATCGTAGCTTCGCCCATACCCTTATGCAGTTCTGTTGACCAAAACAGAGGATCATAACCAAATCCCTCTGTCCCTAACGGCTCATGCAGCAGCATACCGTCACAAATGCCGTCGCTTTCCAATAAAATTTTTCCGTTAGGAGCTGCCACGGCTAATGCACAACGGAAACGGCAAGTACGTTTTACCTGAAATTTCATCGTCTGCAGCAGCAGTTTGTTGTTTTCTTCGTCCGTAGCTTCCTCGCCGGCATAACGCGCACTGCGCACGCCTGGAGCCCCCTCCAGCGCCAGTACTTCTAATCCTGAATCATCGGCGATACATGGCAGCCCTGTTTCTTTAGCATAATAAACAGCCTTCAGTCGGGCATTGGCCATAAAAGTTTTCCCTGTTTCTTCTGGTTCAGGTACATTCGGCCATTCTTCCAATGAACGTAATTCCACCTCCAAATCTTTCATCAATACTTTGAATTCTTCAAGTTTACCGGGATTACGTGTTGCAATAACAATTTCTTTCATTAGTTTTCTTTACTCCGTTTCCTAATCTTTGAAGGCATCAGCCTATTTTAATTACAAACTTTCTATTTCACCATCAGCTATGTGCTGCACTAAAACATACTGCCATTTGCCATTACGTTTTTCCAGCTGTGCTTCGTCATAAGCAGTTTGCCGGCATTCACTGCAGGTATCGCGTTTCAACGAAATGATAAACGCGCTCTGATCTCCGAAACGTGTTTCCGCAGCCGCAGTCCTGATCGTAAGATAACCGCTGCATTGCCTGCAATAATGAGCGGTCTCGATCTGTTCTTCTCTGATCCCTTCTTCATCATAATAAATGCTTTTCTTCCTGCTCCAGCTATTACCGCATTTTGCCAGCAGCTCTTTTCTGGTGCTAAACCGACTGCGCCACAATTCACCTGTTTCAGCAATCAGCTGATCGACACGTTTATTACAGCGCTCATCCTGCTGCCGCAAATCGCTTTGGTCAGGTTCTACCACCTTGCTGTAGTCCATATCCGCCATTGCCAAAATGATACCTGTATTAACATAGGGCAGCGCAGCCTCTACAGAATAGCCGCCCTCCAGTACTGCAATATCAGCCTGCAATTTATCGGCTAATTTGGCATATCCCTGCGCTGTTACAGCCATTGAAGCCAGAGGATCACTGAAATGATTATCCTGACCTGCTGAATTAATGATCAGCTCCGGCTCAAAATCATCAAGAATATGCTGGATCAGACCATCATATAATCTGTGCAGTCCCTCATCACCTGTGCCCGGCAGCAACGGCAGGTTGATATTTGTACCCCAGGCTGCCGGACTGCCGGCTTCATCAGGAAAACCCGTACCGGGATACAAGGTCCTGCCGTCCTGATGAAAAGAAATATATAAAGTATCAGGATCATGATAAAAAATATCCTGCGAACCATCACCATGATGTACGTCAGTATCGACAACAGCGATTTTTTTGATTCCATAAACACTGCGCAGATACTCCACCATCACCGCTTCGATATTAACAGTGCAAAAACCGCGGATTCCGTGAACTACGCGCATTGCATGATGCCCAGGCGGCCTGACTAAAGCAAAAGCCCGCTTTACTTCACCTGACATTACTGCATCAGCTGCGGCTAAACAACCGCCTGCAGAAGTAAGGTGCGCCGGTGTGATAAGACGTGCAATGGACGGCACACCGATATGTGCACGCTGCAAATCATTGATTTCTGCCAAACGGGGGCGGTATTCTCTGATCTGCGGCAAATCAAAAAGCCCCTCTTCCAGCAGTTGATCACGCGTATATAACAAACGCTCCTGCGCTCCGGGTGTGTAGGCGATATCATCCACAAAGCGAAAAATAAATCAAGCCAAGCTTCGATTTCAAAATGACCACCTCCCTGCCAATGACAGTTTGCAGGATACCAGGCTTCAACTGCATCCTCAGTGAAATAATTTCACCACTGTCGTAATAGCCATGGATAGTTCTGAAAAACTCTTTACTGATCACTTCAGCTTCCTGCCCCGGCAGCTGCCAGGCTTTAGCCTGCTCATGCAGCCATGCTGCCAAAAGTTCTTCCGCCATTTTCATACTGAAGCCACTGGGCAGCCGTTCACGCTGTCCGCTCTCCGGGATCAGATAATATCCTTCCGTAGTATCGGCCCGCAGACTGGCAGCTAAAGTCGGCCGGGCCAGTGCCGCTCCGACTGCATTAGCAACAGTTGCGCCAGCCGGTATTTCCACAGGCAGTCCCATCCGTTCTCCCAAAGCCATAATCAAACCTGCTGCGCCACCGCCGACTCCTACAAGCAGCTCCGGCTCAAATTCAGTCCCTTTAATAACATCGTTGACAGTGTAAACAGGCTGAATACTCCATTCATGCAGCATTTCATTAATCTAGCTTCAATAACAGACACTGCCGCTTCGACAACCTGCATGGCAACCTCAGCTGCTGTCTCACCCATCAGGCACAGCTGCTGCATCCCCTTATGAGCCGCCGCCTTATCACCAAAACCAACGCGCCCAGCTACTATCAAAGCATCTGACAAAGTCGGTTCACAGCCTCCCACTGCCATCGCCGGCCCAATACGTTCAGGGCCAACCTCAAAACCGGTTTCTGTCCGACGGATACGGCTATCACCGCCAATGCCAACGCTTCGCATATGGAACGAACGTACAGCTGTCGGATAGCCGGCAACTTTAGCTCCATGTCTGGCTAGCAAAGGCAGTCCATTTTCCCAAAAAGCAATATCAGTAGTCGTCCCACCTACATCCAGCGAAATACTTTTCACCTGCGGTGCGCCCAGGGCCTCTATACCCAAAACGCTGGCTGCCGGTCCTGTAAAAATAGTTTCCACAGGCTGTTTCAGCGCTATATCTAACGGCAAAGTTCCCCCGTCAGCCTTTAACACATGTACCGGTGCAGTAATATTGCGTTCCTTCAGGCTGTCTTGTACCTGACGGCAAAAATTTTTAAAGGTTTTATAAACAGCAGCTGCAAAATAAGCAGAATTAGTACGCCGCACAAAATTCAATTCGCCTGATAACTCCGAACCGAGAAAATTTTCTCATAACCGCAATCTTTCAGTTCCCCTGCAAGTGCATATTCATTTTCAGGATTACGTACCGAAAATTTTCCGGACACAGCCGCCATTTTGTTTTTTGCCTTAGACAGTAAGCCCTGATGCTTCTGCCAGTCAATACGAGCTGTTATTTTACCGCGATGATCGACATAGCCGCTCACATAATAAGGCTCTACAGGAAAGCTCTTACTAACATTCATTCCCGGTCCTGTCATCACAGCCAAAAATACCGGATCAGTTCGGCCTTCTGTTAAAGCGTTAGTTACGATTGTGCTGGAAATCACTACCCGTTCAATATTATAAACTTCCTGCTCCTGCAAAACCTCATCCAGAGCTTCTAAAATACCTTGCAATACTGCTTCATGTGTTGTTTTGCGTTTAGCCTGCGCTATTATTGTACCTCTCCCTATCAGCACGGCATCTGTAAATGTCCCGCCGACGTCAATTCCCAGTAGCATATCCTCACCCCGCTTTTCCGTACATTCATTAACATTTTATAATTCCATATCCATACTGAAAAAACCTGCCAAAAAGAAAAATTATTCCAAAAAGAAAAACCGCCTTCCGGCGGTTTTAATTGAATTTTTATATTATGCCAGCAAAGCCTGCAGCTCATCTTTATGCAAAGTAATAATTTTTTTGACAGTATAGAGCGCAGTTCGTCCACGGCAATCCAGAAACAGCGCAATGTCCACATCCGGCATGCTTCGACAGCCTGCTTCAAAGTAACGCCATGTTCCGGCACCAGCTCAAATTTTACAACCATCGTCTTCTTTACACCAGGTCCAAGCAGCATTGCTTCGAAATAGTCATCTTCACGCGGCGCTTCTTTTAAATTGACGCGTCCGCGCAGCTGGGCATCAGCATATTGTTCCTGCGGCAGATACACACGGATAAATGCATCCAAGATAATGCCTTCTTCTTTGCCATCGTTATGCATCGGCAGCTCAACTTCAAACTCCAGCTTATTTTCGCTGCGTTTAATCAGTCTGGCTTTAGTACGCTGAGTAACTTCAAAAAACATTTCTTCCTTGCCCTGAAGCAAGATATATATTCCGATTACAACAACTGCCAATAAAATCAGTGCTGCAATAACTTTTAAAATGAAAAGCATTTTTTAGCCTCCTTAGCGTGCCCTGCGATAGTTTTTTATAACAACGACCGGTGTTTTCTGACTGCCATTACCAAAAGGATTATCAATCAAAATCTGTGCCACTTCATCAGCATTAACACCCTTGGAAAACCCCAGAACACAGGAACGCTTCAAATCGTTAACATCCGCTACTGCCGCTCCAAAAGCACCTGTGCCGCTGGTAATTTCCTCGGCTACTTTACTGGGGTTATGCGGTCCGTAAACAATATGCTTGTCATATGGAGGCATCGTACCCGTAACGTCATCGATCAAACGTGCCTGTTCTCCTGCCATACGATAAAATACACCGGAAACACCCACGCATTTTGCCGCAAAGCCACAGATAACAGCAATCAAAACCCTCATTCCGCCTTCAGCATCGATCAGAGCCTGCATACTATGCCAGCCAGAGATACTGCCCTTGGACGGAAATAGACGGCACAAAACCTTTGCCAGCAAACCTGGCTTAAAATCCTCACTGCGTTTGGCCCCGCCCTGTGTAATAGCCACAACGCTTTCAGCAACACAAACTACATCATCAGGTCCTATCTTATCTCCGCCATATTCAACAATGGCTTCTACGATATCGTCGTGATGGGTCAGGATACGTGTCGGAACCGGCACGATTTCAAATTTTGTTTCCATCTTCTCACTCCTTGGCTGTTTCCTGCTGAAACAGCGCATTGATTTTATCAAAATAACAGGCATCTAAACGAATAATCTTTCCCTGTTGGTTGGTAAATAAATTACGGGTCCTGCCTTCAACCAGCACCACGCCATCAGCAAGCCGTATCACCTTGTAAGCAAAATCCATTTTAGCCCGGCTGAATTCAATCATTATCGTCTGTACTTCAAACTCATCATCAAAAGTACAGGAATTTTTATATTTCACATGCACTTCTGTAATCGGAAAAATAACACCGTGTGCCATTAAATCCAGTAATTCAACACCTGCGGCACGCAGATAAGCCACACGACCCATTTCAAACCAGCGCAGATAATTGGCATGATGCACCACGCCCATCATATCTGTTTCTACAAAACGCACCCGGTCACGGATAGCAATCATTTCGGCTTTCTCCTTTACTTACTTTCTTCAAACAAAACTAATTTATATTATACCACTTTTTACCATCAGGCTTCAACCAAAGTCAAAATTCTGCTTACAGCCTCTTTCACTAACGAAGCCAGTGACTTAGGCTCCACGCCAACTATTTCAAAATGATTTTGGCTCACGGGCAAAAGAACTTTTTTAGCAGCAGCGCTGCCGACTGCTTCCGCAATACGTGGAGTGATCTCACCCATCATAGCATTGGGTATGATGATGCCGATAGGGCCGACGATCAAATCTGCTGCTGCCGCTGAAATACAGATCGCATTTTCTCCTGTGGCTCCGCGCTTGACTCCTGCTTTGAGCATTGCTGCCGTTGCCAAAGCATTAGTGCCCAACCCGATAAGCTCAACCTGTTCCGGAAGTTTGCCGGTCAGTTGGCTTACGACCTGTGCGGCAAGTCCGCCGCCCATTCCATCTATCACAGCGATACGCATAATCTTCTCCTCACTTACGTCTTATATTTGCTTAATATTATAACAAAATATCTCTTTAATGAAAAATTTTCATAAATTTTACTTTGAAACACGAATTTCATCAGCTGAAAACATTGAAATTATTGCTTTAATAGTCGATAATTATAATATAAGATTAAATTTTTCATTATTAAGGAAGTGAACATCATAGATACTTTACAGGAACTTTATGCTAAAAAGGGCTTTATCTGCGATATGGACGGCGTCATCTATCACGGAAACCGTTTACTGCCCGGAGTAAAAGAATTTGTCGACTGGCTTTATAAAGAAGAAAAAGAATTCCTATTCCTGACGAACTCCAGTGAGCGTTCTCCCAAAGAATTGCAGCAAAAATTAGCGCGAATGGGACTTGACGTTGATGAAAGCCATTTTTATACCAGCGCTTTGGCTACTGCTAAATTTCTGGCAAGCCAGTCTCCAAAATGCAGTGTTTATGTTATTGGCGCACCAGGACTTGTCAATGCTCTTTATGATGCCGGTATCACGATGAACGATACTAATCCTGACTACGTAGTTGTCGGCGAAACCCGCGCTTATAATTATGATATGATTTTAAAAGCTGTAAGCCTCCTACAAAAAGGTGCACGGTTAAGTAGCTACAAACTCTGATCTGACGGGTCCCACTGAGACCGGTATCATTCCCGCCTGCCGTGCTTTGGTTGCTCCTATCGAACTTGCTACAGGAAAACAGGCGTACTTTGTAGGCAAGCCCAATCCTCTGATGATGCGTACCGGTCTGAGAATGCTTGGCGTCCATTCAGATGAAGCTGCCATGATAGGCGATCGTATTGGACACAGATATAGTTGCAGGAATGGAAAGCGGCCTGACTACGGTCCTGGTACTTTCAGGTGTTACTGACCTTGAAAATATGCAGGTTTTTGCTTATCGTCCCCGTTATATTTTAAATGGTGTTGGTGATATCGTCCCCAAATAATATACTAAAAGAAAAAAGCTCCTGCAAAGCAGGAGCTTTTTATTGATTGACACGCTTTTGAAAATTACCAACAACAAAAACATTTTCTTCTATAATTATAAAAACTTCAGGATCGGCAGCCAAAAGCAGACGCCGCAGCTGCAGAAATTCACTTTTGGAAACTACGGTCATCAGAATTTCTCTTTCTTCATTTCTATATGCACCATAAGCATTCCATTTTGTAACGCCACGATTGACTTTTTCGAAGATTATCTTTCCAATCCTTGCTTTTTCGTAATGATCAGCATCGTCAGCATTATATTCTGGAAATGTACCTTATCAAGCACATAATAAACGATACCCGTAAACAAAACTGAATAAATTGCCTGGGAAATACTGAAAATTACCGCACATGTCCAAAAATAAAATATTCAGCATCGCTGAAACCTTACCGACACTCAAATTTGAATGCTTCTGCATCAGTAAAAGTCCCAAAATTTCTTCACCGCCGCCGCTGCCACCAGAAAGTAAAGTCATCCCGGCACCAATACCGCAGATCACACCGCCTGCTACACAGGCCGTCAAATGTTCGTCGACCAGTAAATGATCTGCAATCGGAACTACAGTCAAAAACAAGCTGTACCAGCAAACACAGTAAATGGTTTTAGCAAGAAATTCCTTCCCAAAACGTTTCACGGAAACCGCCAGCAACGGTATATTCAAAATAAAATATAAAATACCGGCGATATTGGTATTGCCAAACTGATAACCGAACCAGCTTTCCATGAAGTGTCGTATGAGCTGGGCGATACCTAAAAATCCCCCATTATACAGACCAACAGGCACTATAAACTGATTCAAACCTACAGAATAAATCAAAGAACCGATAACAATCAATAACGTCATTCGCGGCGTCAATAACAATCTGCAGTAGCTCATAAAGCTTTCCTCCGCCAATATTATCTAATGATTTGATTATATATAAAACACAGAACTAAGTAAATCCCTTAGAAAAAATTTAATATTTATTTTACTGCACTTCCTGCTTCTTTATTATATTTTTTATTTCATCAACCCAGTATAAACTTGCAAGAAGCTTGCCGTTATGCTATAATTCGCTATGGTGCATTGTGCACCAAACACTATGCGCCCGTAGCTCAGTGGATAGAGCATCGGCCTCCGGAGCCGTGTGCGGTGGTTCGATTCCACTCGGGGCGTACCAATGGAAAAGACAGATGCAGACTTGTTCTGCGTCTTTTTTATTTTGCATAAATCATAAAGAACGAAATATAATACTTCGTTTATTCTGGTCATATAAAACCCTGCTGCAAATTACAGCAGGTTTATTTTCAAACGTTATATTCATATTTTTGAATCGAACCGACAGAAAAATGCACCAATAATCAGGATAACCATCGACAGGGATCCAAAAAGAAACTACGTCACCTAATTTACCGACTTTTTTTACGATAACTGGCTTCACCATTCTTCCACGCTTCTTCTGCCCTGCAGCCCTTGTGCTGTTCTAACGGCTCAACTAAAGCACACTTGTTGCCCTCTATGCGTCCTGTACTGGGTGCGACTTTATTGGCAGCAATAATATTACGCTTTTTATCAATAAGCATTGCCGACTCCGGATAATTATCCCACATCAAATGAAACGCTTTAATTACCTCTGCCTTTTCCATACCTCCAGCTCCTTTACCTTGTCTTTCTCTGCTTTCATATTACCACAAAAAAATGACTTCTGCCAGAAGTCAAAAAATGTCCCACAGCTTAAGCTGCGGGATATTTTATTCACTATATTCAGGTTCACCAATAATATCAATTCTTTTTTTCCGGGAACGCACTTTTTCCCAATATGTAAAATAAGCTTTTGTTTCTGCCACAACTACTCCACTCAATCCCAGCAAAGCAATCAGATTCGGAATCGCCATTAAACCGTTAACGATATCAGCCAAAACCCAAATCGTTTCCAGCTTTAAAAAAGCACCGGACGCCACAAGACCAATGAAGACTAAACGATAAGGCATGATACTTTTCGTGCCAAAAAGGTATTCAATGCAGCGTTCACCGTAATAATTCCAACCCAAAATAGTAGTAAAAGCAAATAACACTAAACCTATCATCAATAAATATTTGCCATTGCAGGGAAAGCCATTGCAAAAGCAGATTGAGTCATAGCCGCACATTCAAATCGCCTGTCCAAACTCCGGAAACCACCAGAACCAAACCTGTCATTGTGCAAATAATGATCGTATCGATAAAAGTTCCCGTCATTGATACCAGCCCCTGCTCAGCAGGCCATTTTGTTTTTGCCGCCGCTGCTACAATCGGAGCACTGCCTAAACCGGCTTCGTTAGAAAAAATACCGCGCGCAATACCACTGCGCATCGCCAGCATAACAGTAGCACCCAAAAATCCACCAGCTGCCGCCGTAGGATTAAAAGCACTTTCAATGATAAGAGCAAATGCTGCAGGTACCTGATCTGCAAATACGATCAGTACTGCCGCTGTAGTAAGCATATAAACTAACGCCATAAATGGCACTATTTTTCCTGCTACCATCGCGATAGATTTCAAGCCGCCGATAGTTACGATTGCCACCAAAACAGTCAGAATAGCTGCCGTATACATGACCGGGATCCCTATGGAAAGATTAGTAATCTCAACGATAGCATTGACCTGTGTAAAAGTACCGCTGCCTAAACAGGCAACCATCACTCCGAATACCGAAAACATAACTGCCAGAGGTTATATTTTTTACCAAGTCCCTGTTCAATATAATGCATCGGTCCGCCGGAAATATTGCCGTTGGCATCAACCGTTCTGTATTTCACTGCTAAAACACCTTCGGCATATTTAGTTGCCATACCGAAAAAGCCGCCATCCACATCCAGAACAACGCTCCGGGACCACCTGCCTTGATCGCTGTAGCAACACCTACGATATTACCTGTACCAACAGTAGCTGCCACGCCGTACACAAGGCTTTAAAGCTATTGATATCGCCGTTGCCTGTATTTCTTGCAGTAAAAATCAATTTCAATGCGGTTGGCAGCTTTATGACCTGTAATAAACCTAATCTTACAGTCAGTAAAATACCTGTGCCAATAAGCAAAACCATTAACGGCGGTCCCCACACAAAACTATTGATAGTGTTTAAAATATCCATCATTATCCTAGCTCAACCCCTCAAATAAATTAATTTTATTTCGTTGGTATTCCACGAAAATATTAACTAACAATATCCAACAACTTTTTCTATTGTAACACAATCGGAACTTTTTTCAAGCATTTTAGGCAATTTGTATAACAATGTATTCTTTCTTTATTTTAACCCTGCCATTTGTGTTATTAACAAGTTATCGACAAATTTAG
>ENA-OQCX01000902-OQCX01000902.1-human-gut-metagenome-genome-assembly--contig:-NODE-902-length-14747-cov-2.055062_pt1 | contig 14747 bp, 25 predicted proteins | sample MGYA00242762_ERZ504587 | MGnify/ENA primary metagenome ERZ504587 (study PRJEB26092, sample SAMD00036337) | human gut metagenome | host: Homo sapiens | study: EMG produced TPA metagenomics assembly of...
AAAATTTGAACGACAGGGCTTAGGTGGATGTTTTTTGTCTTCATGAGATATATACAAAAATATATGTTTTTGTGTTATTTATCTCTTGACATCACACCGCTGGACTATATCATACAAATCATTAGTTACCGTTTCTAGTTACCATTTGCAATAATATAAGAATTCATATGATACGATGCTCTTTTATGAACACTGGCTCCACCCAATATATTACATGAACTCTTGCTATTATTTTTCTCCTCCTTTCCTTTATTATTTTGTATAATTTCCGACTACATGTATTGTACTGTCGGATTTATTTGTAACAAAAACACTGTATTCCCCTGTTTTTTTTATATTAAATGTCTTTTTTGCCATATCTGTTGTCTCTACATACATTCTTCCTATACTTTTGCTACAATTCCTATACGTATTTTCTTTGTTGGAAACACACTTGCCTCTACAGTAATTTTACTTCCTGCATTTTTATGAAATGTTTTTCGTTTTCTTTTTCTGTTTTTAGTCCAACTTTCCAGTTACATTAACTCTTGTAGCAAATGGTAATATTTCTTGATTTTCCTCTACTTCTTCCTTATATCCATTTTCTAACATCCAAATTAGGTGAAAAAATAATATCTTGTTCATTTTCTTCTGCAGCTACTGGAATATTTAAATTAATTAAATATATTACACTAACAAGCACTATCATTAATACCTTTTTTACAAACATCTTTCTCTCCTCTACTCTTCTTCCGTTATCACCATATAATGTCCACCCGCTATCGCTTTTTTCGCCCCTAGATTTTCTAAAAATACCCGATACCGTCCATCTTTTTTTACCTTTAAGTGGCTTACCAGATTTACCCCATTCTCTATATAAGTTTCCTCTCCATCCTCATCAATAATTCCAATTGCTATATGTGTTTCAGGGTGTTCTTCTTCAAACCCCATACAGGCAGCCACTTGAACACAAGTTCCCTTTTTTAAGTGTCCTTCTTTTGTCTCTATTCTCTCTTTCGGCTTGATCTTCCATGTAAATGGTTTTCCATCATTCTCTTTTAATCTTTCATTTTTTATCATGCACTTTTTGATTCTGGTTTTATCATACATTCTATACTTTGCTTTCTGATCTTTTATATCACCTTCCGTTCCAACATTGATCTCCTCTCTTGTTTCATCTGCATCTTATCGTATGCCTTTACAAATCCTATCCCTGAAGCAAATACCGTAGTTGCACTGAGTATGATCATTCCAAATAAGACACTTACAGAAATTCCTCTTCGCAGCCTTCTTTGTTGTCGATAAGATTTCATCCGTTCCATTCGTAGCTTTAATACTTCCTTACTCTCATATAACCCCGCTGTTGTATATCTTCCGTATCTGATCTCTTCCATGAAAATGTCGTAGACGTAAGCGAATGACCCGTAAGCACTGGTATTATAAGCATTTTTCATTGTTTAAATTCTCCCTTTACTACGTTTTTACTACAGTTTGATTCCTTCATACATACAGCCTTCTTTCTATACGTCGTCTAAGTTTACGATCGCTATAGCTTCGCGTCCGACCAGGCGGCGTTATCCTTTTTCAGAATATCCAGGACACGGTTAAGCTGTTCGCTCCCTGGGTGGAACGCCTTTACAGCGTCGTCATAATAAAACCTGTTTATTTCTTTTTCGTCAAGTACCAGGTTTATAACCGAAACATCCAGCGCGTCAGCTATTTTATATAGCATATCTACGCTGGGCTGTCTACTTCCTTTCTCTATATGGGACAAAGCGCCGACGGAACACCCTACCTTCGCGGCCAGGTCCTTCCCCTTCATTTCACGAAGATCGCGGTAAAATTGTATGTTCTTGCCTATCACTGTTTCCACCCCTTTCGTTTGTCTTATAGACAATTATAATAAGCGTCGGCGTTTTTGTCCACTATTTAATTTTACAAGCGGCAGACTTAAGCTTTCGCCCTTCCTGGAAAGGAATAACGGTATCTTCCTTCTTTACGCTGTTGGCGTCTTCTTCGTCTTCTACTTCTGGGTTCCTTACCTTTTCCAGACGTTCCCCAAGCTTTACAGCTGCACTATTTCTCATTTTAGCGGTAACGTGTCCATATCTGGAAGCTGTAAAGCCAGCGTCGTAGTGTCCCAGCTGTTCCTGTACTGTATTCATAGCTTCGCCGTCTTCCAGCATGACCGTAGCCACCGTATGGCGTAGATCATGAAAACGTTTGTGGTCGATACCCATAGATCGAAGGTTTTCACTCCACATTTTGGTAAAGTTCCGGGGATAAATATAGGTCCTTTCCTGGTACAAAATACCAGATTGTCCGGGTTGTACTCTATCCCTCTTTCTGTGGCTTTCCTTTTTTCTGTATTCTGTATCAGCCGCCAGAAAATCAGAAGCAGAACCATTTCTTCGGTAATCATAAGGGAACGCCTGGACAGATCAGTTTTAAGTTCGTCCCTAAACGGGGTACCGTTGTCGTCTACCATCTGATACACAAGCCGTAAGTATCCGTCCCCCAATGTAATATTATGATCTTCCAGAAGTGTTTTTAAGGCTTTCGTGTCCCACTTAGGAAGCTTCTTTATATCGCCCCAGGGAAAGTACCGGTCTACTGTTGTCCAGGGTATCCCTATATCTACGTGCTGCCAGTCAAGGCCAAGTATTTCGCCCCGTCTGCAAGCTGTAGTAAGTGTCAGCATATACGCCGGATAATAACGGTACTTCGTTCCTTTAATACCCAGTGTTTCCATTTCTTCGTCTGTCAGTATATTATTTGTCTTCGGTTTACTTTTTGGCCGCCTTGTCTTTTTTTCCGGGGTTTCTATTTATACGTCCCTTGTCTACAGCATATTCTAAAGCAGCTATAATAAGTCGTCGTTGCTGAATAAGAGAAGACGCCGCTACCGGTCCGTGGGACGGTGCCGCTTCTCCCGTGTCGTCGTTAATTTCAAGTTTAAGGTTTCCGTGTTCCTGTTGGTCGTTCAGATATTTTTGTTATTACGTCGTCTGTAATGTCCTTAAGCTTGTATCGTCCGATACCAGGTATAATATGTTTTTCTATAGACGCCTTATAATTTATGTAGGTTCGTTCTTTAATCCCTGGTTTTATAACGATCTCTAACCAGTTCATTACCCACGTACTAAAAAGGACATTATCGCCCCCAGGGATAACACCAGCGTCAAGCTTGTTCTGTGCTTCTCTAAGCTTATCCGCTACTTCTTTCCTGGTCTTTCCATATAAAAACTTTCGATCTGGTTTACCATCTTGTTTAACGCCGACAGTAAGAACCGCCGCCAGGTTCCGTCTTTACGCTGATATACGCTACCTTCCCCATTTCCGCGTCTGTGCTTCTTTGTGTTTCCTGGCATTAAAACCACCCTTCTTTCACTCTGTTCTTTGCCATATCGTAGGCGTCCTTTGAACGTTTAGCAGCTACGATATATGTAAGTGGGTTTCCATTTGCAAGGCGGATTCTGATATATACGCGGTACTTATCAGACTTCACATTAAACAGCGCCTTAGATATGCTGTAGGAGCGTCAAAGGCTACAGTACAGCCGTCTTCCTGTATAGTTCCCTGGGATTTTTCCGCGAAGTCTACAGCCTGTTCCCTTGTGGAACATCTTTTATAGAATGTCTTATTATTCTGCATAGGCTACCTTCCTTTCGTTGTCTTAAAGTATATTTTTGTCTACAAGACAAGTATATGATATGTTTTGCAATTTGTCAATAAGACAACTTTATACTTTCTGACAACAAAAAAAGAAGGCGGCTACCGAAGTAACCGCCTATCTATCTTACTGTTTCTTTAAATATGTCTTACTGCTAAAGCCTGTGTACTGTACACCATTAAGTGTAACCTGGATATACAGCCATTTTGTGCCATTATAGCTTGTGTAGTATCCGTAGTTCTGTACTTTTGTACCTTCTGGGATAAGAACCATAGCGCGCTTATTCTTACCGGCACCGTGACGCATATACAAGCCAGTCGTCGTAACGTAGGAACCAGCAAGGGCCTTGTTGAAGCTTGAAGCCCCGGAACCCGCTACTACTTTTGTTACACCTGTTCCCTGTGGCTTAGAAGGTGTAGGAACATTCTTGTTAAGAAGTTCGTTTACCTTGTTCTGTACGTCAGTGAAATTGTAGCCGCTGGCTTCCAGCTTCGTTTTACGTTCCGGCATATTTCCCCATACGCCTAAGATCACTTCACGGGCTACTGTAGTAAGGTCTTTTCCAGCTGCCGGGGTAATCGGTGTAACTGTATCGTCGGTATACTTCGGACTGATAAAGCCACGGATATAGCGACCGTTAATTAACAAGGTACGCTTTTTAACAGCGTTGCTGTAGTTACCTTCTGTCACGACGAAGTAACCCGCTTTTTCGTAAACTTCTGTTACAGTACCTACATGATCTGGAACGCCTGTACAGTCAGTGGTAGCGAAGTTTGTACCATCTTTCCAGTAGTAAAGAACCCCTTCGCCTACTTTCGGTACGTGTGCGTCGTTTTCAATCCAGATACCTTTTTTCTTAGCTGCTTCGATCAGATAGTAGCAAGAAATTTCGATAGGCATAATCGGGTATAACCCAGCTTAATAGCCGCTGCGGACCATGTACAAGCGCACCACGGCCAGCTATAATCCATTTTGGTTCCGCGTGGGAAAGCCCCTTTGTAGCCGTTATAAATTTCAATGATTGTTTTATAGCTGCCGTCTGCTTCATTTTTCCCTACCCAGGAATTAACAAGATCAGCTACAGCCTGTCTGGAATATCCCATAGTATTAACCCCTTCCTTGTTACAGTATTTCGTGATAAAGCCGTACACGACTTTCTGACGTGTTACGTAGTCGCCGACCTGGTTATTATTGGACTTGTCCGCCGGGTCGGTGCAAAGTGCCGCGTAGATCGTCTTCGCGGTATACGGCTTCTGTGTCTTTGCCAGGATACGGGTAAGCGCCCCACTTCCGCCCTGGTGGATAATGTTAATACATTCCATCATAGCGTCGTCGCTTAAGCTTCCGTACTTCTTTTCGATCGAAGCGGCATACGTTTTAATCTGTGTTTCCATTAAAGCGTCCTGGCACTTGATACCGCCAGCGGAAGTAATGATAGCGATAATACATTTACCTTTCGTGGAAGTCTTCGTTACCCCGTAGGTTCCCCAGCTTTTATTTAAGTCAGCTGCAATACCGGCCGTATCCAGCTTCTTAAATTCTTTTGGGTACTTCTTCTGGATATTAAGCAGAAGTGTACGGGCTTCTTCGGCGTACCACTGGCCCGCGCCGATCGTAATAGCCTTTTCGTTCGGTGTATTCGCACCGACACCGGCAAAAGCGCCGTAGTTCTGTTTTCCGTAGACCTGGCCGCCAGATTCTACAGCGTAAAGAATTTTTCGTAATACTGTAATGTTTTCTTTTTTCATGTTAAAAGTTCCTTTCTTCCAAAAGAAAAAGACGCCCCGCGCGGCGTCAGATCAGTAATTATTTTTTCGGTTCTGTGTAAGTAAGTGCCTGTTTGCTATCCCCTACACCGTCGGTAGTTGGGTCTACCACGATACCAAGGATAGAAAGAACCATAAACAGGGCTTCCACGACGGAAAGCAATTTATTACCCAGATCGCCCAGGTCAAGGGTGTAACCGAAGACCGAAGCGATAACCTGGATAAGAAGAAGTACCGCCGGGATAAGTGCTAACCAGAACGCCTTGTTTTTTACTCTGACCTTCCAGTTAATTTTACTCTTGTCGTTCTGCTTATTCTCCACAGCTGTAAGCTGCTGTACTTTTTTATTCGCCATGATGTTCATTCCTTTCTATTTTCTCATGCTCAATATGTTCTATAAGGTCCGCCCTACCGATACCGGCGCTATCCATACGTTTATGCGCGGAACGTATCGAAGCGTCCAAAAGGGCTACTTTTTTATCAAGTTCCCGGACCTCTTTTTTGGTCGTGTTAATGTCTTCTTTAATTGATTTTACGTCGTACCCTATCTGGTCCAGCTTAAGACTGATCTTCGTATCAGCTGCCACCTTCTGGGTGGCTTCCTTAATCTGTTGGTCTACGTCTTTCTGGCTCTGCGATTTTTTACCCGTAAGTGTGTTATATACCGTACAGGCGATCGTAACAAGGGCAATAAGTAAAGCGAAAGACATTGTTGTATCTCCGGTCATGCTGCTACCCCACTTTCATTTATTATCGTTTCTACGTCTTCTAACAGCTGCATTTTAAAGCGGTAACAGTCGTTATGCTTCATCATACCCATATAAGACTGTAACGTGCTATTATATCTTTCGTAAGTAAGGTTCCCTGCTACGTACTGTTTTGCAGCTGCCTTAAGTCGGCGTTTAATACGTAAAGAAGTAGACTTTCTTACAGTTCTATGTGTAGACCAGATATGTAAGCCTACGAATTGGATACCCATAGATACCGGACGTATGCAAGTCTTTTTGTTTAAAGTAAGCTGTAGTTCTTCGTCCAGGAACTTACTTATACGTTCTTTGATTTCGTGTAATTCTTCCTTACTCTGTGAAAGTATTATTACATCGTCCATATAACGTATATAGAATTTTTGTTCCCAGTACCTTTTTACAGAACTGGTCTAACTCATTCAAATAGACATTTGCTAAAAGCTGGCTTGTCAGATTACCGATAGGCATACCGCGGTCAGTAAGGCGTTCGGCGTCTTCTACATTGTCACATATAGACAAACCGAAAGCATTTGTACCGTCACCTTTTACGATAACGTTTAACAGTTCCAGCATATCCTGGTCTTTAATTTTTCTTTCCAGAATTTCCATAAGCTTATCATGGTAATCTGTAGAAGTATTTCGCTATGCCCAGCTTAAGGTAATACCACTTACCGCCTAAAACTTCCGTCTGCTTTATCATATCTTGCAGACGATCAGCGGCGGCCTTTTGACCTTTACCGCGCCGACAAGCGTAACTGTCTTCTATGAAAGTTTTATCAAAGATAGGGTAAAGCAAAGAATACACCCACCACTGGGCGACGCGATCACGAAAGGGAAGCGCCATAATAAGCCTTTTCTTTGGTTCATAAACGTAAAATTCCCGGTACGCGCCTACAGTATAGGTATGGTTCTTTAAGTCGTCTAACAGGGCTAACAGATTTCCTTCAAGGTTATCAGTAAATTGTAAAACGTCACCACGGTACCGCTTACCCTTTGCGGCTTTCCGATAGGCGTTATACAGACAGGTATAGTTACAGTTCGGAAGATATATGTTACCTACGCGTTTTGCCATTGTAACTACCTTCCGTTTTTCTTTTTCAGCGTGTCGCACCGTTCGCCGAAGCTACTAGAGTACGTCCGTTCCTAACCTTTATTTTCTGCTTTACAGCAGGATACATAACCCTTTACCTGGTCGCGTGTTACAGCCCTTAAGCTGTAGACTAGAGGATTTCCAGGTTAAGCGGGGCGGAAGCAATGTTGTCATTGGAATTAGAACGCGGGTTGTTGCCATTCAGATAGAAAACGCCAGCGTCAGACGTGTTGTTCCAATTCCCACCGCGGAAGAAGCCACATTTAATGTTATGTACCCTAAGTATTTATTTGCTTACTGACTGTATCCAGCCACCGACCATACGGCCGATTTCGTCTACCATGGCCGCCCAGTTTCCGTACTTATCTACAGATAAATACTTAAGTTCTGGGTTCGCTGATAGACGAAGATAAGACCGTAGTTTGTCTACTTCTATGTCCAGTTCGGTAAGCGTAGTTTTCTTGTAGTGCTTATGATTAGTTTCTATGACGATTCCCAGAATACGGTACATACAAAGCCTTATTTCCGAAGCAAGGGCGTATCGTTCATGTTTCGGAAACTGTTTTAAGCAAATATTCCCGTAAACTATCATATCTTCTACTTTCGTTTTAATATAAAGTTCTCTGGTATCCGCCATAGTTTTGTCACTCCTTTAGTTGGCGGTGTCCGCTGTCGCGGCCACTACAGATTTACAAAAGAATGTAAGCGGGGCGGAAGCCAATGTAGTCACAGGAATAAGAACGCGGGTAGCCACCAAGACAGAAAACGCCAGCGCCAGACGTGTAGGACCAACGCCCACCGCGGAAGAAGCATTTTTCCCCGTCATTCTTTGCGTAAAATCTATCCCCGCATGATCGCTGTTATCCGAAGGGAAGACGGCTAACGCCTTCAAAATATCCGGTATTGTTATACCGGATTCTACAGCTAAATCTTTGAACGGCGTAGACGGCCACTGGTCGCTGCTTGTCGTCGTTTTTACTGTAGTGCTGATCTTCGGAACACCGCTTACAATGTCAATTTTAAGCGTACCAGCTGTACCAGGTGCCACCAGGGTACCGTCTGGTAAAATAGCTTTCCACTCCGCGCTTCCAGCTGTAAGGTCTGCTGTGTTCTTTGCTGCATTGTTTCCGGTCAAAATCTGGATTTCTCCATTATTTGTACGAAGTCCGATAGCCCATTCCCAGCCGTCGCCGTTCAGACCGTAGATACCGTTCGGGGTTCCGTCGTGTGTCCAGCTGTTCGGACCACTACCAGTAAGCCCCAGGTTAATACGTCCGTCGCTTCCTACAGTTCCAGGTCTGCACTTTTCATGCGGGTAACCGTGATCGCTGCCGTAGTTATTATTTCCGCGTGGGTAGTAACCATTTGCTTTACACCAAAGGGCAATAGCGGCATATTCCGCGTTTGTCATACAATGCCAGCCCGGACCTTTTGCACGACAATAAGCGATAGCCTGGTCCATGTTGGTATAAACTTTTGGCACCTGTCCAGGAAGCTACACGCCCTTCCGTCATGTACCATAGCCATAAAGGTACCTACGAAGATTTCCGGCTTTTCGGCGTCGTCAACCATGAACGCCGGAAGTGCTTTTGTGCTGTCAGATAAACCGACGTCCTTATAGGACAGCTTCGGGATAACATTCATAATAGACGGGTACCCTTTGTCGTCATATAATACTGTCTGCTTTCCACCGCTGGCAGCTTCTACAGCCTGTCTGTATGTGTCCTTAATTGAAAATGTAAAAGCCATTTATTTTACCTCGCTTTCTTTCTGTGTCTGGGTCATATCTGGGATACCCCACAGGCATAAAGTAACGTCCCTCATGTTTAGGTCTAAAGCTACTTCTTCCAGAATGTCGTAGCCTTCGTCGTCTGTTTCGCCTGTCGGCTGATAATCATATTCCCTTGCCGGGATTTTTACGGACGCTACATACCAGTTACCTACGCCCTTTTCCAGTGCTGTAAAGCCAGAATTAAGGCTTACGTCTACGGTTACAGCTACGTCCTGTAATTCTTCGTTAAGGTCGATTTCGATAGCTCTACGCCTGGTACGGTAAGCTGTAAAATGGTTCCTTTTGTTTTCCACTTCGCCTTAGTACCACTGTTTACGTGCTGTATTCTCATTGTTATTACCCCCTTACTGAATATTTGTGTTAATGATCGTCCAGGTAAAGCTTACAGACTTAGCGCTACCTAAATTTCTTACTTTAAAGCCGTTACTGGCTTTATCGTAAACTTCAAGGTTTACCTTTCCTATGTCGTCGGCAGCTGTCACGCACAAAGTAACGTCATAATGTGGCGTGTTTGTTTGTATATGTTCCGTACCGGACGGAATAGGTACCAGGACGAAAGGGTAAGCAGTAGAAAAATATCCCCCAGGTGTTCCGGTAATAGTGGCTTCGCCCTGTAAGAAACGTTTTTCAAAGTCTACCTGTCTGTTTTTGTGTGCAAGTCCAGCCTGTCTAAGCGCTTCGGTAGCAACAGCACCGATAACGTTATGCGAAAAGCTGATACCGTCAGTCATACGGTTAAGCCTGGACTGTGAAAGTGGTGTACCCTTCTGGATAACTTCTACGCTGTCTGGAACCAGCTTATAATGTCCGCTGTTTCCTGGTACTTCTTGTAACGTATAAGTCTGTTCACCGTTAATAATACGGTCTAACCACTCTATCGGATCCCAGGTCTGTACCTCTCTTTTTACTTCTTCACTCATAAGGCCACCTCTCTTAATTCAAGTTGGAATACTACCAGAAGATTTTTTTCTTCTGGTTTTGGTACGACGTCCTGGCGCTGGATAAGTAAGTTCCGTCTTTGTCGTACAGCTTCGTGTTTGTTACGGTACCAGATAAAGTATCATCTAAATAAATGTTTACTTTAAACGTAGCGCCTTCCACTGTTACGCTTTTGATCGGAAGTGTGTAATCCTTGCCACTGATCGTACATACTGCCCTTGTAATCGTTTCTGCGACTGCTTTATTAAATACAGCAAGTCCTTTCTGTTCAATCATAGGCGTTTATCCCCCGTTTCCATTTCCCCAGCTTGTACATATCTGGTACTTGTTACGGCGTCGCTTTCTTTCACAGACATTACAGCACTGTAAATACGCCCTTCCGTAGTTACCGACGGTATAGTACCGGTTTCTGTAACTTCGCTGGATTGTTTATAAGTTTCTATGGTATAAGTGCCGTCTACTGCTTCCGCTATCACGGTACGATATACGCGCCCTTCCGTAGACACGAAAGGTAGCGGGCCGCTGGCAATCGTCCCGGTTTGGTCATAGTCACGAAGAACGGTATCTACCTTTCCAGAAACACCAAGGCTGGCACTATATAAGCGCCCTTCTGTGGCAGTAAAAGGAAGGGTACCGCATATAGCAGACGCGCCAGCTTCCGGCACGTTGTACCCGTAAACATGGTACTGTGTAAGCATTTCCAGGCCGCCTGTTATGATGTACTCAAATTTGTACTCTGTTCCCAGGTGGGCGTGTATAATGTTATCTACAGCTTTTTTAAATTCTTCCAGGAATGTAGGTACGCCGCGCTGGAACACGATAGTAACCAGACATTCCGCCGGGTCTATGTAGACCCTTATCTTTTCGCCGTATGCTTCCGCGATTCTGTGTATCATAGGGGCGCCAAAGTTTTCGTAATTCTGCAAACGTGCTAATACTTTAGGTCGGCGCGTAGCGTAGTCGCTGTTTGGAAGCATAGGCAAGCCTACGGACTGTTCCCAGAAAATAAGCCCCCAGGTCGCCGTAAGTGGCGATAGCTGTAGGCTAAGTCGTCTTGTTTTTCATTTACCAGGTCGTACCCCCTGGCTTTTGCATTTATGATATAAAAAAATAGCTGGCTTTCCTGGTAGTAACTGGCGGAAGATTCTACCATACCTTCGGTACGATCGCTTATTACAATGTCCTGTTTTTTAGGTATCACGTAAGACTTACCTTCTTTACGGTAGGTATTTCGTATGGCTCTATCGTTATATCCGCGGTTCCACCATTTACTGTAAGGTCGTCGTAGTTTGCGACGCCAGACAGCGTACCTAAGATAGCAGCTATCTTTTTATAAGCGATAGGGCTTAACTCTTTCGTGTCGTCGTTTCGGTTAAATACCCGCGACTTCACGTATTCCGTGACAAGTTCCGTAAACTGCTGTAGGACTTCCGCCCGGTCTACGTTCTTTTCATATTCCACATGGGCGGAAATGTTAATGTCGTAAGGCGTTCCCGTTATCACGGTTACTACAGCACCACCAGGCGCCTTACCGTATCCGTACCCCTCATATGCTTTAGGGTCCAGGTATTCCTTAATGTCATTTACTATAGACGTATCCAGCGGTCCGTAAGTATCGTCTACGACGACTACGCGAACCGTACCGCGTCCGTCGTGTCCGTTGTCTTTATTCCAGCACATATCTACAAGAACTTTTCCGATCTTAACACCATAGTCTTTATAGAAACCATCCACTACCCAGCGTTCGTAGTCGTGAACGTTTCCGCCTGTATCCGGGTTTTCGGCCTTATCTAATATTCTTGTCCAGGCAGCGTCTAGGCTTTCCCGTTCAGCAGCCATAACCACGGTACCTGTATCAGTGATCGAAGTTACGCCAGCTATAGGCGGTTGTAAGATAAACTCACTTCCAGTAGCAAGGTTACCTTCGCTTCCAGTCAGTGTACAAGTGATACGAACGTCTACAGCTTTATCACTTAGAAAGATTGTTTCACGATCTGCGGTAAACTCTATCGGGTTCCCTTCTTCGTCTGTAACGACGGAAGTAAAGGTGTAACCCTGTGGGATTCTTACGCCGGGGTCTGCTACAATAGACAGCACCCTTTTATTTGCTGTGGCTTCGATTCTGGTAAGTCCCCTTATTTCCATGTGTTCGTCCATGCGTTCGTCTTCGCAAAACTGCGGGAAAGCGTTCTGTAAAGTTCTGTCCTGTGCTATTTCCAGCTGCATTACCTGGGCGACGTCCGGCATAATCATATCATAGGGAAAGTCACCGACTTCCTTACGCCAGGTATCCGGTATCTGGGATAAAAGAAACTCTTTAATATCTGTCGCGGACTGTAAAAACACAGGTACAAATTCTGGTCTTTCTGTCATACTTCCACCCCCTCTACTAAAATTGAATTTCTGAAAATGTCCGTAAATTCAATGTCTACAATAAAACAAGGGGTTCCGTTTTTATCTTCCCCTTCTTCTACGGAAACACTGTCTACACTTGTTATCCACGGGTCGTAGGCTATAGCTTCTTCTGCGGCTCTCTTTACTTCCGAAAGCCTTACGTCTTTCGATAATCGCCACAAATACCGTAAGCTTTTACGTCGCTTCCGTATACGTGGTTTTCTTCTTCATTTTCAAAGTCACCGTATACAGGAAATACACCGCGTTCGGTTTCTTCTGCTTTTACGGCGATCATACCTACGGCTTCTGACCCAGTTACGGTTTTTACGGTACCGTCAAGACCCGTTACAAATTCCCCGGTATCAAAGTCAAATACCGGTACCCTTAAGTCAATGTCCGCCATAATAACCACACTCCATATATACTCTGTAATCAATAGGTACCAGGGCATATTTTACGTTATCCGGCGTACCGTAAGGAATGACCGCTACACGATCACCACTTTTAGCGCTCTTAGGCGCCATAATCTTACCGCCGCTATAGTTCACGGCTACACCGTCTACCTTACAGCTGTTAGAACCCGTCATAGTGCCAGTTCGTCCGCTGCCTGTGATTTTCGCTACAATACCCCAACGCTGATGTTCTGACCCTACCAGTGGGTACGCTAAGAACTGATCGCCTTTACAGATCGGATAAACAGAAACCGGTATATCAAACATACCGGCGTCTATGTTAAGTTCTGTTCCTATCAGTTTAAATTTTACCGGGTTCGGCTCTGCGGAAGTCGCTTGTAAAAGGTGTAACCCTTCCAGTACGCTATCTTTCTGACCGTTGCCCCTTAATGTACTTAATGCGTCTACAGACCCTAACATACTATCCCTTCTTTCTTTAGATACCTTCTCAGACGTTACTTTTATAAAATCTTTATGCGAATAACCGCTTACTTCTTTTTACTGTTGTCGTACTGTATTTCCGGTATATCTTCCGTAGCTGTAAGGTCAAAATCCAGTTGTATAGCGTCGTCGGCTAAAAATGTATGCGATACATTTCTTACCCAGTAACCACCGACTATACCGGTATTTTTTTCTTCTACGTAGATAGGGTCGCCCACAAAGAACTGACCCATAGTGCCGTCTGAATTTAAGCCCGACATATTCATAGTAGAAGTAATCTTAGATAAAGACTTAAGCTTTTGTTTTGCCAGCTTAGATAAGTTTTTATCCTTGTCGCTGATTTCTTCATAATACTGGGTATTACCGTACAAGGCTTTATTTTTTGCATTAACCTTCGTGGCTGTTTTTCCAGTTTCCCGGTTAATCAGCTTTACCGTGTTATACATTTCTTCTATGCTACGTTCTCTACTGGCAGATATAAGGTTACCGCCTGTTTTAAACGCCCATATCATTTCTGGTACGGTACGTCGCTTTAACAAAATCCCATCATGTACTGGGTCGTACCTAAACCAGAATTTGTCGCCGCCACCGTTCCACGTTCTGGCTAAGACGTCTACCATAATTTTATCCGGGGCGCCTTTCTTTATACAGAACGTAGGATATACAACGTCGTATTTTCCAGCTTATATACCTTTAACCCTATCTTTTTCGCCATGCTCTTTGTAATCTGGGTAGCTGTCTGATTCTTAAAGTAATAATCGTCTTCGTGCTTCCCAAACAAAAAAAGCGGGTCGTATACGGTTATACTGTTGGTTCCGTCGTGTTCCTCTTTCTGCTTTTTTATCTCACCGATAACCAGCGTTTCCCTTTATAGAAAAGTTCTACTTTATGGGCTAAAAGGTCCAGCCGGTTCCCGTATAAAGACAGCTTAAAAGTTAAGGTACGGCAGCAAGCGTTAAGCTGATCTTTAATAACTGGGTTATCAGCAAGGACACCCGTAAAGTCGTTTCCATCTATTTTAAGCTGTAGTTTTCCCATTGATGTAGCCTACCTTTATATTTTCTCGCAATCAGAAGCATTAACCCAACCGTACACCATAGCCCCACTATAATGTATAAGGTGGTATGGGTGCTTATTGCTGTTTACAATCGTACAATTACATTTTGCCTTTCCGCGTGTTACAGTTGGTCTGGAAGCGTCCGAAGAAATGTAAACCGGTCCGCCTTTAAACTGTACTTTGTCGCCTTTCTTGATCGCGGTCTTTTTCTTGTTTTTGGAAGTCGAAGGTTTAGATACTGGTTTCGGGTCCCTTTTCTTTACAGTGATATACTTTTTCGCCTTTACTTTCACTTGTGGAAGTTTTACGTATTCTTTAAATTCCAGATCGTAGTAGTAATCTAACTCTTGTCCTTCATAGTCCCCCTGGAAGGTTTTAATCTTCATGGACCTATTGATATTCATAGCCGGTATGATAA
>ENA-OQCX01000903-OQCX01000903.1-human-gut-metagenome-genome-assembly--contig:-NODE-903-length-14747-cov-1.919836_pt1 | contig 14747 bp, 18 predicted proteins | sample MGYA00242762_ERZ504587 | MGnify/ENA primary metagenome ERZ504587 (study PRJEB26092, sample SAMD00036337) | human gut metagenome | host: Homo sapiens | study: EMG produced TPA metagenomics assembly of...
AAGGGAACGAAGATATTGTTGGCAGGTCCGAACGCCAATGCTATGCGTTGTCTCAACGGAGGATGGTCTTACAGTTGGCAGGGAGAGTTGGCGGATGAATTTGCGCAGGCTTATAATACTATCTATGAAGCATTATGCAACAAGTTTGGTACGGAAAATATTATCTATGAACCGGGAGTGACGTATGTTGCTGATCCTAATGATAACTGGTGGAAAGAAAATCGTCCGGAAATAGGAAAGGCAGTTACTGCTGCCGGTAGGGCGGATGTGATAATAGCTTGTATAGGAGAGAATACGTATTGTGAGACTCCGGGAAATCTGAATGACTTGAATCTTTCTTCCAATCAGAAAGAGTTGGTGAGAGCACTTGCGGCAACAGGAAAGCCGGTAATATTGGTTCTGAACGAAGGACGGCCGCGTATAATCCATGAGATAGACCTTTGGCAAAAGCGGTGGTTCATATTATGTTGCCGGGAAATTACGGTGGAGATGCGTTGGCTGACTTGATTGCCGGAGATTGCGAACTTTAGCGCTAATTGCCTTTTACCTATCCGAAATTCATCAATTCGCTTGCTACGTATGATTATTAATCTCCTGCATTCGCTATCAGACAAATCTGCTCTAACATGTCTTCCTCAATCTCACGTCGTGAAGATGGAAGCTGAATATTCGTTTCCTTTATTTCTTCAAAATCAGTTTGCATCAGTTTTCTCATTTTGATCCCACCTGAATTATTCTATAATAATTTTCTCTCCAAGTACCTTATATCAGCAGGTTAGTTTTGGCTAATTTGTATTATATGAACAATTCTGCGTTACTGTCAAGCCAATTCTATGTTTCTGTTTTTATTCGAATTTGTAAGATTTTTATAAATTCGAAGCCTTCTTCTTTTATTTTCCTTCAAAAATCTGAGCGATCGGTGAATCCGCGGACAGTATCACTGTTTTGTCCTCACCTTTCATAGATGTTTTCAGCGCATCCAGCTTCTCACAAATGAATAAAACTCACTCCTGTCCTCTTCTCCATAAGCCTGCGCAAGAATTTTCATATATTCCTGTTCGCCCTCTGCCTCCAGGATCTCTGCCTTGTTTTTTTGCATCAGAAATCTGGATTGCTACTTCTTTGTCTGTTTTATTTCGAATCACCTTTGCTTCGGAGTTTCCCTCTGCCTTGTAAGTCGCTGCAATATTATCTCGTTCAGAATCATTCGTTCATACACAGCTTCCTTATTATCATCCGGCAAATCCAGCTGCTTGGTTTCAAATTTGAGGAGTTCGATTCCATACTGATCCATGTTTGTTCCTATTGCCTCCATAACCATATCAGACAGTTCTCCGTCACGGCTTGTGATCACCTGATCCTGTGACATACTGCTGATCGCATTTTTGGTGGCATTATACACAGCAGTATTAATTCGGCTTTCACCACTTTCCACAGAAGAGTTTAATGTCTGTGCAAATTTAAGCGGGTCGCTGATTTTCCAGAGAACATAGCTGTCGCTGATCATCGTTTTCTTATCTTTTGTAATTACATCAGATGCTGCCAGATCATACAGCAGTGTTTCCTTTGGCAATGACTGTGTACTCTCTATAAACGGAATCTTAAAACTGATTCCCGATGAGCTGATCACCCTGTCAACCTTACCAAACTGACGGATCAGCTTATATTCATTTTGCTGAGTTACTGTTACCGACGCTCCGACAGCTACAACCACTGCAGACACACCAATTAATATTCCAATTTTCTTACCTTTCATAAATTAGTCCTTTCCAAATTATATCTCTATCCTTCGTATTTCATTTACCAAAACACTTTTTATATAAAATATTTTCTGTCATTTCTTTATTCGTTCTCAGAATCATTTAAATCTTGTGTGTCCTGAGCAGGATCCGTGTTCAGTGTCTCTGTCGGATTCTCTGAACTGTTCCCTGTAAAAGAATCTAGCGGCAGAACCTTCTGCACTCCATCTCCATTATCAATCACAATCTTCATTCCCGGCAGCACATCTTCCATTGCCTCATAGAACATACGCTTCTTTGTGATCTCCGGATTCTTAACATACTCCTCATACATGGCATTAAAACGTGCAACCTCAGCTTCCGCTTCATTAATCCTTACCTGCTTCTGCGCCTCAGCATCCTGAATGATCTGGTCTGCTTCTGCCTCAGACCTCCGGAAGCTTTTCGTTTCTGTATTTATTGGCATTATTCAAAGCAGTTTCTTTTCCCTGCTTGGCAGTTTCTACTGCTTTAAATGCTTTCATAACTTCCTGTGTGGGTGGTTCTGAATCCTGGATTGTGATATTCACAAGCTGAATCCCCAGATCCTGTTCCTCCATCTGCTTCAGGATCATTTCTTTAATCTTACTCTGGATCTCACCTTTTCCGGTGGTAAGCACTTCATCCACATCATAACTTGCGATTACTGTACGGATACAGCTTTGAGAAATATTTTTTAGAATATCTTCCGGTTCCTCTGAATTATAAAGATATTTTACCGGTTCTAAAATTCTGTACTCAACAAAGAAATCTACATCAATAAAGTTATAATCCGAGGTAATCATAATGCCCTCATTCTCAACCACCGAATTATCTCCCATACTATATCCAATAGGAAATCCCTGGATCGTTGTATTTACTTTCTGTACTTTCTGTATAAAAGGAATCTTAAAATGCAGTCCTGTTTCTGCCACTGCCTTCGGCACTCCGAAAGTTGTCAGTACTGCCTGTTCCTGCTCCTGGATCTGATAGGTAGCATCTCCTGCAAGCCCTGCAATAATCACCACCTGCTGCTCCTATTACAATACGTTTCACATGTTTTCCCGGCTTCTGTAATTTTTTAAATGGATTTACTCTTTCGTTCACTTTTCTCCTCCGTTTCACCATTTGACATAATTAAATTTTTTGCTTCTAAAAATTTCTGAAGAAAAGAAAAAGACTTTCATTTCAGACATAACATGAGCTCTTCTCTTAATGTCTAAAACAAAAGTCTTGCCGATTATATCATAATGCGGGCATTCTTAATCTGCCGTTCTGACGCATTTATGTACCATTTATAGGAAAAACAAGTCCAGTTCTTCATAACGATGGCCGCTACTCCCTTTTCTTTGAGCAGCATCATATCATAACTATTTACAAAATGCAAGAAATATTTTTCTCAAACGCCCCATATAGTCCTCAGCGTTTCCAAATCCTTATTTATAATTTGCATCTGATTCTGCTCATTAAATTTTCTCAACGGAAGCAGGTTATAATAATTCTCAATGATGATCCATCCTTCATAGCCATGTTTTTCAGGATTTCCATCTGAGGGAAGAAATCTGTGTTTCCCTTTCCCAGCAGGCAGCCGCCTGGTTCATTGATACCATCTTTTACATGAAGCTGACTATCCATATATGGATAAAGCCCCTCCAACTGTTCGCACTGATCCATGTTAAAATTAAATTTGAAATTCTGTGTATCAAAGTGTATTGTCAGATTCGGCATATTAATTTCTTTCAGAAGCTGAATCTGTTCTTTATAATCCAGCGCATTTTCTGTCATAACAGTAATATCTTTCTTTTCTGCTTTTTCGCAAATAAATCTCAGTGCATCCTTTGTTGCTTCTACATGAGATTCTTCTGTGATCAGATTTCCAAGGAAGTTTGGAACCATGATCTTGGATATTCCCATTTCTGCCGCTACCTGAACTGCCAGTTCCATCTGGTCATACGCGATCTTTCCATTCTCTGTATCTTTTCCATGGATAAATTCATGATCCATCACATCATTAAGAACAATAGACGGATATTCGATTCCTAACCTGTTTCCCTCTTCAAGATACGCTTCCTGAACCTGTTTCTGAGCTAACGGATAACCCCATTCATAACTTCCAAGTTCAAGTTGAATTCCATCCAGTCCAGCTTCCTTTGCAATCTGTGGTCCAAAATATCCACCACCAGGAAGTCCCCATGCCACACAGCCAAATTTAATCTTTTTCTCCATATATGCCACCTACTCTAAATTTGCATGATTCTTAAACATTTCTTCTTCTGTTTTTCCAAGTTTCTTCATAAGAATCATAATAACTGCATCATAAACGATCCAACTCATCTGTTCAAACGCATTTCCCATAGGCTGAGCAGATTCACTTGTATCTTCCAGGTTACTCTTTGGAGTTGCACCCGGAATTACGATACAGCTTTCACATACCTTGCCAATGGAAGCTTCCGGATGAATTGTTACTGTCACAACAGATGCTCCTGCTTTTTTTGCTTTATTTGCCATAACAATCAAACTGTCAGTTTCTCCTGAACCTGAACTGATAATAAGAAGATCTTTTTTTTCAATTGCCGGTGTTGTCGGTTCTCCCACAAAGAATACTTCCAACCCCAAATGCATCAGGCGATTTGCAAACCCTCTTGCTACAAACCCAGAACGTCCAGCTCCTGCTACAAAAATATGCCTAGCTTTAATAATCTCATTAGCAAACTTTTCAAGTGAAGAAGAAGAAATATGTTTTGCATTTTCTGTCAATTCTTCAAGAATTTCCTCCAGTATAATTGAATTTTCCATTTCTATCATCTCCTTTTCCATTGCCTTTTTTATTCAGGCTTTTATTTTTCTGGAAAATTTGAATCCGGTCTGTTTAAACCAGTCAATATAAACTGCAATCAGAATTACAATACCCTGTACAATATACTGCCAGGAAGAGTCAATACCAAGAAGGTTCATACCATTTTTCAGAACACCGATTACAATTGCACCGATAACAGTTCCTGCGATGGTACCACGACCTCCGTTCATACTTGTTCCACCAAGAACAACTGCAGAAATCGCATCCATTTCAGCTCCGTCTCCCAGTGTCATCATTGCAGTAAAAGTACGTCCTACTGTAAGGATTCCTGCTAAAGATGCAAGTAACGCACTATATACAAATACGAAAAATGTAACCTTTTTTACATTAATACCAGAATATTCAGCAGCCTGTTTATTACCACCAACTGCATAAATATGACGGCCTAATTTTGTTTTATTAAGGATAAAAGAAGAAACTGCAATTACTGCAACAATACAATATAACTGAATCGGAATTCCAAAGATAGTACCCATTCCCCAAAAAGTATAGCTGTCATCAAGAACAGAAATTGTCTGAGCCTTTGTATAAACACGGGCAATACCACGACCGATATTCATCATTGCAAGAGTAACGATAAATGCCGGAATATTTGTAGAAGAAACAATGTAACCGTTAATAAGACCAATTACAACTCCAGCAAGGATTCCTCCAAGGATACCAACATAAACAGGAAGTCCATTCCATGAAATGAGTCCTGCACTGATACATCCTGAAACCGCAATTACTGATCCTACAGAAAGATCAATTCCTGCAAGCAGAATTACGAAAGTCATTCCACATGCCAGAAACAAATTGATTGTAATCTGTCTGACTACATTAAATAAGTTTGTAACTGTTGCAAAACTGCTGGTTGTAAAACTTAATACAACGCAAAGAATAACCAGTCCCGCAAGAATACCCATATTAGATTTAATTGTCTGTATTACAGATAAATTTTTCCAGTTTTTATTTTCCATAATCGTCACCCTATTTCCTTTGTCGCAAACGCCATAATTTTTTCCTGATTAAATTCATTTCTGTTCAATATTCCTGTGGTGTGTCCCTGATTCATTACCACAATACGATCGCACATGTTGATCAGCTCCGGCATCTCCGAAGATATGAAAATAATTGATAAACCTGTTGCTGTCAGATCATCAATCAGATGATAAATATCTGATTTTGTTTTTACATCAATGCCTCTTGTCGGCTCGTCCAGAATAAGAATTTTTTCTGTGACCAGAAGCCATCTGCTGATAATAACTTTCTGCTGATTACCTCCTGAAAGCTTTCCTATTTCCTGCTCTATAGAGGAATATTTTGTCTGCATAACTTCATCAACATATTTTCTGGCAAGTTCAATTTCTTTCTTCCTGTTATATCGGCCTTTTTTTCAAAAATTTGTCCAATATTTCAATCGTTGCATTAAAACGTATTCCCTGGATCGGATAAATTCCTGACTGCTTTCTGTCTTCCGGAACAAGTCCGATTCCTGCATTTATTGCAGTTTTTACATTTTTAATATCAACTTCTTTATTTTCAATATAGATATGTCCGCTATCCTTATGACGAAGTCCAAAAATACATTCCATTGTTTCACTTCGTCCGGATCCAACCAGTCCTGAGAACCCAAGAACCTCTCCTCTTCTCAGTTCAAAATCAACATTTTTTACTTCTTTTCCAGAAGCAAGTTTTTCTACCTTGAGAATAATATCATCTGAATAGTTTTCATGTTTCTGATACAAATCTCCAAGTTTTCTTCCAACCATGAGCGCCACCAGATCATCATGTGTGGTCTCTTTTGTCACTACTGTATCGATATATTCACCATCTCGCATAACTGTGATACGATCAGTGATTGCATCCAATTCAGCCATTCGATGACTAATATAAATAATTCCAACATTCTTTGCTTTTAAAGCTTTGATCGCCTCAAAAAGAGCATCTACTTCATTTTCTGTCAAAGATGAAGTCGGTTCATCCATAACGATTATTTTTGCGCCAAAGGAAATAGCGCGAATAATTTCTACCATCTGCTGCTGTGCAATATTTAAATCTCGGATAAATTGAGTTGATTTCAGATCAAGGTGCATAGAATCCAAAAATCCCTGCGCCATTTCATTCATTTTCTTTTTATCGACAGTACCTGCTTTTGTTTTTGGTTCCTGTCCAATAAAAATATTTTCTGAAATTGTCATATCTGGAATCAACATCAGTTCCTGATGTATAATACGAATTCCGTGCTCTTTTGCGCTCTCAACACCTGTAATTTCTACTTCTTGTCCATCAACCAGAATCTGTCCGCTGTCTTTTGTATAAACTCCACCGAGAATTTTAATCAATGTAGATTTTCCGGCACCATTTTCACCTAAGAGAGCATGAACCTCACCTGCTTCCAGTTCCAAGTGATTGTTCTTCAGCACAGAAACTCCGGAAAAAGACTTACAGATATTTTTCATTTCCAATAAATGTGCCATAAATTTTCTCCTCTAAATAACAAACATTTCCCACCTTTTTCTATATGGGGCAAAAATGGGTGCAGCCTACGCTGCACCCGCTCAGATTTACTGCCAGTCAGCGTCTAAATATTCATCAATATTTGAAGAATCAATTGCAAATGCAGGTACATCTACTTCGAATTCTTCCGGTTTTTCCCCTGCGATAAGAGTTTTAGCTGCCTTATAGCACTCTTTACCAATTGTAATCGGGGACTGAGCTGCTGTCATACGATAAATGCTGTTGTCTTTAGCAATTACTTTCTTAGCTTCTGGAGCACCATCAACACCGTAAACATATACTTCTTTTCCAGCTGTCGTAAGTGCTGCATATGCCCCCATACCAGCCTGGTCATTAATGGAGAAGATTGCCTTTATATCTGGGTTAGCCTGGATGATATCACTTGTGATTGTCTGTCCTTTTTCTACAGTTCCCTCTGCATCAAATGTTGCCACAACATCAAATCCTTTTCCTTCAATTGTATCTAGGAATCCCTGTTCACGATCGTTGCAGGCATTGTTTGCAGGATAATCAAGAACTGCAATTTCTCCACCATCCGGGAAATCTTCAATCATTGCTTCTGCACAAAGTGCACCAGCCTGATAATTATCAGTTGCAACATAAGAACCAACCAGATCAAGATTAGATACAGAAGTATCAAAGTTTACTACTGGAATCCCTGCTTCGTCTAATTTCTGCAGTGCAGGTTCAATTGCATCTTTGTCAACTGGATTTAAAAATACTGCTGAAACACCCTGTGCAATAAAGTCTTCAATAATCTGAATCTGTTTTGCGCTGTCCTGCTGAGCATCCACTACAACTGTTTTATTTCCATCAGCTTCTGCTTCTTCTGTGATGGAATCTGCAACTGTTTTAAAGAAATCCGATTCACACCAATATGTAACTCCATAAGTCTGTCCACCATCTTCAGCTGCAAAAACACTTGCCGGAATTGTTGTTACTGCCATTGCTGCTACGCCTGCTGCCATCATAAGTTTTGTTACCAGTCTTCTTTTCATTGTAAAGTCCTCCTGATTTTAAATTATTTATATAGTTTTTGTCTAAAGCTCATAGAGAGCATGTAGATTCTCTTTTATGTTCTCATAAAATCTGTCATAAATTTTATGGAACTTCTCGTATTCCTCTGCTTCTTTCAAATCGCATTCAGTAATTCCATCTTCTTCAATAAAAGCATCGCATGCTTCCTGTATCGAAGAATAAATTCCAGCTCCAACTCCGGCCAGAATTGCTGCACCGTATGCCGGTCCCTCTTCCTGCTTCAATGTATGTACATCGCATTTATAAAGATCTGCCATAATCTTTCTCCATACAGGACTTCTGCTTCCGCCTCCGCATGCACGCATGGACACAACCTCTGTTCCCAGTTTCTTCAAGATTTCATTACAGTCTGCAAGGGAATAAACAACGCCTTCCATAATTGCCCTAAGCATATGTGCCTGTCCATGTATGATATTCAGTCCGATAAATGCACCTCTGTATTTGGGATCAATATGAGGTGTTCTTTCGCCCATCAGAAATGGCAGATAAATCAATCTTTCGCTTCCTAACGGAATATCTTTTGTAAGTTCATTTATCTTGTCATAAAATGATACATTTTCCTCTTCTGCTTTCTGAATCAAATCCCGACAGAAATTATTTTTCATCCATTCAATCGAAAGACCTGCCGACTGAGGACCTCCCATTGTATGCCAGCACCCAGGCACTGCACAGCAGCACAAATGAAGTGCACCTTCAGGAATTTCCTGATATTTTTTCAGATGAGTATATACAATACTTGAAGTACCTATTGTTGTAAAAGCCTGCCCCTCTCTTACAATACCTGTTCCAATTGCTGCACAGGCATTATCACTTCCTCCGGCAACCACAACTGTTTCTGTTGATAATCCACACTTCTCTGCAATTTTCGGTAAAAGGTTTCCAACAACTTCCGGTGATTCATACACATCTCCAAGAAGTTCTCTGTCTACTTTCAAAAAATCAAGAATTTCCTGCGACCAACATCTGTTTTTTACATCTAACATCTGCATTCCACTGGCATCTGATGCATCTGTCGCATACTTACCAGTAAGAATAAAGCGGACATAATCTTTTGGAAGCATAATGTGTCTGCACTTTGCAAAAGCTCCGGCTCATTTTCTCTTATCCAGAGGATCTTTGCTGCCGTCCATCCTGCCATTGGCGGATTCGCTGTGATCTTCATCATTTTTCCATTGCAGTTCCAGCATTTCCTCTACCTGCTTCGTAGCTCTCTGGTCACACCAGATAATGGATCTTCTTATAACCTGATTCTCCTCATTCAACATCACAAGTCCATGCATCTGACCAGAAATTCCAATTCCCCGCACATCTTTTCCATTAACCTGACCTTTTTCAACTACACTTTTAATTGTTGAAATCGCTGCTTCTGACCAGTCTGATGGATCCTGTTCTGCCCATCCGTTTTCAGGCTGATACATTGGATATTTGACAGACGCTTCGGCTACGATTTTTCCATTCTGATCTACCAGAATCGTCTTTGTCGCACTGGTTCCCAGATCCACTCCAATTACGTATTTCATCTTATTCCTCCATGGCTGCCTGTTGCTTCATATTGGCAATGTTCTCTGCAAGATTTCCATTAAATAATGCCTTTCCTGAAACAATGATATTTGCTCCGGCTTTTATTACTTTTCCTATATTCCCACAGTTGATACTTCCATCAACTTCTATATCTTTCCACTCTCCGGTATCTGTTGACCGTCTTCTGATATCTTTTATTTTGTCAAGTGTATCTTCAATAAAGTGCTGGCCATCTCTTCCCGGATGAACGGTCATAACCTGTATCACATCTGCAAGCTTCCAGATTCTTCTGTAAGACTTCTGCCGAGTTTCCGGATTCAGAACAATTCCTGCACGAATTCCACATTGCTTTATTTCTTTTAAAGTTTCTGCTACATTGCTGCAGGCCTCATAATGAACAGATATTACATCAGCTCCAGCCTCCTGCATTCTTTTTACAAATCGAACAGGTTCATTTACCATCAGATGAACATCAAATACCAGATCAGCTACACCTTTCAATCCATGAATCATTTTCATTCCACATGCCAGATTCGGTACAAAGCTTCCATCCATTACATCTATATGAACATATTCAGCTCCGGATTTTTCCATTGTTTTTAATTGTTCTCCCAGGCATTTATAGTCTGCTTCCAGTAAGGACGGTGCTATAATGCACATTATTGATCACCTCGTTTATATTTTATTACAGTCAATTACTGTCTGAATTTTCTGAAGTTGTTTTTTATAACCTTTGTTTATTTTCGTCGTATATCCCAGATAAAGTGCATCCAGTATAAACTGATCTGAAACTCTTCTGGTTACTTTATCTCTTCCCACTGTCAGGTCATTTACTGCCGTAAATAAACTGATATCTGTATATCTGAGAAGAGGAGATTTATTCATTTTTGTAATACTAATTGTAACTGCACCTCGCTCTTTTGCGATTTTCATTGCCTCTACTACATTTCTGGATCTACCCTCATAAGAGACAGCTAACGCAACGTCTTCACTTGTAAGATTGCCTGCAGTCATCATCTGCAGCATTACGTCACTATGTACGGAACACGGAATCCCCAATCTTCCAAATTTCATGTATGCCAGCTGACATACTGCAAAGGCATCTCCAACACCGAAGAAATGTATCTCTCTGGCTTTAAGAAGAGCATCCAATGCTTTTTCATAATTTTCGTCATCTGCCAAAACTAATGTATCACTCAACATCTGTACATTACTCTGATAAACCTTTTTCAAAATCGTCTTCATATCGTCTGATACTTTAATATCTTCTGAATGAATTTCCATTCCTTCTGCCAAAGCTCTGATGAAATCCTCCTTCATAGAAGAATATCCATCATATCCCATTCTTTTACAGAATCTGATAATTGATGCTTCACTGCTTCCTGATTCTCTTGCAATCTCTGCAAGCGTTAAATGTGTAATTGCTTCCGGGTTTTCAAGTAATGCAGATGCGATTGCTTTCTCTGCTCTTGGTAACGACGGTAACAAAAATCTGATGCGAACAAATAAATCATTCATATGGCGTGCACTCCATTTCTACTTCATTTATTTAATTTCACTTTGAAGTTTTTTGTTGATTAGAATATAGCATTCTGTTTCAGCGAAGTAAATATCTATAAATATTTTTGTATATTTCCACGTTTTGGCGTGTGTTTTTTGTTGATTACATCCAATTTTTTGGTCAATTTGACGTTTTTTACATTTTATTTCACTTCATTTTGAAATTCACAAACACCCAAATACTTCATTTTTATTTTTACAATACAAAGTATAAGTTATAAATATATAAAATACCTGTATTCATTTCTATCGCTTAGATTCTTTTTTACCTCGACATTTTTTGAAATATTTCAGAATAATTTTTTAGCGATGGTTCCTGCTCTCTTTTGAGAAGCAGAGCTACTGACTATTGACAAGAAATATTTTTACGTAAACTCCATAACATGTTATACTTATTATATTAAGCCGAAACTTTTTCAAATAATTCGGTCTCAGTCAGGAGGATTAATTCATGAAAGCATACGAACGCTTATTATCTTATGTAAAAGTATTCACTCCAAGCAGTGAAGAAACCGGTACTTCCCCATCTACACAATATCAGTTTGACCTTGCCAGACTGCTGGTTCAAGAATTAAAGGAACTGGGTGTGAAAGATGCCGATGTAGATGAACATTGCTATGTCTATGGACATATTCCGGCAACCAGAGGATATGAATCCCGCCAAAAACTGGCTTTATCGCTCACATGGATACAGTCTCTGATTTCTGCGATCATCCGGTTACTCCGGTTATCACTCCGAATTATGACGGCAAAGACCTTGCACTTGGAACCAGCGGCAGAATTCTCTCCCCGAAAATGTTCCCTCATCTCTCCACATTAAAAGGCAGAACTCTCATTACTTCCGATGGAACCACCATCCTCGGTGCAGATGACAAAGCCGGAATTGCCGAGATCATGACAATGATTGAGACCCTCAATGACAATACTATTCCGCATGGTCCCCTCTGTATTGCATTTACCCCGGATGAAGAAATAGGAATGGGACCAGCCCATTTTGATATAAAAAAATTCGGAGCGGATTTTGCTTATACACTTGATGGTGATACAGAAGGTGAAATCCAGTATGAAAACTTTAATGCTGCCAAAGCAGTAGTAGAATTTGCCGGTGTAAACGTACACCCAGGTTCTTCTAAGAATACAATGGTCAACGCAGCACTTGTTGCCATGGAGTTCAATTCCATGCTCCCTTCCGCTGACACACCAAGAGATACGGAAGACTATGAAGGATTTTTCCATCTCTATTCCATAAAGGGAGATGTCTCACACGCTACTCTCGAATATATCATTCGTGACCACGATGCAGCTTCTTTTGATGTCCGTAAGAAGAGTATGGAACACATCACTAAAATTTTAAATGAAAAATGGGGAAAGGGAACTGTCTCACTTACCATCACAGAACAGTACCGAAATATGAAAGAAATCATCGACACCTGCATGGAACTGATCGAGCATGCAACTGCAGCATGCAAGGAATGCAATATCTCGCCGCTTATCACCCCGATCCGCGGAGGCACAGACGGTGCCCAGTTAAGCTTTATGGGACTCCCATGCCCGAATCTCGGAACAGGAGGGCATGCTTATCATGGACCTTATGAACACATTACTGTTGAAGGAATGGATATTGCTGTAGAGGTAGGATTAAAGATTATCGAATTATTCTACAAATACCCCTTCATATAACAACAAGAGACCTCCATAGACAGTCCCTTATTTTCCTAATGAAATCTGATATTCATGAGTCAGTGTATGGCATTTCAAGTATTATGAGCATGAGCAGGAAGTTCAAAGTTCCAATCTGCGATTATCTTTCCCCGCCATTCCGGATGTACATGGAATCCCTGATTGTAAACCCCTGTGGACCAATCGTACTTGGAATTGATCACTCCTCTGCTGCCATGGTACAGGAGACAATTGGTATGTGTAAACTGATAAAAGGGATTGAACACGAAAAAGAAACTGCATCTCCTAGTCCATGATCCTCTGATCAGAAAATACAGTTTCTCTTTATGTTCACTATTTAACCTTTTACAGCTCCAACTGTAAACTCTCCTGAACCTGTTTGCTCAGTAACAGATAAATCACTACTGTCGGCAGTGTAGCGATCACCATACCGGCTCCGATAATTCCCCAGTTCGTGGAATGTTCTCCTACAAAAGACATAATTCCTACAGGAAGTGTCTTGTACTGTGAACTGTCTACAAATGTGTTTGCAAATAAAAGCTCGTTCCATGTATTCAAGAATGCGAAGATACAGGAAGTGGCAATTCCAGGACGTATCAGTAGGCTCAAAGGAGTGAATTCTGAAAACTGATTGAAAATTATTACATCCATCAATACATGTAGCCTCTTCGATTTCTCTTGGCAGAGCTTTGAAGAATCCGCTTAATATCATAACCGTCATCGGCATGGCAAATGTAATATACGGAAGCATCAGTCCCAGATATCCGCCTCTGATTCCCAGTCGATCCAGTCCCTGGAACAGTGGAAGCAGAGTTGCCTGTACAGGAATCATGATTCCCAAACTGAATATTGCTGCCACAATTCCTTTTGCTTTCCAGTACATTCTATTAATCGCATATGCAACCATAGATGCCAGAAGTGTTGAAACCACAACTGTCACTGCTGCATAGAAAACAGAGTTTAACAAATATCGTAAGATTCTCCTCCCATAAGGGCCTTGGAGTAATTTTCCAGATGCCATACTTTCGGCAGACCTACCAGATTGTTGGAATCAAATATTTCTGTATTACTCTTGAATGAGAATGTTACCAGCCAGTAGAACGGGAATATCTGAATAAAAGTAAATACCGCCAGGAACAGATAGATTAAAGTCTTTTTTAATTTCATAGCACTCATATTCATCTGGCTCCTCTCAAATCATCGATGCATTTTCTTCGGACTTTTTTGAAAATGCGGTTGATCAGGAAGCTAAACAGCAGACACTCAAATACAATGAAGAACGCCTGGGCGCTGCCGTAACCATAACGGCATTTTACAAACAGATTATCATACATCAATGTTGCAGGAACTTCACTGACATGGTTCGGGCCGCCGCCTGTCATAACATATACCAGGTCAAATACACGCAGAGAACCAACCAGTGCAAATGTGGCACATACTTTAATCGTCGGCATCAGCAGCGGGATCGTGATCTTCGTAGCCGCCTTGAATCCTGTAGCTCCGTCCAGTTTCGCAGCTTCATAATATTCCGGCGAAATATTCTTCACACCTGCATAGAGGATGACCATATGGTATCCGATGCTCTGCCAGATTGCCGGGATCACCGTTGTCATATAAGCAGTTTTCGGATTTACCAGCCATGCAGTATCGTTTACCATTCCCAGTGCACCCAGGATCGCATTCAGAAGTCCCTCACTGTTGAAGATCTTGCACCAGAGCTGTCCGATTACCATACTGGAGATTACTACCGGCAGGAAAAATACAGTTCTGTAAAAGCCCTCTCCCTTGATCCGTTTGCCAGAAGGATGGCCAGGAATAACGCGATAGGGATCTGA
>ENA-OQCX01000904-OQCX01000904.1-human-gut-metagenome-genome-assembly--contig:-NODE-904-length-14740-cov-1.877301_pt1 | contig 14740 bp, 24 predicted proteins | sample MGYA00242762_ERZ504587 | MGnify/ENA primary metagenome ERZ504587 (study PRJEB26092, sample SAMD00036337) | human gut metagenome | host: Homo sapiens | study: EMG produced TPA metagenomics assembly of...
GAACGAACTACAATGGGAACCTGTTATTATCCGGAACACTGGGATAAGAAACTCTGGGCAGATGATCTTGACAGAATGAAGAAGACCGGAATTTCTGTGATCCGTATTGCAGAGTTGCATGGAGCAAAGTAGAGCCGGAGGAAGGTGTTTTTACCCTATGATTTCTTTGATGAATTTCTGGACCTATGCAGTGAAAAGCAGATGAAAGTTATCTTCGGAACACCTACAGCAACTCCTCCTGCATGGCTGACAGAGAAATATCCGGAAGTCTTAAATGCACGGAAAGATGGTGTGCTTCTCAGACATGGAGGAAGAAGACATTATAATTATAACTCACCGGTTTATCAGAGACTTTGTGCAAGGGTTGTGGAGAGAGAAGCTGCTCATTATGCGAAACATCCGGCAATCGTGATGGCAGATTGATAATGAAATCAACTGTGAAGTGGATGAGTTTTATTCAGAGGCAGATTCTGTTGCGTTTCGTGAATTTCTCAGAAAACAGTATGGAACTCTGGAGAAATTAAATGAAGCATGGGGAACTACCTTCTGGAATCAGACTTATACAGCATGGGATCAGATTTATGTTCTGCGCCCGGTTTTAACTCGGGGAATTAATCCTCATCAGCATCTGGATTATATCAGATTTATTTCAGAGAGTGCCCGTCATTTCTGTAAAATGCAGGCAGAGATTATCAAAAAATATGTAAAACCGGGAGACTATATCACAACAAATGGTAAATTCTGGAATCTCGACAATCATAAAATGGAGAAAGAGTCTCTTGATGTTTATTGTTATGATTCTTATCCGGATTTTGCATTTGGTCTGGATCGTGATCCGCTGCACAGTGATGATCTGAATGATCGTAAATGGTCTCATAATCTCGCAGAGATACGTTCTATTTGCCCTCATTTTGGAATTATGGAACAGCAGTCCGGTGGAAATGGCTGGACAACCAGAATGGAAGCACCGTCTCCGCGTCCGGGACAGTTAACTCTCTGGGCAATGCAGAGTGTAGCTCATGGTGCTGATTATATTTCTTTCTTCCGCTGGAGAACCTGTACATTTGGTACAGAAATGTACTGGCATGGAATTTTGGATTATGACAATCGTGATAACCGTAAGCTGGCAGAGGTAAAAAGACTTTTATAATAAATTAAAAGTGTCTGGATGAAGTTTGCGGAGCGGATTACACCGCTGCATTTGGAGTATTAAAAGACTACGACAATATGTGGGATACCAATGTGGATGCATGGCATAGAAGGGTGGAAGCGCAGAGCTCAGAAGAAATCTTCATTGCTTCTGAAATTTATCACACCCCATATAATACGTTATATCTGAACGAGGATACAGATATAAAGGAATTGCAGAAATATCCGGTGCTCATCTATGCACATCCTGTTATTATGACGGGAAAAAGAGCTGCTTTACTTAAAGAATATGTAGCAAATGGCGGAATCCTGATCATAGGCTGCCGTTCCGGATATAAGCAGGAAAATGGCAAATGTGTTATGCTTCCGCAGCCCGGACTTTTGCAGAAAATTACTGGTTCAGATGTGAGAGATTTTACATTCACAAGTCCAGCAGAGCCGTCTGTCACCGCCAACTGGGACGGTCAGACGATTGACATGCCAATATTTAACGACATTATGGAGCCTGTAGAGGAGGGAGAAACTCTGGCTTTCTACGACAATAGCTATTACGCAGGAAAACCAGCCGTAATCAGAAAGAATACAGGAAAGGGATATGCAATTCATTTTGGCAGTACTTTTTCCAGAGAAAGCATGAAGGTGCTGTTAGAATACACAGGAATTCTGGAACCATTCCAGGCTATGCTTGAAGCTCCACAGGAGGTGGAAGTCATTCAGCGTGTGAAAGGAAATAAGAAATACTTCTTTGTCCTGAACTATATGGGTTCAGAACAAAAAATTGTGCTGAAAAAGCAGATGCGGTCCTTATATGATAATGTAATTGCAAATGGTGAAATCTGCATGAAACCGTATGAGACAATAGTTTATGAAGTTTTTGGAATGAAACAGGAAAATGTTTTTGAAAATATGAAATTAAATAAATCAGAAATAGTTAAACGAAGAGTCGGAGAAATCCGGCTCTTTGTTGTTTATAAGGTAGTGAGCCAAATTCATAGAACGCGTTTGATTTCAGTTTTTAAACGCGTCATGGTTAGGGGTTAGGTTATGAATAAAACAGGTTAATTCAACAGAAAAACAAGTTATATCCAATAATTGTCTTGCATACCTATTATTTAATCCAGTATAATGATTATATCAAAAATATTACAGGAGGGGGGTATGCAGATGAGGACACAATCGAAGAAACATAAGATAATCCGTACGGTTTTACTGGTGATTCTTTTGCTTCTGATAGTGGCTGCGGGTGGTTTTATTTCAGTGTATGAGGGGCGTTTTCAAACCATAAGCAGTATACAGAAAGTGACAGATTACGACGAGTATAATCTGTATCGCATGGATGTGAAATATGATTATGATCTGGATCGACTGATCGAATACGGCATAACAGATAACCAGAGCTTTGTTGATGCCATTGTGAAAGAGGCACTTCCTATCTTGCCAGTACATATTAAAGCACCGGATTTTGGCTGCAGTGCTTTTACCCTGCAGGAAGCAGACGGAAATGTGCTGATGGGCAGAAACTATGATTTCAAACGGGATACTTCCGCAATGCTGGTTTACTGTGAACCGAAGGGTGGTTACAAATCCGTGGCTTTCGCAGCATTGGATAATATCTCTGCAAATATTCCGGATGCGAGTATGAAGAAAAAGCTTGCCACATTAACAGCACCATTTATCTGCCTGGATGGCATGAATGAAAAAGGGGTATCTATTGCAGTCCTTACTTTGGACAGCGAACCGGTTCACCAGAATACAGGCAAGCCGGTGATCGGAACTACGCTTGTGATCCGTTTGATTCTGGACCGTGCGGCAACTACAGAAGAAGCCGTAGAGCTTCTGAATCAGTATGACATGTTTGCTACAAGCGGCAGAGATTATCATTTTTATATCACAGATGCTTCCGGTGATGGCAGAGTAGTGGAGTATGACTGTGAAAGTGAAACCAGAGAATTGGTTGCCACACCAATTCGTTCCATCACGAATTTCTTTGGACTCTATAAGGATAAAGTCCTTCCGAATCAGAAGAATGGCATTTACGGTCACGGAAAAGAGCGGTATGACAAAATGGAAGCTATTTTTGACTATGAGGAAGTTTACACCAGTGATGTTGCATGGGAGGCTTTGAAGGCCGCATCACAGGAGCCGTCAGAGGAGGAAGTTACCAGTAATACCCAGTGGTCTATTGTTTATGATGATACCAATCTCACCGCAGAGATTGCCCTTCGGAGAAACTGGGATGATGTGATCGGGTATAATCTGAAAGATAACACGATTACACTAAAATAATAACATAGAGCCTGTTTCAAACATAATCAGGTAGTCTTAAAGGAAGAAAAGGACACGTGAACAGTAACCGTGAACCAGCAGTTCAAAAGTTCAATATAAGGTTTTAAATGCCTCGTCAAAGGGAAGCTTCATCATTTCCCTGGCGGGGCATTTTGATTATTTGAAATATTAATCTCGTTACAGTGTTGACTGGAATGTTAGTTGAATTTGTCTATAAATTTGAAACAATATAGCAACTTAGTCTGAAAAATAATGCTTTAACACGTTAATTTTGATTGATCCATAGTATATGCAGTGTATTATGAATTTATAATTGCTGTTTGCGGAGTGGATAAATGTATGGGGTATGCATAAGAAAAAAGTGTAAAACTCTTCAGGCAAAGCGAATAGTTTTTATAATCCATCTATCTAAAGGGGGAGTCATTTATGACGGGAAAGAGAAAAAGAAAACTGGCAATGCCAGACACCCTGATCATCGTAGCATCCGTTGTACTTCTGGTGGCGATTCTTTCATGGATCATTCCATCCGGAACCTACGATTATCAGGAAATGAACATCAATGGAAGAATTCGAAATGTAGCCATTGATGGAACTTATCACACAATTGATAAATCCGAAGTTACCACAACCGGATTCCTTGGATTTTTCAGTGTACTGTATCGAGGCTGCGTGGAGGCTGCTGATGTAATCTTCATGATCCTCTGCTGCTGCGGAACTTTCGGTGTTGTGGTGAAAACAGGTGCTTTCCATGCAGGAATCGGAACCATTTTAAAGAAACTGAAGGGAAAAGAAATTCTGCTTGTTCCAATCATTATGATGATCTTCGGACTGGGCGGTTCTGTGTTTGGTATGGCAAGTGAATTCTACGGATTTTATCCATTGATCGTAGGTCTGGGAGTTGCTCTTGGATATGATGCAATGTTCGGATTTGCCATTATTGCAGTTGGAGAGTTTGTTGGATTTATGGGAGCGACACTGAATCCATATTCTGTAGGAATTGCCCAGACAATTTCAGGTGTAGAGCTTTATTCCGGAACCGGATACCGTGCGATCTGCTTCGTGATCTTCATGGCAATTTCCATTATCTATGTAATGGTTTACGGGCGGAAAATTAAGAAAAATCCAGGTGCATCCGTTGTATTTGGTGAAAAAAACATTCATGCCTTTGACAGAGATGAGTTAAATGAATACAGCTTTACCTTAAAAGATGGTCTGGTTCTTCTGGATGTTCTTGTAGTGCTGGTTGTTCTTATGCTGGGTCTGATCAAATGGGGATGGGATTTCCCGCAGCTTTGTGGCTTGTTCCTTCTTATGTCCATGATTGCTGCAGCAATCTGTAAGTGGTCTCCGAATAAATGGTGCAGTGAGTTTATTGACAGCGCCAAGACTGCAATGTGGGGATGTATCCTGACTGGTATTGCGAAAGCTATCACAGTTGTTATGCAGGACGCGCAGATTATGGATACTGTTATCTACGGCCTGTCAAACGTGCTGAAAAATGCGCCTCATGCAGTTTCTGCACAGGTAATGCTTGTAGTACAGACGCTGATCAACTTCTTCATTCCGTCTGCAACAGGTCAGGCTTCTGCAACCATGCCAATCATGGCACAGCTGGCAGATATTATTGGTGTGAGCAGACAGACAGCAGTTCTTGCATTCCAGTTTGGTGACGGACTTTCCAATATTTTCTGGCCGACGGCAGATATCGTTATCATCTGTGGCCTGGGTGGAATTTCCCTGCAGAAATGGTATAAGTGGTTTACGCCGCTGTTTCTGATCTTGTTTGTGACACAGGCGATTTTGTTGGGAATTGCAACTGGAATTGGTTTCTAGAGCCTTTTTCAAACACGCTCCGGAACTTCAAGGAAAAGCTTCAAGAACATTAATTGTTTGATAACCAGTGAACTTTAAAAACATAAAGGTAACTGTTCTGAAAAGGTAAGTCTAATGGAAAGAAAAGGAAACTTAATTAAACTTACGGACCTGTCTTCCGATTTCATCATCGACCTGAAATATGCCACGCCGGATAATTTCACTGGCGTGCAGGTGTACCAGTCAGCGGATTGCTGGCTGGATGAGCACACTGCGCAGATTCTGATAAAAGCGAAGGAAATTTTCGAAAAAGATGGCTATCGGGTGAAAATATGGGACGCTTATCGTCCCATTCGTGCACAGAAGCGGTTCTGGGAGATAATGCCAAATGATGACTTTATTGCCCGTCCGCCGGATATGACGAAAATTAAGAAATTCCGTCCTACTCATATGAACGGAATGTGTGTTGACGTCACACTGACTGATAAAGAAGGCAACGAAATCGAAATGCCATCTCCATTTGACACTATGGACGAACGCGCTGCTTTGAATTCTTCCGGTCATTCCGAAACCGGAAGAAGAAACGGCGAGTATTTGAAACAAGTAATGGAATCCGTAGGCTTCCAGGCATATGAGTGCGAATGGTGGCATTTTTATGATGTATCTACGGATCCGGCGCCGTTTTCGGATTATGAAATTTAATTTTTTGAACTACTAACGGGCAGCATAAGTGCAATTATGCTGCCTTTTTCATTACTTTCTAATACTTTTACTGAGCCACCGTGTTCCCGCGCAATGGAGTCAACCAGTGCCAGTCCCAGTCCGGCACCGCCATAGCCCGGCTGCGGGACTTGTCTACACGGAAAAAAGGATCAAAGATTTTTTTCTGATTTTCAGGTGAAATGCCGATGCCGGTGTCCTTTACCAGGATCATGACCTGGCTGTTTTTTCCTTCACTGAAACTGTGACAGAGCCATTGGGACGGTTATATTTAATGGCATTTTCTACAAGATTGTAGACTGCACGATAAAGAAGTACATAGCTGCCGGTGACATCGGTATGCGAATCCTGATTGGCGCTGTTATTAAAATGAATGGAAATCCCTGCTTTTTCTGCAACTGGATCCAGGTCGCAGAAAACTTCATCAACAAGCTCTTCCAGTGTAACCTGATCTGTTCGTGGAACAGATTTCAGATTCGTCATGTCAAGAAGGGTTCCCACCAGCTGGGAAAGCCTTGCTGTCTGTACCTTGATCATAGTGAAAAGTTGTTGGTATTCAACCATTTCCGGTTCCTGCTTTTTCTCAAAAACTTCCAGGTTGGTCTGCAATACTGCAAGTGGTGTCCGCAGCTCATGAGCTGCATTTGCAGAAAACTTGCTTTTGTGTACTAAAGGCATTTGTCCAGCCTGGTCAGCATTTCATTGAAAGAGCTGGTCAGCTGTGCAATTTCATCCTTTGAATTGGGAACTGCCAGCTGGGTGGAAAGGTTCTGCGCCTGGATCTGACTGACTTCACTGGTTAGCTTCTGCAGCGGCGTAAGGGTCTTTTTTGTAAGAAAATAAGTACACACGCTGGAAAGAAGAATAATGATCGTGGTGGCAATAACACTTCGGAGAAGAAAATCCTCCTTGGTTTCCTGAATTTCCTGTTCAAACTGAGGAAAAAGAGCTTTGGGATCTACATTAAAGGTAATGGGTGAATCTCCATCCTGTGGATCCACCTTGATCATATAATTCTGCAATCCGTCCATTCCCGATACGGCAGAATGCTGATGAAGAAGTACATAAGAACACAGGAGACAATCATCAGTAAGGACAGCAATAAAGTGAGTTTCAGCTGAAGTGAGGTGTGGAAACGTTTTTTTGTCATCTGTATTCCTCCAATATATAGCCCTGGCCAATTTTATTCTGAATAGGGTCAAATCCAATTGCAGCCTTTAGTTTTTTTCTCAGAGATGAAATGTGCACACGGATGGAATTGCTGAAGGTATTTACACTTCCATCCCAAATATGTTCAATCATTTCTTCCGGTGAAATGACCCGGTTCTGATGGAGCAGGAAATATTCCAGAAGGCTGCTTTCTTTTCTGGTAAGGGAAATCGGCACTCCATTTACAGAGGTTTCTCTTGTTCTGGTATCAAAGGTAAGCTGATTCCATTTCAGGCATACATCCTCCTGAACAAATTTCCGCCGGGTAAGGCTTCGGATTCTGGCTTCCAGCTCCTGAAAGTGAAAGGGTTTGGTAAGATAATCATTGGCTCCCAGATCCAGACCCGTTACTTTATCTTCAATCTGATCCCGGGCGGACAGGATCAGAACCGGGGTATTCGTATTGTGTTCCCGGAACTGGCGGAGAATTTCCAGACCGTCCGTGCCGGGAAGATTCAGATCCAGCAGGATCAGGTCATAATTTTCTGTCATACACAGGCAAAGCCCTTCGTCTCCATCGAAACAGATATCTGTTTCATAACCATCTATGCGAAGTCCCTCCGCAACAGAGCGGCAGAGCTGTTCTTCGTCTTCTATAATTAAAATGTGCATAGCTGCTCCTTTCGTAATATGATTTTGCGCAGATCAGATACTCGCAAAAAAGAGAGTATTTATAATTTAAATATTATCATATTTTGAAAAAAATAAAAATCTTAACACAGATTTTATAGGAAAGATGTTAAAATACGTTCAGATAAATAAAAAACGCTGAAAGGAAAAATAAAAATGATGAATAAAAAAAAGACTTATGGCAATTCTGGCAGCAGGAGTTCTGACAGCAACATCTTTCAGTCCGGCTATGATCAAGGCTGAAAGCGTATCAGCAGAAGAAGCTGGCATGGCAGTTCCGGCAGATGCAGCAGGCATGAGCGTACCTGCGGATGCAGCTGGCGCAGCAGTTTCTGCAGATGAGGCCGGTGCGGCAGTATCAGCAGACGAAGCAGGCGCAGTGGTAGCAGGTGACAGTTCTGAGACAGCTGTTTCTCTGAAGATGGTACACCTGTGAAAAAAACAGTAAAAGCGGCAGATATTAATATGAAGGTGCAGGATTCCTACGATTTCCCATTCCTTGGATTAAAGGCAGTCCTTCCGGAAGAACTGAAGAAACAGATAGAAAGCTCAGATATGCTTATGATCACAGAGGAAGAATGGAATGATGATATGACTGGTTTCAAGTATGCCTTTTTCCACTGGAATAAGCTTACTGAGGATCAGAAAAACGAAGATGTAAACCTTCTTGGAGCCGGCTATGAGGATTGGCTTAAGAGCATCGAAAGAGTTGGTACACTTGGTGTTTACAGCAAGGATGTGATCGATGATCTGGATTCCATCACAGGCTGCAACGAGCACAAAGAGCTGGGAACAAGCGAGGATGGAAATTATAAGTACTATCTCAGCATTAATAAAAGATGCAGAGTCTGACTTGACAGACGAGATCGAAAAAATTGAGACTACGATCACAGAAATGACAGCTTTTGATCCAAGCAAATCTGTATTTGATATGCCTGCAGAAAATGCCAACCCGGATGCAGGAAATGTAGGCGCATTTGAGACAACGGATATTGATGGAAATGCCTATACAGAAAAAAGTATTCAGTGACTATGACCTGACTCTTGTAAACTGCTTTACAACCTGGTGCTCTCCGTGTGTAAATGAAATGCCAGACCTTGACAAGCTTTATCAGGAAATGAAGGAAAAGGGAGTGGGCGTAGTAGGAATGGTTATCGATTCTGTAGGCGAGGATGGAACTACAGATGAAGATACTGTGAAAAAAGCTCAGATTCTCAAGGAAAAAACAGGAGTTACCTATCCCCTTCTGATTCCGGATGCAGGAAACATGAACGGACGTATCAGCGGTCTCAGCAGCTTCCCGGAATCCTTCTTTGTAGATAAAGATGGAAACATTGTAGGCGATCCGATCATGGGCAGCAAAAATCTGGAAGACTGGAAAGCAGCTGTAGAGGATGCTCTGGAAAAAATTAATTCCGAAAATAAAAAGCGGTTAGGGAATGTAGGATGAAAAATTATATAAATAAAATCACCCAGTCCAAATGGACAGGAATCGCCCTTGCAGCGGTGGGGATTCTGATGATGGCCTTTGGTATTTACCGGGGTGAAATGGAAGTTGTTTTTACAAAAGCTGTAAATATCTGTATGGAGTGTATTGGAATTGGATGATAAGAAAATGAACATAAAAAACTGGCCCAGACATACCATACAGGCACTCTGGGCGGCACTTACAAATTCCCATATATCCGGATTTGTAACTGGAAAAATATATACAGGAAAGCTGAAAAATGCCTGTGTTCCGGGACTGAACTGCTATTCATGTCCCGGGGCAGCAGGAGCCTGTCCCATTGGTTCCTTACAGGCTGTGGTTGGAAGCTGGAACTTTAAATTTGCCTACTACGTAATCGGATTCCTGATTTTCGTAGGAGCGATCCTGGGAAGACTGGTGTGCGGATTTCTCTGTCCGTTTGGACTGATCCAGGATCTGCTGAATAAGATTCCTTTTCCAAAGAAAATTCGTACTTTCAAAGGAGACAAACTTCTTCGAAAGCTGAAATACGTGATTTTTCTGGTGTTTGTAATTCTGCTTCCCCTGTTTCTCACAGATATAATGGGCCAGGGAGCACCCTATTTCTGTAAGCTGATCTGTCCGGCCGAACTTTGGAGGGCGGATTGCCGCTGGTACTTTTGAACAAGGCTATGCGCGGTGCCATTGGCTGGCTGTACATATGGAAAAATACAATTCTGATCGTGACAATTGTTCTTTCCATTATTATTTACAGACCATTTTGCCGTTATATTTGTCCGCTTGGCGCATTTTATTCCGTATTCAATAAGGTTTCCATTTACCGCTACCGTGTAGATATGGAAAAATGCGTTCACTGTGGAAAATGTGCAAAGGCTTGCCAGATGGTGGTCAACCCTGTGGAAAACCCCAACAGTCCGGAATGTATCCGTTGCGGACGGTGTAAGCAGCATGTCCGGTACACGCCATTGCAAGTGGGTGCAAGAGATAACAGGAATGTTTTTACCATTTTTATGGGGATTAACTTTATGTATGCTTTATAAGTAAAAAAGCTTACTGCGATTTAGACATTGAAAAAATAAATGTCTAAGTTGTAGTAAGCTTTTATTATTTATGGTGTCAGGAAATACTCTCGATTACATTACGGAGATACTCGTAGCAGATCTTAAGATTTTTCTCACCCTCTTTATCCAGCGGAATCTGCAGTGTGCGTTCCACGCCATTTCGTGAAATAACGCATGGAAGGCTCATTGCGATTCCTTCTAATCCGTATTCCCCTTCCAGAACAACGGAAGCCGGTACAACGGCACGTTCATTTCGCATAATGGCTCCTACAAGACGGCAGACGCTAAGGGCGATGCCGGAGCTTGTGTAGCCCTTCAGTTCTACAATGTCCAGACCGCTGACCTTCACCTCGTGAAGCAGCTTCTCACAGTCAACAGGCTCTTTCAGGCCAAACTGCTTCTGAAAATCATGGAAAGGAATTCCTACAATATTAACCGCATTCCATGGGATAAAGCTTGTGCCGCCGTGTTCGCCCAGAACGAATCCGGTGACATTTTTGGCATCTACGCCGCACAGGTCGGCAAGCATTTTATTGAAGCGGGCGGTGTCCAGAAGAGTACCGGTACCGATCAGAAGATTTCGGGGATAGTTGAATTCCTTCTGTGCAATATAAGTAAGAATGTCCATTGGATTTGAAACATTGATAATAATGGCAGAACGGGTGTAAGTGGTGATCTGTGTCATGATCTCCTTCATCACCTGTACATTGGTCTGCAGCAGCACCATGCGGTCACGGGAGTTACCTGGCTGAATGCTGGGACCTGCGGTGTTGATGATAATTTGGGCGTCTTTACAGTCCTCGTAGGTACCCACCCGGATGTTTGCGTTGGCACTGTATGCAAAGGCGGTGGTGTGGCTGGCATCCAGTACGACTCCCAATGCTTTTTTTTTCATTTCTGTTTATGACAACAATCTCATCTGCAAGATTCATTCGCAGAAGAGAGTCCAGAATTGCAGATCCCACATGACCTGCGCCGATCAGAACAATTTTTCCATAACTTATATTTTCCATGATGTCAGGCTCCTTTAGAAACGTAAACTTTCATATATAGTGATGTCACCGATAGACGACATGTCTGTTTTGTGAATAAGAATAGCACTTGTGTGCTGCAGAAACAAGAGAATTTTTGATTGCACTGTAAAAAATACGGAATGATAAAAATGAAAACGATTTTCATATTGACTTTGAAAAAGAATCTGCTATAATATGAAAATGATTTTCAAATTGGAGGCGCGGGAAATGAGCGAAAAAGCACAATATCGTACCAGACAGATTACAGAGCTGGAGAATTATCTGTGCTCTATGGAAGGAAAACATGTTACAGTCAGCGATATATGTAAATACTTTAAAAGTCAGGGGATTTCTATCGGAACCACAACGGTGTACCGCCAGCTTGACCGGATGGTGGAGCAGGGACTGGTTGCCAAATATATGGTAGACGGCACCAGCAGTGCATGCTTCGAGTATCTGGGACATGATGAGCATTGTCATAAACATGTATGCTTTCATTGCAAATGCGAGAAGTGTGGAAAGGTGATTCATCTGGAATGCGGGGAAATGACACATCTGGGCGAGCATATGCTGGCAGACCATGGATTTCAGTGGGATTTTACCAGGACGGTGTTTTATGGAATCTGTGAGGAGTGTAGAGGAAAATAATGAGGTTGAACATGCACAAATTAAAAAATAAATTCAAAAGGCTATTCATGTCAGCTGCCACAATAGGTACTGCCTGCCTTCTTGCAGGCTGCGGTGCAGGTGCGGCAGCAGGAACTGACAATTCCAGTGTAACAGAAAGCCAGAGCGGGGTAAATGGCAGCGAACAGGAAAATGCCAGCTCAGATAGTCAGAAGCTTCAGATTGTAGCCACTATTTTTCCAGAATACGACTGGGTAAAGGAAATCCTGGGTGACCAGGTCGAAAATGTGGATCTTACCCTGCTTTTGGGTAACGGAACAGACATGCATAGTTTCCAGCCTACCATGGAAGATATTTTGAAGGTATCCACCTGTGACCTGTTTATTTATGTAGGCGGTGAGTCTGATTCCTGGGTTGCCGATGCATTGAAGGCGCCGGAACCCAGATCGAAAAACAATCAACTTGATGGACGTGTTGGGAGACCAGGTGAAGGAGGAAGAGCTTGTAGAGGGGATGCAGGATGAAGATGGTCACACTCACGAAGAAGGGCATACCCACGATGATGATCTGGAATACGATGAGCATGTCTGGCTGTCCTTGAAAATGCGTCTCTATTCTGCGACACCATTGCCAGTAGTCTGGCGGATGCCGATCCGGAGCATTCCCGGCTTTATCAGCAGAACGCCGAGGCTTACGAAGAAAAACTGGCAGCTCTCGATCAGGAATACCAGACATCAGTGGAGAAATCCCAGTCCAAAACCCTGCTTTTTGCGGATCGTTTCCCGTTCCGCTATTTAATTGACGACTACAATCTTACTTACTACGCTGCATTTGCCGGCTGTTCTGCAGAAACAGATGCCAGTTTCGAGACCATCACATTTCTGGCTGGCAAGCTGGATGAGCTGAACCTTCCGGCTGTTCTCACTATCGAGAATTCCGATCAGAAAGTAGCGAAAGCAGTAATTGAAAATACAAACACTAAGGATCAGAAGATTTTGACATTAAATTCCATGCAGTCCGTAACAACAAAGGATGTGGAAGAGGGAACCACATACCTATCCATCATGGAAAATAATCTCCAGATTCTGAAGGAGGCATTATGAGTCTGATTACTTGTGAGAACCTTACATTGGGATATGAAGGAAAAGCGATTTTGTCCGGGCTGAATTTCAGCGTAAATTCCGGTGATTACCTTTGTATCGTAGGAGAAAACGGCTCTGGGAATCCACACTGATGAAAACCCTTCTTCATCTTCAGAGCCCTATGAGCGGCAGTATCATTCTGGGAGACGATTTAAAAATCAACGAGATTGGCTACCTGCCACAGCAGACTGCACTTCAGAGAGACTTCCCTGCTTCGGTAGACGAAATTGTGATGTCCGGTTTCCTGGGAAGAATGGGACTTCGTCCTTTTTACAATAAAGCAGAGAAAAAAGAAGCCCGTGAATTGATGGAGAAAACCAGGATTACGGATCTGGCTGACCGTTGTTATCGACAATTGTCCGGCGGGCAGCAGCAGAGAGTGCTTCTGACCAGAGCTCTCTGCGCCACAAGGAAAATCCTCCTTCTGGATGAGCCTGTTTCTGGCCTGGATCCGGTTGCAACTGCGGATATGTACCAGATTATCAACGAATTAAATAAAGAAGATCGAGTAACCATCATCATGATTTCTCACGATATCGGTGAAGTAGCAACTTATGCAAGTCATGTGCTGCATATTGGGCAGAAGGTTTTCTTCGGAACAAAAGAGGAATATCTGGAAAGCAAGATTGGAAAGCGGCTTGTGGATGCTGGAGAGGAGGGAAAAGCATGAGCGGAATTTTTGAAAAACTGGCATTTTATTTCCAGTATCCATTTGTGTGGTATGCTTTGATCGTAGGCGTGCTTATTGCACTTTGCTCCTCTCTTCTGGGGGTAACGCTGGTGCTGAAGCGGTTTTCCTTTATTGGGGATGGACTGTCCCATGTGGCATTCGGAGCTATGGCTATTGCATCGGTGCTGAATTTCAGCAACAATATGCTGTTTGTCATGCCGGTAACTGTGATCTGTGCGGTGCTGCTTCTTCGTACAGGACAGAGTACAAAGATCAAAGGAGATGCGGCAATCGCTATGATTTCGGTTGGAGCCTGGCAGTTGGCTATCTGCTGATGAATGTTTTTTCCACAGGCGCTAATATTTCCGGAGATGTGTGCAGCAGCCTGTTTGGTTCTACGTCAATCCTGACCCTGACCACATCTGAGGTGTGGCTGTGTGTAGTGGTGTCTGTTATTGTTGTGGCACTGTTTACAGTATTTTATCATAAGATATTTGCAGTTACCTTTGATGAAAATTTTGCAAAAGCTACTGGAACCAGGACAGATATGTACAATCTTCTGATTGCGGTGATCACAGCAGTGATCATTGTACTGGCTATGAATCTGGTGGGGTCCCTGCTGATCTCAGCTTTGATCATTTTCCCGGCACTGTCGGCAATGAGAATCTATAAACGATTCAGCGCAGTAATTATCTGTTCGGCGATTTTATCTGTGTTGTGTGCATTTCTTGGAATTATTGTTTCCATCCTGGGCGGAACGCCGGTAGGGTCTACTATTGTGGCTGTAGATATTGCGGCGTTTTCTGGTGACATGCCTGGTTGGGAAGCTTTTGGAGAGATAGAATAGTAGGGCGTTTCCTGTAAGCTGGATCCTTTTTATATGGGCAATGAGAAAAATACTAACCAGAGTATAGTGCTTTTTCCTGGGTAAATTTCTTATAATATAGTTACA
>ENA-OQCX01000905-OQCX01000905.1-human-gut-metagenome-genome-assembly--contig:-NODE-905-length-14739-cov-1.846975_pt1 | contig 14739 bp, 19 predicted proteins | sample MGYA00242762_ERZ504587 | MGnify/ENA primary metagenome ERZ504587 (study PRJEB26092, sample SAMD00036337) | human gut metagenome | host: Homo sapiens | study: EMG produced TPA metagenomics assembly of...
AATGGTTTTGACTCTCCCTCCCATGTTTGCGCCTGCATCGATCAATTGGAGCAGGCGGGCTTTGAGGCTTGGGCGGTTGGCGGGTGCGTGCGTGATTTGCTGCGTGGCGTCCAGCCGCACGATTATGACTTGACGACGAGCGCCCTCCCGGAGGAGACGCTGCGCCTGTTTCCGCATACGGTTCCAACCGGCATTACATATGGTACGGTCACGGTCATCGCCCAGCGGGAGCCTCTGGAGGTGACGACCTTTCGCACGGAAGAAGCTTACCATGATTTTCGAAGGCCTTCAGGCGTTCTATTTGCGTCGCGGCTTGAGCAAGACCTGGCACGCCGGGGATTTTACAGTGAACGCAATGGCCTATGCTCCGTCCAGAGGTCTCACCGATCTGTTTGGCGGGCAGCATGACCTGGAGACGCATGTGATCCGGGCGGTGGGAGATCCATCCGACCGTTTTAAAGAGGATGCCCTACGTGTTTTGCGCGCCTTCCGGTTCGCTTCGCAGCTTGATTTTGCACTGGAAGAGCACACGCTCTGCGCAGCGCTTCTGTATGGGGAAAATCTTGCAAAGATCAGCGCAGAGCGTGTGGCGGCGGAGCTGATGAAATCGCTGGCGGGGCAGAGGCCCTCCGCGCTGGCGCCGTTGCTATGCAACGGAGCGCTTTCCTTTTGTGGGCTTACCTCTACAGAGCATGGCGTTTTTCCATTGCTGGACACGCTTCCGCCGGACGGCGCTTTGCGTCTGGCCGCCCTGTGCCGGATCTGCGGCGCGCAGGTGCATGCCGTCTGCGCCGCGCTGAAGCTGAGTAACGCAATGAATCAATCTGCCGGCGCGTATGAGCGGCAGTTCGCTCAGCCGCTTCCCCAAAGCAGAGCGGAGCTGAAATCGCGTTTTCCAAGCCTGTCGCCGGAGTGCTGGGGGGATTTGCTCGCGGCAAGAGCATGTTTATTCGGGGAGGATAATGCATCCCTGCGCGATCTGTTGCAGGATATTCTAGCGAAGCGCGAGCCATGGCGCACCGGCCAGCTCGCCGTGAATGGACACGATTTGAGAGCGCTCGGCATTCCCGCCGGCCGGGAAACGGGCAAGGCATTACAAATGCTTTTGCAGGCTGTTTTGGAGCATCCGGATTGGAATACAAGAGAGCGGTTGTGCACAATGGCGTCGCAATGGCTGGAGGGTGATACGATATGTTTGAAAACTATGAGAAGGACTATATCATGCGGCAGATCAAAATGCTCGGCCAACTACTCGCCCGGTTGCTGCTGCGCTCCGATGGTGTGAAATATGAGTTGCCTTTGAAAGCGCCGTATTCAAAGGCGGATGAATTGCATCAAGCGCTGTGCCGCCTGTTGGCAGAGGGAAAGATCAACGAGGCGGAAAACTGGCTCTATGAGGAGGTCGGCCAGTTGGGTCTCCCCGGCCTGCGCGTGGCAATTGATTTCTATTTGCAGCTCAATGAGCGGGACGACGCCTATTTGGAGGCGCATAATTTCACACGCGCTGAGATTGAGGATGGGCTGAAAAATATTGCGCAGCAATATGGTGTGGTGCTGTAACAGGCAGTGCTTAAACTCTCGTTTACCTCTTCAGATGTGCAGAAGCGGCTTAACTTCCAGTGGATGCGATATCAAAAATATGGGTTCGGGATTTGGGCAGTCAAACAGAAAAGCGGTGGCGAACGGAATTGGAATGGTAAGCGGGAGGATCCATATGGATGCTGAATTTATCAACATAACAACAGAAAACCTGGCTCAGGAGCATTTATGCTGCATTATCCGCAGCAAAAAGCCCCATCCCGGTATCGACGCAAAGCGGCAGTGGCTTTCGGACCGCTCAAGGAAGGCCATGTCTTTCGCAAGTTAAACGCAGCAAAGGCCACAGTTTTTATCGAGTACGCCCCTCTGGAAACCGCTTGGGTTCCTATCATTGGCGACAATTTTTACTATGTGTACTGCTTATGGGTTTTGGGCCGCGAAAAAGGAAAAGGATATGGCAGAGCGCTGATGGAGTATTGCTTGGACGAGGCCAGGAAACAGGGGAAATCCGGCGTTTGTATGCTTGGATCGAAAAAACAGAAGGCCTGGCTTTCTGACCAGGCATTTGCGAAGAAGTTTGGGTTTGAGGTGGTGGATACAACCGAGTATGGATATGAATTGTTAGCCGTTTCTTTTGACAAGACAGTGCCAAAGTTTGCAAAAAATGCGAAAAGCCAAGGAATTGAGAGCAAAGAGTTAACAATCTATTATGATATGCAATGCCCCTATGTGGATCAAACGATTCGGGCGGTCAAACAGTATTGTGAGACGAATGATGTCCCCGTCTCCTTCATGCAAGTGGATACTTTGCAAAAAGCAAAGGAGTTGCCCTGTGTGTTCAATAACTGGGCTGTGTTTTATCAGGGGAAATTTGAGACAGTTAATTTATTGGATCTGGAGGCCCTAAAAAGAATTTTAAAAAAAGGAAGATAGCATTCGCTTCCCCCATTTATGACTCGCATGCCGTATGAGCAGAATCGGGCATGGCGGCTGTAATAGCAAAATCCCAACGGTTCGAGCTGGCGGCGTATCCGAATAGGAAGAGAGCACGTGGAGCGGATTAGGCGCATCGCGACAGATACAGGTTGGACGAAAGAATGAATATTTATAAGATTGCAACAATACAGGAACATCCGGAATTAAAAAATCGTGCGGCAAACTGGTTTCATGAAAAATGGAATATTCCACTTGAAGCATATTTGGAAAGTATGGAGGCCTGTATACAAAATGCAAATGCGGTTCCACAATGGTATGTAGTCCTATCGGAGGGTAGAATGGTAGGGGGAATTGGCGTCATAGAAAATGACTTTCATAACAGAAACGATTTAACGCCCAATGTTTGTGCCCTCTACGTAGAGCAAACTGATCGCTGTCAAGGGATCGCTGGAAAATTGCTGCGTTATGTCTGTGAAGATATGAAGCAAAAAGGGATTGATACGCTTTATCTCATTACAGACCACACCTCATTTTATGAGCGTTATGGTTGGAAATTTTTATGTATGGTTCAAGGCGATGGTGAAGCAGATTTAACCAGAATGTACATCCATAAGGCGATATAATTTCCCGATCATTGGAATGATGGGATACGCCTGCTTCTTCTAAGGCTCACGCTTTGTTTTACAGTTTGATTGGTTTGGGCTTCCAGCCAAGGCGGCCTCTGCATGGCAAAAGCGCATCAAAAGAAACAGGAACACAGCGGGCCTGCCCCCCATAGAATGGTAACGAAGCATTCTATGGGGGTTTTATTTGATGAAAGAGATACACAATTGTCTGGTGATCGGTGGGGATATGCGTCAGATTTATATGGCGGAGGCGCTGGGGCAGGCTGGCTTTACAGTTAGCCTGTATGGGTTTGAACACCTGGAAGAAACCAATCATGTGGGAAGCGGCAGCTGTCGGGATTATTATGAAGCGCTCAAGGGCAAGGATGCTGTGATCTTTCCTCTGCCGCTGAGCCGGGACAACGTGTCTCTCAATGCGCTTTGCCGGGGAAGAGATTCTTTTGGCGGATATCCTGCACGCGGTGGAAAGCGGCCAGATTGTGTTTGGCGGCATGCTGGGCGAGCGGGAAAAGCAGTACTTAAAGCACAGGGGGATCGAGGCGTTTGATTATTTTGCGCGGGAAGAGCTAACGGTGCGCAACGCCGTGGCTACGGCGGAGGGCGTGCTGCAAATCGTCATAGAAGAGCTTCCTATCACAGTGCACGGCTCCCATGCCCTTGTAACGGGTTTTGGGAGAACTTCCAAGACCATTTGCGCCCTTTTGCGCTCGCTTGGCGCACAAGTTACCGTTGCGGCGCGCAAGCAGGCGGATCTCGCCTGGGCGCAGGTGGAAGGGATGCACGGCGTGTTTTATGAAGAATTGCCCGCCTATGCAGGCGGATTCGATTATGTGGTCAATACCGTGCCCGCCCTTGTATTGGGCGGCCAGGTTTTGGAGAAGTTGCAGGCGGATTGCCTGCTTGTTGAAATTGCGTCCGCGCCGGGGGGAATCGATCTGGAGGCAGCCCAAGCGCGTGGGCTCAAAGTGATCAAAGCCAGCTCCCTGCCGGGTAAGGTAGCGCCGAAAACGGCGGGAGAATCATCAGCGATACGATACGGAATGTCATCAGAGAGGGCAACGGCTGAGCCAAAAACACACCACAGCCGCAGGTTTACGCGGGGGATATGGATTGACGCAAAACACGCCGCATCAGCGCCCGCATCTGTTGACCTTCATGAAAAGGAGAGTTATACATGAGTGAGATTACCGCCGGCTTTGCGATGTGCGGCTCCTTTTGCACCTTTTCCAAGGTGCTCCCTCAGATGAGAGTGCTTTTGGAGAAGGGCATGCATATTGTGCCGATCATGTCGCAAGCGGCTTATAGCATAGATACCCGCTTTGGGAAAGCGGCTGACTTTCGCGTGGAAATTGAAGAAATGTGTGGGGAGAAAATTATCCACACCCTGTTTGATGCGGAGCCTATTGGCCCCAAAAAGCTGCTGGATATCCTGATTATTGAGCCGTGTACAGGCAACACCATCGGGAAGCTTGCAACCGGCATCACGGATACGCCGGTTACGTTGGCGGCGAAGGCGCATCTGCGCAACAACCGCCCTGTGCTTATCGGCGTTTCAACCAACGATGCATTGGGAGCGGCCGCGAAAAATATTGGCCAGCTACTCAATTATAAGAATCTCTATATGATTCCCATGCGCCAAGATGATTGTGTAAAAAAGCCGAATTCCATTGTTGCGGATTTCACAAAAACTTATGATGCCGCCATGGCTGCATTGAACGGCGAGCAACTCCAGCCCGTGTTGGTATAAAAACGCTCGAATGATGCGGTAAAACAAGATCCGCTGCAAAATGCCTCGCATTTTGCAGCGGATCTTTCTGAAAATCACATTTTTACCGTTTCGAAGCAGACTTTGGGCTTGAGCCGCCCAAAACGGAAACCTCTCCTTTTCTCCCTCCTATGATTCCAATACAATCACCGCCCCTGCGAACCTGCGGCGCGCCGGTATTCCCGCGGGCTTTTGCCGGTGTGGTTGCGAAAGCACTTATTGAAATGGCTCAGACTGCTGTAGCCGAGCTGGCAAGCAATCTCGATCGTGGTCATCTGTGTCGTTAAGAGCAGACTGCATGCGAAATCCATCTTAGCCTTGGTCAGGTAAGCGGTGACAGTGTCGCCGGTATACTGTCGAAAATACTGGATGACGACAGGGGCGAGTAGCCTGCCAAACGATAAACATCGGCTGCGCTGCAAGAAATATATTCTGGCGAGTGGATCTTTTGCAAGAGAGCCTGCATCCATTCTGGCAGTCGGCGGAAAAAGGCCGCCATTTTTTATATAAAAGGGAGATTGCATGCACCAGCATCTCGCAGATAACCAGCACGCTGAGCCGATCGGGCTCCTCCGCGGAGCGGGCGATGAGGTTCAGCTGCTGTGCACGAGATTGAAAAAAAGCGAGTTCCACATCATTCAGAGCGATGCACAGCTCTTCCCCGCCGAGCAGCGCATCGAAGCTGATGCCGAGCGCTTCGCACAGGCTGGAAAGCTTCGCCGTTGTGACTGGCAGATTGATGTGGATACAGCGGCTTCCCGCGATGGGTGTAAACTGGTGGCAATCCTCCGGACGGATCAAAAACAGGTCGTTTTTGGAGAGGCGCTTCTGCGCTCCGTTGAGGATGTGGTTGGTCTGCCCGCAGGTAATGATAAAAAATTCGTAGTGGTTGTGGTTGTGCAGAGAGGTGTGTGGGGCATCCCACCAATGGAAGGATACCCCCTCTTGTAGAAGCCGTTTGTTATTGCGATAATCAACGGTTTGCATAATTTTTCCACCTGACTTTTTGATTTTTATGCAAGATATATCAGCATAAGACGTTCCTCTATGCTTTCCATTCTATCCGATGAAATTGGTTTATGCAATCCCATCATACATATCATGTAGAAAAAATTAAAAAACGCCTATTCCTTTAAAAGAGTGCGCAGACGTATGTGCAGAGACATGCTACAATGCAAATGGAAGGCAGGAAGCATAAACAAAAAAATTTAGTCTATTTATTAAGGAAAGGATGGTCACAATCATGCAGAATACGATCGCCGCCGGCGCGCGTAAGGCAACCAGCCCGCTTCGCTATGCCGTGGGAATGTTTGGTACATCGATTCCCATCAACATGTTTAAGACCTATGCCGCTTTTTTCTACATTGATAAGCTGGGGCTTATCACAACGCAGCAGTTTTCTCTTGTTTTGTTTCTTTATACCTTTGTCGACGCGATCGACAACCCCGTTTACGGCTTTCTTTCCGACCGTACGCGCACCCGATGGGGCCGCCGCAGGCTATGGCTGATGCTCGGCGCGCCGCTTCTTGTGCTATGCTTCATCCTGTTCTTCAATCCGCCTGCCAGCCTTGCGGCAGGGTCGGCATTTTCCTACATGCTGCTGATGTATATCCTGACCGGCACGCTGGATTCCCTCATCAATGCAAATTACGGCGCTCTGTTCCCGGAGCTGTTTCGCACGGAGGCGGAGCGGGCGAAACCAATGCAATGCGTCAGGTTTTTCAATTGATTGCAATGGTAGTATCCATTGCGCTGACGCCGATGGTCACGGATGCGATTGGGTTTTCGGCAACGGCCATCCTCTACGGTGTGTTGGCGGTTGCAGTGATCTGGTTTATGAGCTTGGGTTGCCATGAGGACCCTGCGGCGATGGAGCGCCCGAAGCCACGGCTGTTCCGGAGCTTTTCGACATCCTCAAAAACCCGAAATTTTGGATTTACGGCATTACCAACGCTCCTTTTTTGCAGCGCTTGGCCTGGTGCAGTCCGGCGTGCCGTTCTATGTGAAATACCATCTTGGCGAGGGCGGTGCAAGCTCAACGATCCTGCTCGGCACAGTGATTGTTATGGCGATTGTTTTTATTCCTGTCTGGGTGCAGATCGTCAAAAAGATGACGCTTATGTCGGCCTGGAGGCTGGCGCTCCTGGTCAGCTCAATCAGCGTGATCCCGCTGTATTTTACCAATACCCTTATTTTATCCGCAATCGCCGTTGTGGCGGTCGGCTTTGGCATGGGCGGCGTGTCTACGACAATGGATATTGTGGCCGCCCGAATTCTAGATGAGGATGCGGCAAAACACGGCGTGCAGCGGGAGGGGACGTATTCAAGCCTGCTCGGCATCCTCAATAAGTCAAGTGGGCTCTTTTCCTCCCTTGCCTATTTGCTGGTCTTTCGGTTTTATGGATTTGAAAGCGGCGCAAATCCCGGCGCGGCGCCGGATCAGGCGGCCCGTTTCCTAACGGTGTTGTTCCCTCTGGCCGTGTTGGTGGTTTGCGTGGTCATGTCCCGCTTTTTAAAGTTTGAGCAGGGAAAAGGGCGGAAGGAGGAGGGGGAAAATGGCAGTGATCACGCTTGATTTTCATTCCAAAGCGCTGAAAATGTGCACACTTGTCACTTTGGTCGTGCCGGATTCCGTGCGCATAAAAGGCATCCCGCTTTCCGCTCGCCGGACCGTCTACCTGCTGCACGGGCTTTCGGAGGACGCTACCGCCTTCCTGCGGTTATCAGGCGCGGAGCGGTATGCGCGTGCGCACGATCTCGTGCTGGTTATGCCTACGGGCGGGCGCAGCATGTACTGCGACGGGATTAACGGGCCAAAATTGGTTTACTTACATCGCGGAGGAGTTGCCGGAATATCTGCATCTGCTCATGGGGCTGTCCCGTAGGCGGGAGCAAAATTTTATTGCTGGGTATTCAATGGGCGGTATGGGTGCTGCTCGCATTGCGCTGACCTTTCCGGAGCGCTATGCGGCTTGGGGGAGCTTCTCCGGCGTGCTCGATCTCCGCCCCATGCTTTTAGCACTTAACGATGAAATGCGCGAAGATTTTCCCTTCCTAGTGGAAAAGGCAGCGGAAATCAACACGACGCCGCTCAACCCGATCAACCTGCTCAACGCGGAGAAGCACGCGGGCAGCCGCGCCTATCTGGCCTGCGGAGAGCAGGATCCAATGATCTTCGGCAACCGTAGCTTTGCTGGGCGCGCGCGGGAGGTTGGGCTCGACGTGGCGGTCGCCTTTGAGGACGGCGCGCACGATTGGGATTTTTGGGACAGGCATCTTCAGAAATTTTTTGATGATATCGGGGGATAACGCTTTGGATCATATAGTGATAGAGCATCGCATTCGCAAGGAAGATGAGGGCAAATACCTGTCGCTTCCATTTGATGTGCCGGAGGAGGTGGAGGGCGTTACTGTCTCTTATCAATATCCCCATAAAAGCGCTCTGCACAATATTATAGACCTTGGGCTGGAGGATGAGGACGGTCGCTTCCTCGGCTGGTCCGGCAGCGCGCGGGAGAGCGTGACCGTGGGGGAACACGACGCAACGCCCGGCTACCTCATGGGCCGGTCGGCCGGGAAAATGGCGGATTCTCATCGGAGCCTATCATGTGGAGGAAGAGGGGGTGATCGTCACCTATGAGCTTCGATTCCATCGCCGGCAGGCACAGTGGCTATTCGGCGATTTTCACATACATTCAGACGCTTCCGATGGGCAGCACGATATTACAACGCTCGCTAAAATAGCCAAACATAAGGCTCGATTTTATCGCCGTGACCAATCACAACAATTATGCGGAGAACCTGCGCCTGCCACATTTTCCGGGGATCACCCTCGTCCCTGGTGTGGAGTGGACGCATTACAAGGGCCATATGAATTTCTTTGGGATCGGGCGGCCGTTTCGCAATTCCTTTGTGGCAAACAGCCGGAGGAGATGCGGCGGATCGTGCGGGAGGCGAGAGAGGATGGCGCGGTAATTTCGGTGAACCACCCGAAGTGCAATTTCTGCCCTTATCTTTGGGAGGATGAGGCGTGCTTCGATATGATTGAGGTGTGGAACGGCCCAATGCGCCCCGTTAATCTCCGCGGCATCGCCTGGTGGACAAACATGCTGAAAAGCGGCCGTAAAATTGCGGCGGTAGGCGGCAGTGATTTTCATCACGATCGCCGCCCAGTGCGCTTGGCACATCCTGTCACAGCGGTTTACAGTGCCTCGCGCAGCGCCGCCGACATCGTTGATGCGGCGTTGCATGGGCGCAGCTACATCATGAATGGACGAAACGGCGTGCGCCTCAGCCTTACCTGTGGAGAAAAGAGCTTTGGCGATACCGTTGCCGCAGGAGAAAACCATTCTGTGCGGTTTTCAGCAGATTATGCACCCAAGGGCACGGCGTTGCGGCTCATCGGCGCACAGGGGGAGCTAGCGCGTGTCAGGCCACAGAAAGGGAGGCTCCAGGGCGAGGCAACGGTTACAGAAACGCCGTTTGCTTATCTGATTGCCTCTGTTCGGCTGCCCGGGTTTGGGGATTATCCACTGGCTATATCCAATCCAATTTATTTTCACTGACGCTCAAATGCCGTTGCGACACCGTATTAGGATCACTAGAGGTGCTCCAAAACAGAAGCGGAGAGGAAAAAAGCATTGCTTTCCTGCCATGGATGTGATAGCATAAAATTACATTCCTATTCGAAATCACAATGTTTGAAAGGAGCAAACACAATGGAACATACGCAAGATGAACTCAAAGCGATCATGGAAAAATTTGCGGCCTCTGGTTGGGATCTCATTGCCGTGCCGGCCCAAGAGTGGCTTAACGGAGGCGGTGATAAAGCATCTCTCATCGCTGCCATTGAGCAGGCGGATCGGGAGTGCGGAAGCTGCGGGTGCGAATTTGACCCGCTTTATAAGAGGGCGCTTGCCCTACAGAGCGCGTTATAAGCCTCGCATGAAGTCTGACGGGTGGAGCCATTCTTTTTGAAAAAGGAGTGGCTCCGCTTTCTTTTTTTACAATGGGTCTGCCCGGTCATTGTGAAAAACGGATATTCCGCCATATGCTTGGTAACGTGGGGCGCTTCAGAGAGCGCCCGCTGCTCCACACCGCAGGAAAGGCGAGAAAATAGCGCGAATGGAGCTTGCTATTTTTGCCTGGATTTGATAGGATGAAAATAGAAAATGTTGCAATGGAAAGGAAGGCCTACAGATGGAACCCATGAAGTTAAAGCCAGCTGTGAAGGACTATCTATGGGGCGGCACGCGGCTGCGTGAAGAATATGGTGTGGATGCGCCGCTGGATAAGCTAGCGGAGGCATGGATGCTCTCCTGCCACCCGCAGGGCGAGGATTTGATTGAAAACGGGCGGTATCAAGGGCTGACGCTGACGCAGGCCATTAAGCAGATGGGGGCTGCCTGCCTTGGAACACATGCGCAAAAGTTTGCTTATTTCCCGATCCTGATCAAACTCATCGATGCAAAGGATAACCTGTCTGTTCAGGTGCATCCGGACGACGCCTATGCGCGCCGCGTCGAGAAGGAATTTGGCAAAACGGAGGCGTGGTATATTCTCGATGCGGAGGAAGGCGCTGAGCTGATCTATGGCTTTCGGCGAGAGATCGGCCAGGAGGAGTTCCGCCGCAGGATTGCAGATGGAACGCTGATGGAGGTTGTCAACCGTGTTCCAGTAAAAAAAGGCGATCTGTTCTTTATTGAGGCGGGCACCCTGCACGCAATCGGCAAGGGGATTCTTCTGGCAGAGGTGCAGCAGAATTCCAACACAACCTATCGCGTTTACGATTATGGACGTGTCGGCAAAGATGGAAAGCAGCGCGAGCTGCATGTGGATCAGGCGGTAGAGGTAACGCACTGCGCGCCTCCTGCCCATGGCTCAAAGCCGCAGGGGGAGCCGGAGCAGTTCAACGGCTATGTCAAAACGCTTTTGGTATCCTGCGATCTATTTACATCGTCTGTGATCGAGGCGTCTACGCATGCCGTATTGACGGTGGACGCTTCCTCTTTCGTCTCCCTGATTGCGCTGGAGGGGGAGGGCGTGCTTACCTCATGCGGGCATAGTATGCCGTTTCACAAGGGAGAGAGCGTGTTTTTGCCTGCTGGCAGCGGTGCTTGCAGAATAGAAGGGCAGGTTACCGTGCTGGAAACCCACGTTTTAAGCTGAGATGTTAAAATAATGCTGCTGCAAAGTGGTTTGCGGCAGCATTATTTTTGGGCCTAAGAAATATATCTTGCGGTTGTCCCCCGCTGCTTTGGCAATTTCCCAGCCACGTTCGCCTTCATAATAAGCCGAGTGCAAAGATCATTTGCTTTTAAAAGAAGAAGCTTCCTTTTCACATGTGACATATCGTAATTACCGTGTGATGATACGCGGTATCGAGTAGGAAAAAACAAATGATGCAGAAAAAATGAAAAAAATACTTGATTTTCGTTTGCAACTATGCTATTATTTAACGCGTTGGCCCGTGATGGAAAAGTTGTGTGCAGTATGGGGCATTAGCTCAGCTGGGAGAGCGCTACACTGGCAGTGTAGAGGTCAGCGGTTCGATCCCGCTATGCTCCACCAAAGCAGGATGATCCGAAACATTTTTATTTGAGTGGTGTTTTTGGAATCATCTAAAATAGAAAATACAAGACCTGCTAGGGAGAAATCCATAGCGGGGTCTTGTATTGTATGCATTAAAGTATGATAAAGAATTGCGCATATTTCTTTTGCCCCGGAATCAGGAAGGATTCCGGGGCAACGTTATGCATATCATTTTTTCTCCTTCCGTAAGCCTAGTCATTGAGGTAGGCAGTGATTGGATACCTGTCAGCCGCGCGGCGTTGCCCATTATGCTCCTGTTTACGGGGCGATGCTCCACTCCAGCAATAGAAGTTTGAAGAAAAGCATATTTTAGAATTTTATTATACCGGTAACTACCGTCTGTTTTTAAATATTCACCCTAATTTGATAAAAAAAGAGAAAAATATAAAATTTTTGATCAAATTTAGCATGTTGACATCTTGTTCGGGTCGTTCGATGTTCATTTTTTCCATATACTGAGCCTTAGATTGTTGATAAACGGGGGCTGTATATGGAAAAGACACGAAAGACCAGAACAGAGGATGGGAAGCTCAATTTACTAGGAGAGCGAATTGCACAGTTACGCAAGAAAAGTGGCTGTCTCAAAATTCGCTTGCGCGCGAGCTGCAATTGCTGGGTGTGAACCTCAATAAAAATGCGGTATCAAATATAGAACTGGGAAAACGCTCGATATCGGATATTGAGCTGTTTGCGATTATTGCGGCGCTTCATGTTTCTGCTGATGATATATTCCGATATGGAAATAAAAAATTGGCGAACCTTTAAGGAACCGGATGCTCTTGATATAGCAAAAATCAATCCGCCTGTTTACGGCAGAGAGGAACATCGTTGCTGAGTTGCCCGTATTGTGGCTTTATCGCGGAGATCCCGCTGGGATAGAGCTTTAACCTGCGATACATCGCTCCACAAAAATTTTCACTCCCATCCCAATGAGCAGGATGCCGCCGATCACGCCCGCCTTGCCACGGAATGCCGCACCAAACCGGCGGCCGATATAAACGCCTGGAAAACATAGTAGGAAGGTGATGGCCCCAATCGCGCCGGCATCGAGCAGCAGGATGGAGACGCGGTTTACATCCGCGCAGGAGAAGGATACGCCTACTGCCAACGCATCAATGCTTGTGGCAATCGCTAAAACGACCAATGTGCGCATGCCGACCTCTCCGCCGTAGGAGGGGACGGCTTGCGCGCCGCCGGATTTAGCGTTTTCCTTGACGGTATCGAGGATCATTTTGATCCCGATCGCTGCGAGCAGCAGCATGGCAACCCAATGATCGACCGTCCGGATTTTTTCGCTGAATCGGATGCCTGCGAGCCAGCCGATCACCGGCATCAGCGCTTGAAAGCCCGCAAAGCTCAGTGCAAGCTTTAAGGCATAACGGATACGGACGCGGCGCACGGTAAGGCCGCTTGTGATGGAAACAGCCAAAGCATCCATAGCGAGCCCGAGCCCAATGACGATGATGTTGATGATTCCCATGTTCATCTCTCCAATCGAGTGATAAATCACTCGAAAAATTCGTTTTGTTTAGAAAGCTCTCTAGATTCTGAAAGAATCGAATAATCTATGAATTTCTTTTACCTTTCTTGTGGGAAGCCTATAACTGTGCTATAATATTCAAATCTGCGCTTGCGACATTGTGCAATCCGACACCGCTCTAGCTGCGTTAGGGGGAGGTTGCTGTATGATTCGTGTGAAAAAGCGCGAAATTAAGATTGACTGAAAAGTGAGAGCATGCCATGTATCAAAACACGCCTTTTTACGACATCCGTCCAATCCGAGATTTTCGTGATATGCTGGCTCAAAGCGCTGCGCGTTTTTCGGATCGCCCTGCGTTTAAATTAAAAAACGACGCTGGGGAATATTACGATGTTTCCTATCCCGACTTTCAGGCCGACGTATATGCGCTGGGCACCAAATTGATCGATTTGGGCCTGGCGGGAGAGAAGATTGCCGTGATTGGGCACAATTGTTATGAATGGTGCACCGCCTATCTTGCCGTCACCTGCGGAGTGGGCGTGGTGGTGCCGATTGATAAGGAACTTCCGGCCTGCGATATTGAGAATATCCTCCGCGTTTCCGAGGCGGCTGCGATTCTTTTTGATGAAAAAGCGGCGCAAAAGGTGCTGGAGAATCGCTCCGCCCTGCCGCCGAAAATCAGGCTGATTTCCTTGGAAGCGGGAGATGCGCAGCAGGGGATTCTCTCACTGCGTGAACTGCTGGCGGAGGGCCGCGCGCTATTAAATCAAGGCGATACACGCATGAAAGAAGCACCGATCGATGCGGAGGGCCTTGGCTCTCTCCTTTTCACCTCCGGCACGACCGGTATGGCTAAGGGGGTTATGCTTAGCCAGCGGAACATCTGCGAGGATATCATGTCGCTCAGCGGCGTGGTGGAAATCCGCCCGACAGATCAGCTGCTCTCTATTTTGCCGCTGCATCATACTTATGAATGTTCGCTCGGATTTATCATGATTTTATATTCCGGCGCATGCATTGCTTTCTGTGAGGGGCTGCGCTATATTGTCAAAAACATGCAGGATGTGGAGCCGACGATCTTCGTCACGGTGCCGCTGATGCTTGAAAAAATGCACAACCGCATTTTAAAAACGGCCGCGAAAAAGAAGGGCGGCAAGTTGATGCTTGGCATTGGAAAGGCTCTCTCCAATGCGACCAGCGCGCTGGGTGTGGATATCAACGATAAAATATTTGGCGAAATCCAGCGCACCTTCGGCGGCCGGCTTCGCCTCATTATCACGGGCGCTGCGGCCATTAGCCGGAAGTGGTCAAGGATTTTAAAACCTTTGGCATCCCTGTCTATCTCGGCTATGGCCTGACGGAATGCTCTCCGCTCGTGATCGGCAACAACGACCGGATTGAGCTGCCGGATTCCGTGGGCGTGCCTCTGCCTGGCGTAGAGGCGAAGATCATCAATGCGGACGCCTCCGGCGTAGGTGAGATCTGCGTGAAGGGCCCAATGGTGATGCTCGGCTATTATAACGATCCGGAGGCCACGGCAGAGGTGCTGGATGAGGATGGCTTTTTTCACACCGGCGACCTCGGCACGGTGGATGAAAACGGCTATTACCGAATCACCGGCCGCATCAAAAACGTGATCGTCACGAAAAACGGCAAAAATATTTACCCGGAGGAAGTAGAATACTACCTCAATAAAAACCCCTTTGTGCGGAATCCATCGTCGTCGGCGAGGATGAAGATGATGAAACGATGGTCACAGCGAAGGTGTTTCCCAATGTGGAAGCGATCCGCGAGAAGCTCAA
>ENA-OQCX01000906-OQCX01000906.1-human-gut-metagenome-genome-assembly--contig:-NODE-906-length-14721-cov-8.723174_pt1 | contig 14721 bp, 12 predicted proteins | sample MGYA00242762_ERZ504587 | MGnify/ENA primary metagenome ERZ504587 (study PRJEB26092, sample SAMD00036337) | human gut metagenome | host: Homo sapiens | study: EMG produced TPA metagenomics assembly of...
GGTCTGGATCCTTCTGTTTATCAGTCTGGTAACTTTCAGGCTAAGACAACAAGGATGTCCAAACGTGCTCTCGTGTTTTACGATATGCCCTTGTAAATGCAGCTTGGAACGTTGTCAGAAACAACGCGACCTTCAAGGCTTATTATGATGCCAAGAGGCTGAAGGCCGGTCTCACTACAATGCACTTGGCACTGTGCCGGCAAGCTTGTCAGAGTCATCTGGAAGATGCTCACTGACGAAGTAGAATTTAACCTCGAATAAGAGGTCTGTATACCAATATCGATAGATTTTGAAAAAGCACCCTAAGGGAGCTCTATTAAATTTACCCTTTTTTACCATCGATATGAAAAAGAAATTTTTTGCTAATTTATGGTTGACTTTTCATAGCTGGTCTCCTTGCATATTAAATATGTATTGAAATAATAAACTCCCTTTTTATTATTAGAATGTTTATTTTTATTTGCCCTGGTCAACTAAGAACTGGATAAATCTGTCTACTCCACCGCCTAAAATCTGAATCTTTTCAGGTCTTACACCTTCTAATGAAGAAACATCGAAGAAATCTCCTTCTTCTGTCTTAGGTGTAAGCATAAAGCTGTCACTTCCGTAAAGACCTTCCTGAATTCCTACGAATTCATCTCCCCAGAAAGAACAATCTTCTGCTTCAATGCCTTCTTCCTTAAATGATTCAAGGATTGTATCTACGTTGTTACTCTTACATGAAATACCAACTTCAAGATACTTAGCATCACATGTTGCGGATACCTTAAGGCCGAATTCTTCTCCAACCTTTTCTGATAATGAAACTAAATCCATAATTCCATTCTTTAAACCATGTTCTTCTAACATAGCCTTTAACTGTGACATTTCATCTTCCTGCATAAATAACTGATCTCCACGTTCATTTTCTACCTGTAAATCAATTTTGCAGTAGTTTGGTCTTGAAAATACAACATCAGTTTTGAAGTTATATTTTTCAAGTAACTCTCTGTGGATTTTGTAGCATACATCATGAATCTTTAATAATCCTTCTGTGTCAGGTATACAGTCAGCGAAAATCTCCGGCTGACCGTTAACCATCTTATAGTTGTATGCTCCTCTGCCCAAACCTAAGTAAAGGTTTGAAGCTTCCTCTGGAGTGAAATGTTCATGAATTTTTCCACTGGCAATTTTGTCATATGTTGTACCACTTACAATTACAAGCTTTACTCCACTTGCAAGTAAAGGCTTCATAGCTGCAACAGCTTCCTCAACAGGAGCCTGTCTTGACATTACGGCTGTTCCGTCCCAGTCGAAAAATATTGCCTTATATTTCTTGGACATATTCTTCTCCTTCCTTATTTAAAGTGATAGGTTCATGATTACTCTTAAATGTAATAGGAACCTGATTAAGTAATTTATATGTAACCTTTCCCTGTTCAATTTTGATTCTCATATCGCTACCATGATATTCAACACAGAATTCGTATGACTTCCACTGTTCAGGAAGTTTTGGATGAATTGTAAGTTCTCCTGTGTTAGAACGAACACCTGCAAAACCAAATACAATACCCTGCCATGTTCCTGCCATGTTAGCGGCATGAATTCCTGCATAAAAATTATCATGCATATCATCAAGATCCATTCTTGCTGACTGTGAGAAATACTTGTAAGCTTCTTCATCGTATCCAATCTGACTTGCAAGAATTCCAAAAATACACGTAGACAATGATGAATGATGAAGTGTAACTGTCTGATAGAAATCGTAGTTTCTCTTAAGCTCTTCTTCTGTAAAGAAGTTACTGTGAAGTAACATTCCAAGGATTGCATCAGCCTGTTTTGCCATTCTCTGTCTGTAAACAAACAATGGATGATAATTTTCATATAATAAATGTCTTTTTTCTTCAGGAATCTTTGATTCATCCCAAGGTTTTCTCATTAAGAAACCATCATCCTGTGGATAAATCTGTAATTTTTCATCAAATGGGAAATACATGTTGTTAATAATCTTTTCCCAGTATTCCAACTCTTCGTCTTCAAGTTCTAACTTTTCAACTAACTTGTTGTATGCATTTTTGTCAAGATTCTTCATTCTATCTAATGCCCACATTGCACTGCGAATGTTTTCTCTTGCCATTAAATTAGTATAGAAGTTGTTATCCACGATTGCATTGTATTCATCAGGACCTGTTACCGCACAAATACAATACTTGTTATCCTTGCATTCTGCAAAACATCCTACGTCTGCCCAAACTCTTGCAGTTTCAACCAATACTTCTGCAGCCTTGTCAATTAAGTACTGATCATCACCTGTAATATCAAGATAGAGCTTAAATGCATATGCAATATCTGCATTAATATGATACTGAGCTGTTCCAAGTGGGAAATATGTTGATGCTTCTTCACCATTGATAGTTCTCCATGGATATAATGCGCCTTTCATATGACCTAATATCTTAGCTCTGTCTCTTGCCTGATTAAGTGTGTCATATCTGTAATTTAATAACTGCTTAGCCAGTCTGAATCTGTATAAACAAATACAGGAAGTACATACATTTCCGTATCCCAAAAATAATGACCTTCATACCCCTCACCACTAAGACCTTTAGCCCCCATACCTGTTCTGCCATCACGGCCTGCAGACTGCATAATATGGAATAAGTTAAATCTGATACCCTGCTGTAATCCACTATCGCCTTCAATCTTAATATCAGCCTTGCTCCAGAATTCATCCATCTTTTCTTTCTGAAGTTCTTCGTATTTGTCATAACCTAATAATTTAGCTTCTGAAAGCTTAGCTCTAATAAATGGAAGAATTTCTTCTCTAGGCATATCAAGTTCTGAAGTGTAAGCAATCATTTTTTCAAATGATACTTCCTTACCTTCTTCTGCATAAATTTCATAAGAAGTATGTCCATCTTCTTCTCCGATAACACATTCCGTCATATGACCTTCTGTAACAACAGCACTACCACAAGATATTCCAAATTTAGTGTTCTTAGTTTCACCTTCATAAAGCACGTAATCATTATCAGCTTCCACTTTGCGAACTATAAGATGCTTACCATATGGACCGTAATCAATTAAAGGATTAGTCTTTCTTGTGTGGTTTTCAACACCTGCTTCAATATACGAATTAAACTTAACAGTGCCTTCAAAATTAATAGGTGTAACCTTAATCTGAATAGCCATAATGTTCTTGTCAGCAAGAGAAACCAATCTCTTAAATGTTGCTTTAACTTCCCTGCCCTTAGGTGATTTCCAAACTACGTTTCTTACAACAGTGCCTTCATTCATAAGAAGGCTTCTGCTGTATTCAACTATTTCCCCTGTTCTTAAATCGAACATTTCACCATTTATTTCAATAGTAGTCTTTTTTAAATTAGGTAAATTAAGTAATGACTGGCTCTTTTCAGGAAAACCGAAGTTCCACTCACCATACATAATGTGTTCACTTTCATAAAAGCCATTAATAAAGTTTCCTTCTAGTCCTTCATCTACCGAAAAAGGATATCCTTCGTCAAATGTACCACGAGTACCAATGTAGCCGTTTGAAAGTGCAAATGTTGTCTCGTTTCTATAATTCCATTCTTTAACAAACTTTTCTTCAGTAACTTTCCATTCTTCTACCGGATATGTATTCTTTTCCATTCTCTATTCCTTTCTTTAACCCTTTACAGCACCTGCTGTCATACTTTCCATAACCTGCTTCTGTAAGATAATGAAGATAATAATTGTTGGAAGAACCGTAATTATTACCGCAGCAAACAGTGCTGAGTAGTTATTAGCAAATGTTCCTAAGTAATAGTTAAGTGCGATTGGAACTGTTCTGGCTGTGTCACCACTTGTAAGCATTAATGCGAAATAGAATTCGTTCCATGTATTAATAAACTGTAACATTGCGATTGTTGCCAAACCAGGCTTAGCTAATGGTAAAATGATCTTTGTAAATGACTGAATAAATGTTGCACCATCGATATATGCTGATTCTTCAAGTGCCACAGGAATAGTCTTGTAGTAACTTACCATTACGAAGAATGACATTGGAATACCCATTGCCGCATACACGATAATCAGTCCAAGTTTTGTATCGTATAAACCTAATGTCTTGAAAATTGCAAACAATGGCTGTGATATAGCCTGTACTGGAAGCATCAATGATGCCGAAATTAAAAGCACTAAGATTGTTTTCAACTTAAAGTTATATCTTGCTACAACGTATGCACACATTGCTACGAAGCAAACTGTAACAGCTACGCTGACTAATACAATAATGATACTGTTTAAGAAATATTTCTGAATAGGTGCATATTTAAATGCATCCGCATAGTTCTTAAAGTTAAATGATTTTGGAAGTGCAATTGCAGATGTATTAATTTCTGCATATGTTTTAAATGAACTTAAACCAGCCCAAATAATGGGGCCTATTGAAATAGCAACAATCAAAGCAAGAAAGAGATATTTTAAAATTCTGCAAACTATTTTTATTCCTGCTGGCTGTTTCTTTACTGAACCAAGCTGCATAGGCATTGGTATGTCTTTTTTCTTCTTAGCCATGTTTTTATACCTCCTTCATTTCCTGTTTCTGATTAAATAATTTCTGAATTAAGATAACTAATACTAATCCTAACGCAATCTGGATGACACCTACTGCGTTAGCCTTACCATAGTTATTTTCAAGAGTAATAATCTTGTATAAGTATGTCGGTAAGTTAAGTGTTGCATTGCCGGGACCACCCTTAGTCGTCATATAAATAATATCGAACTGTGATACCATGGCTACTGATGCTAATATTACACAAGTACCAAATGCGTTCTTCATCAATGGAATTGTGATATATCTGTCTGCCTGTGTAGGTGTAGCACCGTCTATCATTGCCGCTTCGTAAATGTCAGGCTTATAGCTCCCATTTCACCCATGAAGATTAACATATTAAATCCTGAGTAAAATACCCAAGTTGCTGTCACTGTAATAAATGCATATTTTGAGTTACCGAATAAGTTTAACACCTGAGATGTGTCAAGTCCGAACTTTTCATAAATAATCTTGATTACACCAAAAGATGGGTTTAATAATAATGAGAACATAACTGCTGTTGCTGCCGTTGGGATAATGTTAGGAATAACATATGCAACTCTTACAAATTTCCATCCCTTTGGTTTTCTACGTAAGATAAGTGCCATAACGAAACCAAATCCTACATGAAGTGTTGACTGAATTAATACCCACTTCAAAGTGTTAACTATAGATACTGAAAAATCAGGATCTGCAAATATTGTCTTGAAATTCTTTAAGCCTTCAAATACCGGTGACTGTGTAAGTGAGTAATCACAAAATGAAGTAGTGATAACCATTACAAATGGAATGGCATATACTAAACAAAACAGTACTAAACAAGGTATTGAGAATGCTAATATCCAACCTTTTTTTCCTCTTGTGCTCATATTTTTCCTATTTCCTTTCAAAAAAGAGCGCTGCACTATTTTCTAGTGCAGCACCCATCATCAATTTGCTCTAGTTTTTCTTAGCTGCATCAGTTAACTTCTGGCAAAATTCTTTTGCTGTCATGTTACCATATGCAAGTTCTGGCAACTGTGTTGAGAATGTATCAATTACGTTCTGATACCAATATGCCTGGTTCTGACCATATGTATATTTAGCCTTTGACTGAATATCTAATACTTCTGCCATTAATGGGTCTGATTCTTTTAAGCTGTCTGGAACTTCGATATTGCTTGATACTGGCTGTAATCCTGCCATTTCTAAAGCTTTAAGCTGATTTTCTGCTGTTGTTTCAAACTTAAGGAATGCAACTGCTGCTTTAACCTTTTCAGGATCCTTTGTACCTACCATGTCACCAGGTGTTGGAACACTTTCCATACCTGAACCAGGAAGAAGCATAATACCAACTTTGTCATAGAAACCTTCAGGAGCTTTGTCTGTGCTCTTGAAATCAGGAATCATCCAAGGTCCGTTAGGAAGCATTGCTACTTCGCTGTTGAAGAAGTGTGTTGCCATTGTGTCATACTTTCCACCTGCTGCATCTGATGTTGTGTAGTTCTTTAACATCTTCTGTAACTGTTCTGTTGCGTTTACAACTAAGTCTGATGTGTAGTCTGTTGGGTACATTGTGTTCATGAACTTGTTTCCTTCTTCACCAGCTGTACCAATTAAACCACTATACCAAAGGTTAGATAACCAACCAAGGTCTGCTGTATCCATACTTACCGGAGTAATTCCTTTAGCTTTTAATGTATCACAAGCTTTGTAGAAATCATCCCATGTTTCATAAGCTACGTCAGGAGCTTCAAGTCCTGCTTTCTTAAATAAGTCTTTGTTGTAGTAAATGTATGAAATTTCTTTTGATACCGGAATACCGTAAATCTTTCCTTCATATGAGTTGAATTCAAGATCCTGATCGCTGAACATTGCTTTCCAGTCTGGATCATTGTCAAGGTATTCTGTAATATCTGTAACCTTTCCTGACTTAGCAGCTAATGCTGTAATGTTGTTACCACCGTTTAATACGATGTCAGGAAGATCACCACTTGAGATTAATAATTTAATCTTCTGGTTGTAAGCATCTGTAGTAGGAATTTCTTCGAATTTGAATTCTACATTCTTTCCTTCTTCAGTTTTCTTAAATGCATCAAATAAATATTCATAATAATCTGCTGCATAGTCTGTACCAACGTGATAGTTGATTACGTTTAATGTGATTTTTCCATCTGCTGATTTAGCATCATCCTTCTTAGATGTGTTTGAAGAGCTTCCACAGCCAGCGAAAAGACCGGCTACCATTGTTGCACAAAGGACAACACTTAATAATTTCTTTCTCATTAATTCTACCTCCTGATTTTATGTGTCGTTTACTCTTTTGTTTATATTTAACATTATATAGACTTTAATTCTTTAATGAATAGAATATTTTTACAAAACTTTTGATTATTTTGACATAATGATTTGTATTTTTTATATTTTTTTGTACATAATGCAGTGTAAATTATGCAAAATAGTACATAGCCATAGATTAACACGCCTATATACGCTGTGATATGCAATTCCTGTCAATATTACTCTGACGTATCTATACTTATTACCATTTGATGCCTCCCACAACCATTGCCGCTGTGATAAAGAATCACTGTTAAAAATTTCTTATTTTTCATAAAAAGCACTTTTTCTTTGTTATAATTGTTAATTAATACAAATATACTTGAGCAGTTTTTATTATTTTGCAGAATTTTTTTACAAAACTTTAGAAATAATTTACTTTTTTATTAATTTGGTATAATTTATCAATTTTTTACTCAAATATGCTATACTCCATATAGAAATAATGGTAACAATTTATGTCATTTTTTATGTATGACACGCTTTTAGAAGGCGAGGGCTAGTTTATGTTTAACAGATTTTTAAATAAGCGAAAGAGTCTTACAGTACAAACTTCTCTTCTTATTATTCTTGTCATAACCGTTGCTTTGGTTATTAGTACAATGCTTTTTTATTATAAAGCCGATATGGAATTGACTGTACATTACAGAGACCAGATGTTTCAGGAGAGTAATATTACCATGAATGCTCTTTCTGACAATATTGATAGTATTGATTCTATATACCGACTTTTGATTTCAAACGATACTATCTATGGCTTTATGACAAGTTCATCAAAAAAGCCATCCGACTATATTGCTGCTGAGAAGCAAATGACCTCAATTCTTATTCTTAATAATATTTGGGAGAAAAATTATTTAAGGTCGGTTTATGTATATACTAATAATAAGAAGAAGTTTTATGTATCTAAGGAAGATAATATTATAACAACAAAAGAAAATGCTGCCGTATACAGAAATCTTACTGAGCCTTCTCCTACACTAACACTTCATACTTTGGATACTTCTAATGACCTTTATTTTGTCAGAACAATTTATAATATAAGTTCCGGCGAAGTTATAGGAACTATGATTATTACCATTAATCAGAAAGAATGGGTTAATATGCTTACCCGGAACATAACTAAAGGCTGGCATATTCTTATGTATAATAACAATTTCGAAACTATTTCTGATTATAACTACGATGATAAATCTAAAGAGAATATTGAGAATTTAAAAGAATCTTTGGACTACTATAATGACACTGTTTTTCATCAAGTTAATTTTCAATCTATGGATTATCTGACTTTGTCCAATAAACTTAGAAAAGTAGATATTTCTGCAACTATTATGGCTCCAAAATCACAGATTAGCCGGCAGGTTAATGAAGTTTTGAACTCTTATATTATAGTTGTTATTTTAATCGTTGTTTTGGTTGTTATGATTGCCTTTGCCATAAGTAGATATATTACAAGACCTATCGGCACTATGATTAACAGTATTAAACAGATTTCTAATGGCAATTATTCCGAGAAGGTTACAGGTCTTGAAGAATATGAAGAATTCTACTATCTTCAGGTTGCCATTAACGATATGCTTGACCAGATTCATTCCTATCACAACAATGTGTTAGAGCAGAACATTTCTCTCAAAACAGCAGAGATTAAAGCTTTACAGTCACAGCTTAATCCGCATTTTATTTTTAATGTTCTAAACACTCTGACTTGGAAAGCAGAAATGTCTGACAACACTGAACTTTATCAGATGGCTATTGCTATTGGTGAGATTTTCAAAGCTACTACTGCTTATAGAAATTCTCAGTATATTTCAATTGCTGAGGAACTTAAATTCGTTAAGTTTTATATTTACTTACAACAGATGCGTTTTGAGGATAAAATTAGTGTTAATTTTGATATAGATGATAATTTGGATGATATTAATATTCCTTGTTTTTGTGTTCAGACACTTGTTGAAAATGCTTACGTTCACGGTTTGGAGCCTAAGGATACTAACGGTCATCTGACTATTAGCATTAAGAGAGATAACGAAAATAAATTTTTACTAATAAATATTACTGACGATGGAATTGGATTCGAAAAGATTCCAAATTTTGATATTAACGTTGCTTCCAAGGGAACAACTTCTGCAGTTATAGGTTCACGTCCGCATATTGGACTTAAGAATCTTAATAGACGACTTTTCCTTATGTATGGAGAAGATTCTGTACTGCACATAGAAAGCATTCCTAAGATACGCACTACTATATCTTTTAAAATACCATTATAAATTCTTTTTACAGATTTGAGAATTTAGTCAAAAAGTCACTTAAGAAAGGATATTTTTTATGAGTTTTAATTTATTAATTGTTGATGATGAAGCCCCTATCAGAAAGGGCTTATCCGAACACATTAAATGGGAAGATTATGATTGCAAGGTTGTTGCAACTGCCAACAACGGCGAAGATGCAATTGCAAAAATAAATGAAAATGTCATTAATATTATTTTAACCGACGTTAAAATGCCTCTTTTGGACGGAATTGGCCTGGCAAAGTATATTTACGAGAATCATCCTGATGTTGCCGTAATTATTTTATCAGGATATTCTGAATTTGAGTATGCACGTTCTGCAATACAATATCATGTTTCACAGTATTTATTAAAGCCTGTATCTAAAGATCAGATTATTACTGCTGTTAAGGAAGTTTGTGAGAAGATTGTAACATCTAAGTCCAATACGCAAATTAAGGAAAGCGAACTTGCTTTCCTTAAGGATCAATTATTACAACAGTTAACTGATTCTAATATTATAGACGAGAATACACAAAAAAAGATTGACTCTTTTAACTTGGATTTTAGTCATTTTTATGTAGCTGCTTTTCAGTTACCTAAAGATTTCAATGATTTTAACAAGCTTAAAGCTATCATTAAAGACCAGCAGATCGAAAGTCATTGTTTTAGATATAATAATATTGTTCTTACTGCATATTTTTGTGATCAGAATTCTTACATCGAGCCTATTGTTGAAGATTGTAAGGATATTGAAAACTTATTTCAAGAACAATACGACAAACAACTTGATATCGGTATCAGTGCCCACCATTCTACAGCCAGACATTTTTCCAAGGCTGCTTCAGAAGCTATTACGGCATTATCGCTTAATTTCTATTCATCTTCGCATATAATTGCTTTTTCAAAAGATTATATTGCCAATAGAAATATTTTTCCTGTTGATATTTCCGTACGCCTTCACGAATATGAAACAGCTATTTTTCAGTTGAATTTTAAGGCTGCAAAAGACGTTGTGTCTACATCTTTTAGTAATTTGCAAAGTAATTTTACCGATGAAGCTTCTGTTAAAAATATTTGTATTCAAATATACTTAATTTCATATAGATTAGTTATGAGCACTTATAATATTCCTATGGATGAAAAATATTTAAAAATGTTAACTGAAAGTCCTAATATTTTTCAGTTAAAGTCCATAGTTTTAAATATGATTAATGATTTGCAGATTCAGTTAACACATTCAGTTAGGAAATATAGCTCTTTTATTGAAGAGTCTTTAAATTATATAAAAGAACATTTAGAAGATGATTTATCTCTTGAACAGATTGCCCAACATGTTCATATTAACAAATCCTACTTTAGTAGAACTTTTAAGAAAGAATGTGGCGATTCCGTAATTAGCTATATTACTAATCTTCGAATTAACAAAGCTAAGGAACTTCTTGCCACTTCTAACTTGAAAACTTTTGAGATTTCTGAAACTGTTGGAATTCACGACCCCGCTTATTTTTCTGTAATATTTAAGAAAAACACAGGTATGAGCTAAGGCCTACAGAGATCAGTTTTTAAATGTGTAAAAAAGATTATATTTAAATTGTATTGTAGGACGGAGTTTATTTATGAATAATGCTATTAACAAAAAAAAGGGGCAAATAAGATTTAGATCCTAAAAATCGGTATTAACCGATAGCCCCAACCTTTTGAAACATAGGAGATTTTAACGTTCAATTAGTGTTTGCTGATTAAGCAGATATCTGCAACTTCCAACTCTTGCATCTGTTCCAGTCATGACAGAATTGGAACAGATGCAAAAGAGCACAAAGTATTCGCCTCTGAATCCTGAACAGATTCGTCACGAATACAGATAATGCGATAGAAGTCAACTGCGTTTCTTCCGGTTTTGTGGTAATGCAGCTCATACCATAGCAGCGTTTGCTCAGTCTGAAGGTGCGCTCCACTTCGATTCTATCGGTATTATCCTGATATTCTTGTTTTTTATCAACTTTTGCTGTAGCACTTGGTCTGCCCAGTTTTGGACCTGATAACCGGATCCCATGCTCCTTGCAATAGCGCCTGTTTTCCCTGGTTCGGTATATCTGATTTGCCAGGACACGTTCCGGATAATAACCGGTACATTCTTTGAAACGTTCGACTGCTTCAATCAGACAAGTGCTCTCGTTGTATGCCTCGAAAGATATTTTTTGGATACGCCCATAACCTTCGCTGTCAAGGCTGAGATCAAATTTTGCACCAAATTCAACCGGCGTTTTGACCTTACCTCTAACAATCGGTTGAATCCATGGCTGCGAAATGCTTACAATGCGATGCTCCACAGAATGGACTCTATTATCATACATATACTGTTGCTGTTCATGCAGCTTGATGATGGTAAGATATAAGGCAATATCCTTACCTGTCATGGCGTATCCATCACTCATGAACTGTTCCAGATACCGGAGAATCCCTTTTCACATATGCAAGCTGTTTGCGGAGTGCGCTGCGGATTTTCTTTGCCGTGTGCTTTCTGCTCTTGGCAAATGCAAGATACTCTTTTCTGGCACGTTTCCGGTACCGTCTGGGCAACTTAAGACCATAACGTTTACAAAAACGGTAAATGATGTTTTCCAGCTTTTCTCTTGCTTCGTTCAAAAGCGAGATGTCCTGTGGATAACGGATGTTTGCAGGTGCGCAGGTTGCATCAAGGGTCAGCGTTCCTTTGTTTGTATCTTCTTTTGCAGTATTGACATCACTGGTTTTTCCTCCAGATGGAGGAGTATGGTCATCTTTGTCATCATCCTTGTGAGCAAGAAGATACTCGTTTACTTCCATCAGCATCTCTGCTGAAATGCGTTTGCGGAAAAGAACCAGTGTACTTGCATCAGACGGAGCTTCTTCCGAAATCCGGGAAGCCCGATAAAGTATTGCAGATACGGATTCTCTGCAATCTGTTCCACAAGCTCACGGTCAGAATACTGGAACTTGGTCTGGATGATCAAAGCTCCTAATGCCATACGAAGAGGCTTGGCAACATTACCTGTATCACTTGGAAACAGCTTGGCGTATTTTACTTCAAACTCATCCCAAGGGATTCGGTCAGCCAGTTTGACCCAGCGGTTATCCGGATTCATGTGAAGTCCCATAGGCTGGTTGAAATCGAGAAATGAATGCTGTAACTTGTCGATCGGTTGTACATTGATTTTACCCTTTTATACTAAAAATCTGTAAGAAAACTGCAAGAAAAACGATTTGATTTCATCAAAATCCTTGCAATTATTATAGCAGAAAACGGAGTAAAAGTCAGTAAAATCAAGTGTTTTGGCTTAATCAGCGTAAGTAGGTAATCATCTGTACCTTGATTTTTCAAAAAGAGCCACCTGTTGATCAGGTGGCTTAATTTATCCTTGATTTTTCGTCCTGAATTCATCCGGCAGATCATCCGACCATGGGAGCAGCCGGTCCAGTTCTTCCGGCTTTGGAAATGATCCCATCTGCCGTATCTGGTCCAGCACATATGTCAGGTACACATATGGTTTCAGCCCGTTCTGGAGAGCTGTTTCCGTGACACTGTAAACAATAGCACTGGCATCTGCTCCCCGGATACTTTTGGCAAAGAGCCAGTTCCGGCGGCCGACAGCGAAATTCTTGATGGCACGTTCCGCACTGTTGTTATCGATGCTGAGGTGTCCGTCGTCCAGATAGCGGCGCAGATATGGTTCCTGGTTCAGTGTATAAAGAATGGCATCACCAATAAGGGAAGATCTGTCCACAGAATCTTCCATCGAATGCAGCCACTCAAACAGTGCGTCTACCACCGGGCGGGACTGTTTCTGGCGTTCCTCATGGCGTTCTTCCGGTGTTTTGTTTCTAATCAGTTCCTCGACTTTGTACAGGTTCCCGATCCGTGTCATTGCGTTGTATGCAACAGTCTCTTTCAGCTGCTCCTTGGTGAAGTCCTTTTTCAGTGCCGTAAGTGCGGCATCAAAACGGCGTCTCGCGTGGGTAAAGCAGCCGGTCACGGTAATGGAATCGTCCAGCCCGTGGTATGCCTGGTAGCCATCGCAGGTCAGGTATCCATGGAAACGTCCGTCAAGAAACTTTACCGGATGATATCCGGCGCAGGTTCTCTCATAATCGAAGAGCGCCATACGCGGGGAGCCGCTATATTCATCCGTAAGATATACCCACATCCAGTTCTGGGTGGAACCCTTCTGATCCGGCTCGCCGATCACCTGTATCCGGGTCTCGTCACAGTGGATGTACCGGCTTTTCAGGAATTCCTCTTTCATCCGGTCATACAGCAGTTTCAGGTAACGGTCCGCACAGCCGATGATCCAGTTTGCCATGGTTTTAGTGGAAAGGTTCAGGTTGTATCTGGCGAATTCCCGTTCCTGCCGCGCCAGCGGCATTCCGTTGACATACTTGGTATTCATGATCCCGGCCACCAGGATGGTGTCGCAATACTTCCGCCGCCCACCAGCGGCGGTGTTTTCTCAGGCCGCTTCATGGAACCGCATTCCGGACAGTAACGGTCTTCTCCGGCCAGCTTGTACTCAATGGTCTCGGTGACTTCAAAGCTGGAGAGATCTTCTTCCTTCTTTCCTGTACGCTTTTTCCGTTTATAGGATGACGGATGGATTTCTTCAAAACACGGTTCCTCTGCCTCCGGATCTGCCGATGCTTCTGCCTCATTGAACAGATCCATCTGTTCATAACCTTCGGCATACTTTTCACTGGAAGAACCGAACTGTTTCCTCCGGGCCAGTGCCAAGCGGTCGGAGAGCATGGTGTTCATGAATTCCAGTTCTTTCTGCTTATCCTTCAGAAGCTGGATTTCCGTATCCTTTTTTGCACTCTGTTCCTTCATGGTCTTCATGATTTCAATCAGGTTTTCACGGCTCATGTTATTCAGCTGTTCTTCTGTAAAAAACGGTTCCATCCCTTTTCTCCCGGCTGTCATGTTATATAAAGATTATACCATGAAACCCGCTGCTTTTCGAGAAAAAACGGATCCTGAGCATGTAGAAATAGTCTCCGGAAACCGCCGGTTTTTCGTACTTTCTGCGAATTGACACCTGCCTTATACCACAATTTTCGGATGGTGTTCTTCAAAGGCATCTTTCTGATCCAGGGAAAGGCCATCGCACAGCCAGTGCATTTCTTTCAGGGTAACCTGCCGGAGCTCATCCGGGGTGTCCGGCCAGTGAAAGGCATCACGGTCAAGGCGTTTCATAAGGATCCAGAATCCGGATCCGTCCCACTGGAGAATCTTGATAAGGGTGCGACTGCGGTTGCAGAATGCAAACATGCAGCGCGAGTATGGGTCGAGTTCAAATTTGAGTTTGATGACGGCCGCCAGACCATTGTAGCTTTTTCTGAGATCTGTTGCCCCACAGGCAAGATATACCGTTGTGCCGCCTGCCAGGTCAAGCATTCTCTTTTAACGTCCTTATCATCACCTGGAATAATTCCGGAGGACAGGACGGAGCCGCCTCGATCCGGATGTATCCCGAAATAAGGATGCTGACCGCTGCGGTTTCCTGCGCGGTGTCGCGCATCACAATCTCGGATTCGGAAGGAAGC
>ENA-OQCX01000907-OQCX01000907.1-human-gut-metagenome-genome-assembly--contig:-NODE-907-length-14720-cov-2.289659_pt1 | contig 14720 bp, 18 predicted proteins | sample MGYA00242762_ERZ504587 | MGnify/ENA primary metagenome ERZ504587 (study PRJEB26092, sample SAMD00036337) | human gut metagenome | host: Homo sapiens | study: EMG produced TPA metagenomics assembly of...
CGATATTTTACATGCCGATGATTAACTCTGTCTCCGTTAATTTTGCAAACAATGGAACAGATTATGAATCAAACAGATGTAAAGGTTTCGTTCTACCTTAAAAAGAGCGAGGCGGATGCCAAGGGAAATTGTCCCGTAATGGCACGGCTTATTGTCGGCAAGTACTCTGAAACAGCATTCAGTGTTAAGCTTCGTGTGCCACAGTCTTTGTGGTTATCTGGACGTGCCTGTGGGAAAAGCGCTGCGGCCCGAGACATAAATAACAGGCTGGATGAAATACGTGCAGCTGCTTTCAGTATCTATGCGGAACAATCCGCAAACCGTGAAGTTGTTACTGCAGAAGAAGTAAAACACCAGCTTTTGGGAATGGCTTCGGAACAGGAAACCTTGTTAAGCTATTTCAGGCTTTTCATGAGAAATTTCGAGAAACGTGTTGGGATTAACCGGACGGAAAGCAGCTTGAACGGTTATCGAAATTCCTATGATCATCTGGTTCGTTTCTTACAGTCACAATACAAGTTGTCAGACATTCCTTTTGCAGCATTAGACCGTTCTTTCATTGAAAAATTCGATTTGCATTTGCGTACGGAATGTCATTTGGCTCCAGGAACGATTGTAAATCTTACTGTAAGGCTGAAAACAATTGTCGGAGAAGCGATTGCGGACGGTATCATTACAGCGTTTCCTTTTGTGGGTTATGAACCGACGCATCCGCAATCGGAACAAAAATATCTTACAACAGAGGAATTGAACAGAATCATGACCACCCCTTTGCATAGTCGCACCCTTTATCATGTACGGGATTTGTTTTTGTTTTCCTGCTATACTGGTATTCCTTATAGCGATATGTGTATGCTGACAAATGAGAATCTTTCCCTTGCTGAAGATGGCATTTGGTGGATTAGGAGTTCACGCAAGAAAACCGGTGTAGATTTTGAAATACCGCTTATGGAATTGCCGCTTCATATCATTGAAAAGTACCGGGATGTGGCTCCTGAGGGAAAGCTTCTTCCTATGTATTCCAACAGTTCGTTGAACCATTATTTGAAACAGATAGCCGTACTCTGTGGCATAGAACGCAAGCTGGTCTTCCACGTGGCCCGTCATACCTATGCGACCGAAATCACCCTTTCCCATGGTGTACCACTTGAAACGGTCAGCAAGATGTTGGGACACAGCAGAATTGGTACTACACAGCTTTATGCAAAGGTTACAGACAATAAGATAGATACAGATACAAAAGCATTGGATAAAAAAATTGCTGAGAGGTTTTCTGTAGTTATTTGATAATGGCAAAAAATAGGATTATGAAAAGAAATACTGATAATATGGAAATCAAACGTCGCAGTACATTTGCGATATTGTTTTATATAAACCGTACCAAAATCCGTAAAGACGGAACATGTCAGCTGCTGTGCAAGATAAGCATAGATGCCAAATGGGAACAGATAGGAACGAAAGTGTCTGTCAATCCTGCCGTTTGGAATCCGGAAAAGGGACGGGCTGACGGCCGCAGTGAGAATGCTATTACCGTCAACCGGGCCATTGATGATCTGACAAAAGAAATCAAGGAGCATTATAGGCGGATTAAGAACAGTCTGGGATTTATTACGGCAGAGCAGGTAAAGAATGCTGTGATGGGAGTCGGTCAGAAACCGCTAACTCTGCTGGCTCTTTTCAGAGAGCATAACGAGGAGTTCAAGAAGCGTATCGGGGTGGATCGGATAAAGGAAAGTTATGATTCCTACTTGCGCTCATATAAGCACCTTTCTGCTTTTGTGCAGGAAAAACGTGGTATAGAGGATGTTCTTTTACGGAATCTTGATCGTGTTTTTTATGATGACTTTGAACTGTTTCTCAGGACGAACAGGAACTTAAGTCCGAAGACAGTACATGAACACCTTTATAGACTGAAGAAGATGACTATGAGGGCTGTCAGTCAGGGAACAATACGCCGCGATCCTTACTGTCGTCTTCATCCGGAATTACCCAAACGGAAAAGTCGTCATCTGAAATTGGAAGATCTGAAGACACTGCTTACAACCCCGGTCGAGAAGCCACAGCTTCAGTTTGTCCGAGACATGTTCATTTTCTCCACCTTTACCGGACTTGCCTATGCAGATTTGAAAAGACTGACTGTTAATGATATTATACAATCTGAGGATGGTTCGTGGTGGATTCATATCCAACGTCAGAAAACAGGGACATTGTCTTCTGTACGGCTGTTGGATATTCCGTTGAAGATAATTGAAAAGTATCGGGAACAGCGTCATGATGACAAGGTTTTCAATTTATACAAGCGTGAGTATTTCATTATGCTTACCCGTAAGTTAGGTGAGGTATACGGTTTTGAACTCACATTCCATAAGGCGCGACACAATTTCGGAACTCATATAACTCTTTCAATGGGCATTCCAATTGAAACGGTCGGTAAAATGATGGGCCATATGCGAATTGAAACTACGCAGCTTTATGCTAAAGTCACCGACAAGAAAGTAGATGAAGACATGAAACGTCTGAAGGCAGCTGGTCTAAGCCAAACATCCGGCTTATATGAGGAGGATATTATAGTAAGGAAACAGAGACGAAAATCCCAAAGCCAGCTATCAGAAAATAAAGAAACGACCTTGTAACGAGGCCGTTTCTTTTGCATTGTTTCATACCCATCGCTGTTCTTCCCTGCATCTTTTATATGCGTCGTCAAGAACTTTCTGTATGTCTGACTCTTTGTAAAGGGCTTTTCCCTGCACAAGGTAGTAAGGTATCACGCCGAGGGTCCGGTATTCCTGCAAGGTACGCCGGCTTACTTTCAACAGCTTTGAAAGTTCCTCGTCCGTGAGGAAATAATCACTGTGGAATGCGGGTCTCGGAGCCGTCCTTATTGCGTCTATCATACGCTCCATGTTTTCCAGCCCTTTGAAAATAGTATCAATCCGCTGGTCCTTTCTGTCTATAAGATCGTAACTCATGGCTTTCTTTTTTGTGGGTGATAACTTGATTCCAACATGTTTTGCACATCTTCCGGCTTGTAGAAGAACTTGTTCTTGACCCGGGTGAAAGGCAACAGCCCTTTCTCACGATATACCTGAAGCGTTCTCTTTGATATGCGGAGAATCCCGCATACCTCCTGATTGTCCATCCATTTTTTCAGTCCTGCATCTTTGGCCGGATTGCATATACCAGTGACTTTTTTCTCTATCATGCTGAATCGGACAACCAGTTCGTCAAATGTCCGTTTGTCTATACATATAATTTCCATACTGCCGTTTTGTTAGAATTGAATACCGAGTTCCTTTTTAATTTTTGCCGGAAGTACCTTTCCTTTCCTGCTCAGGAAGTCCTGGACTTCCGAAGCCTTGTAATAGGTACGTCCGTCAATCATGTAGTAGGTGACGAGTTTCTTCTGGCGGTAGCGTGCAAGTGTACGCTTGGTAACACCAAGGAGCTCGCACATATCCTGGTTGTCAAGCAGCTTGTCACCCTCAAGAGCGGCCGTCTGCCTGTTCATGCGGTTCAGCCTGTCATCTATCCTGTCAAACCGTTCCATTATCTGATGGAGCATCATCTGGAATGTCTCCCTGTTTATCTGTATCATAATGAATTCTGTTTTTTAGTGCAATAAATCCGTTAATTACACCGTGTTGCGCAACAGGTTTCATTATGATATAGGCCAAAACATGGACCAATGGAGCATATTGCCACATAAAAACATGGCAAGTCGCTGAATAATAGAGAAATAAAAAATCAGCCCCATAAAAACGAGACTGATGGAAGTATTGCAAATGCAATATGTTGCAATGCCTTATTGCAATGTCTTGCAATAAACCAGGCGACAAATTCCGTTTTTGAATGTTTTGGATTTTACGGTTTTCCACTCTCCACGTGGCAGATGTTTTGAGACGGATTTATGGTTCGGACGAGTGGAAGGAAACAGGAAAATGATCATTTCATCTATGAGATGATAAACTGAGAGACCACGCAAAAGTTCTATGCTTTCTTCGTCATGTATCTCGGCTTGATAAAGGATGGATGGGTCTGACATGTCTTTCTCGCACATGAAATCCACAAGCGGATAACCCGGATAGAGCCGGCGGGTACATTTGTCGCGCCCGTATGAGAATCCGTCCTTGTCGTCTCTCATCCATTGTAATAAGGGGTCGTCTTCCGCCGGAATGGAACCGTCTAATGTCATTGCTATCAGAACCTGTAACTTGGCCATACCTTTTTTCCTCTAAATGAAAAGCGTGAAACTCACGCACTATCAGGTAGAGGCTCTGGTAAGCCCATTGTAGAATCATGCATGAGCTCACGCTATAGGACATAGCATAAGCTACACGCAAAAGCCTCTACAATATCAATTTACCAGATTTCTACCTGAGACGTCTTGCGACTTATGTTGTAATGTTCGGCAAGGCTTAAAGCAATGCCGATATTTTCTCCTTATGTTGTGACTGTCATTCCTATATTACAAGGATTTCCAATCATATGCAAATGTAGGCATTTTATTCCAAACAGAAATATGGAATGACGGTTATTTGTCATTCAATCCATATTTTTTCATTTTCCGATATTAGTGTGGACGGATCAATATGCAGTATGCCTGCTGCTTGTTTGCGACTCCCATGGCTGGTTTTCAATGCCTGTATTATCGAGTGTTTCTCTTCCGCATCGTTTTCAGGAAAAAGATTGATTTCCTCGGTCGCCGCTTCCAGTTTGATATTCAGGTCGGCGGTTTCAATGAGCGGCTGTTTAGCCATAAGTACCGCCCTTCTTATCCTGTTATGCAGTTCCCGTACGTTCCCAGGCCAGCGGTAAGAGAGAAGCAATTGTTCCGCTTCAGAACTGAAGCCTTCTGTCGGTCTTTTCAGTTCTCCGGAAAACTTTTTTCTGAAATGATGAGCCAAAGACAGAATGTCATCGGGGCATTCATGCAAGGAAGGCAGGACAATCTCAAATTCGCATAGCCGGTGGTATAGGTCTTCCCTGAACCGTTTTTCTTGTATTGCAAGTTGGAGATCTTCATTGGTGGCGGCTACAATTCTTACATTAGCCCGCTTTTCTTTGTTACCACCTATTGGGATGTATGTGCCTTCTTGCAAAACCCGCAGCAGCATGGCTTGGACGTCCAGGGACAAGATCCCTATTTCATCCAGAAAGAGTGTTCCGCCTTTTGCCACTTCAAAATATCCGTCCTTGTTGGCGTCGGCACCGGTAAATGTTCCCTTTATGTGCCCGAAAAAGAGGGAGGGTGCAAGCTCCTTGGGTATGACTCCACAATTCACGGCGACAAACGGCATATCCTTCCGCTCTCCTATATAGTGGATACGCTGTGCAACCGATTCTTTTCCGGCACCGTTAGGACCAAGTATAAGCACAGAAATGTCAAATGGGGCGACTGTACTGACAGATGTTCGACCTCCTGCATCTGAAGGCTGTTTCTGGGGAGCAAATCCTTGTTTTTGTCGCATATCACAGATTTGGGACGGAAAATATCTTTCAGTTGTCTTTGCAATTCGTCCATCTGTACCGGTTTTGCCAGATAGTCTTTGGCTCCCAGTTTTATGGCTTGTACAGCATCCGGTACTGAAGCATATCCGGTCATGATAATGAAAGGGATATCCATCCGTTCCTTCCGCATCCATTCGAGCAAAGATATACCGTCCCCTTCCGGCAGGCGTACGTCGGACAGCACAAGGTCGAAACTTTCTTTCTTGAGCAGTTTTCGTGCCCCAGGTTCATCTATTGTTATCTCTGCTTCATAACCGGATTTTTCCAACCTTTTTTTCTGTTGCCCGGCAAGCATGATGTTGTCTTCAACTATCAGTATTCTGTATTTCATTCATGTTTTCATTTAATTATGTCCGTCCATTTACGATAATCGGCTTTTTGTCTCAGATATCAGCCGGTCTATTCTTCTGACAATTCTTTCCACATCATTGCGGAATGCTGACTCATCCGTATCTTCCACATACTCTTCATAGCTGTACGATTCCAGCTCATGGGCTATTCCCAATTGCTCCCACATCGGGTACATCCTGTGCAGAGTTTCCCATATCCGCTTCCGGTCGAGCTTTTCCTGACTCAAAGAATCCAGCAAGTCAGAACTGTTCCTATTGGATTCCTCTATAAGAGTCTCCAAAGTCCAGCGTTCGTCTCCTGTAGTGACATACAGAGCCTCGAAATCTGGAGAATGATTATCCATTGTTCTGTTCTGTCCAATGAGTGACGAGAGAAATTCGAGCAGGTCCCTTGTATAGAACGGTTTGTGGATACAGCCGGCAAATCCGGCTTGAATATAGCGGTCTGCATCGCCGTCGTTACGGGCGGTCATTGCAGCTATGGGAATTGTCCGTGAATTTCCTATGTTGGAAAGGCGTAGCAGATGCAACAGGTCAAAACCTCCCGTACCACGCATCTGTATATCGGTCAGCAATAGGTCGTATTCTCCGGTTCTCAATGCCTTGACCACTTCCTGTGCATTGGTACAGGCTCGGCATGAGATACCGTTCCGTTCCATCATTTCAACTGTGTTGCGCAATTGTATCGGATCGTCATCGACTACAAGAACCCGCCGAGGAAGTCTGAGGTTTCCCGTATAAGTTTCTGGCTTGTCTCTTGCAGGCTCATTGGTCTGCCTAAGCGGAATTTCCACCTTGAATTCGCTGCCTTTACCGATCTGGCTCGAAACAGAGAGTCTTCCTCCGAACAGGTTCACCAGCCCTTTCGTAATGGAAAGTCCCAGTCCGAAGCCTTCTGAATCCAAATCAGGAGCAGCCCGTTCAAAGCTGAAAAATGCGTTGTGTTGTGTTCTCGCCCATTCCTATCCCCGTATCTTTGACCTTTACTGAAAGAGTATCTTCTTCATAACTTGCCAGAAATTTGATATAACCTGTACGGGTGAATTTTACAGCATTCTCCAGAATGTTGACCACTACCTGCCTTATGCGGTCTGCATCGCCAAGGACGGTGATGCCGCACCCCATAAAAGCCTTGTCAAACATCAATCCTTTGTCGTTCGCCTTGCGTGTGTATTCTTCAGCGATACTTTCCAGAAAGGATTCAAGATGGAAAGGAATTTCGTTCAGGGTTTCTTTAGCATCGTCCAGACGGGAGAGGTCAAGCAGGCTGTTGGCAAGCCGGGTGATATGACGGGATGATTCAAGGATGTTTCCGAGATAGGCATTGCGGCGTTTCCGGTCACGAGTATCCATGGCCAGTTCAGCACTGCCACTGATGGCATTGAGAGGTCCTCGTATGTCATGGGAAAGTGTGATGATTATTTTCTTGCGCATGTCGGAGAGTGTACGGTTTTGTGTTGCCGTATCTTCCAGTTCAGCCTTGTCCCTTTCCCTGCGGTTAAGGTCACGCATGATGATAAGGTGCGAAATGATGAGCAGGATGATGGCCATGCCGATTACTCCTGCCATTAAAAAGAACGACATTTTCTCTGCTTCTGCCATTTTTTAACTCTCTTTGTGAGAAGGCAGTCTGTGCCTGTTCGTCAAGGTCGTTTATCAGCTTGTTCAATGTCCTGTTCAATTCCCTGTTGCGCATACGCAGGCTGTCGGCATAAATGTCCATTTCGTTCGCCTGTCTTTGATGTATTGCTATCAGGCTGTCGCTGAAATCATGAAGTTCTTTTTGGGATGGCATTACTTGTATTTCTTCTTTTTTCCCGAAGAATCCTGCAATCCCTTTTTTCTTTTGTTCTATGGTACGGATATGTGTTGCACGCCTCGCCACTTCCGGCAACTGGTTTACCAGCACGCTGTCCGCTTCAGTTCGCCGTTCAAACATTTCCATTATGTGCAGCAGGTGTGTCTCCTTTTCGGCAAGCAGAGCACGAAGAGTGTCTATCTGTTCCGGGCGTACATATTCACGGCAGTGTCGTTTAAGCGAGTTCAACAAACTGTCGGCTTGAAGTCGGTGGTTACGATAGTACAGATAGTCCGCTTTGTTCCAATTTACCACACCCTCACCCAATGTGGCGAGCCCGTAATACGGCGATGAGCCGTGTTGATACCACGACGTACAAGGTTTATGTTTGCCGTCTCTGCCTCAATTTCGCGCATCCGCTGCCGTTCATATATCAAAATGGCGGCCATGCTACCGATGACCGCCATAAGTATGGCATAGCCGAAAAATATTTTATATCGCAGCGACACTGTTTGTTGATGAAAAATATAATTGGTTAACTAAATTTCCAATATCACAGGATAGTGATCCCCACCCTTCATATGATATCTTCGTACACATGTTCTTAGCTGTAATCTGCTATCGATAAGGAAATAATCTAATTCTCGACCTGAAATATGTGTTGGCATACCACAACAAGCAAAATGAGCACTATTTCCCGGCCTACTCCTGACACCTGTGGTCATTATTCTTAAATTTTCTGATAATTCGCTTGGCGTTGAATTCATATCTCCGCCAATGATGAAAGGAGATACTGCATGATGTACTAAATCTCTTATATCTCCTACAGCACCAGACCCAGATTCGCAATGAAGGGTATAAATGTTATATCCATTATAATTTAAACAAATTGCGGATCGGCCTGTTCCTGATATCAGATAATGTATTGATGCTACAAAATTCAAATCCGCAATGATACAAGTATTACCTCTATAATTATAAGCACCTGCTTGTTCTACCACAACATAGTGGTAGATACCACTAAAATGTGCAGGCAGTATGAATTTACCACATTCTTGTATCATACGACATTACATTGTTCTATTGTTAACAGATGATTCAATATATTTAATTTAATAGCATCATTAAGAGGATTTCCTTGGGAATTCCATGTACAAATTCTCATATGGCTATTTTTAGATGTTTGATACATTTATTATGTTTTCATAATAATTATTATCAAATTTGAACGGGACTTTATCCATTCCGTTCTATATATTTATACTCTATTTACTGCTTTCTGTATTTATAGGCTCGATACAGGAAGCCATTATATCCATCTGTTTTGACAGACCTTCGGTCTGCGGCTGCTGACTGGCTGTCACATGTATCTGGTATTTGCCGTTTGGTTGGTCATGCGGGTGTTCTCGCGGGCGGTCGTGACTTTGCCGCTGATTTCCGCATTTATAAACCAATGTTTTGCAGAAGCTTTTGCCTCTACTTCTGCGTTGGTAGTGCTTTTTACGTTTGATGTATCGGTAACCTCCATCTGGAAATCGACATCCACGCGATCTATGAGCAGGGAAGGAATAGGCACCAATCCTATAAACGGAGCCTTGACACTTTGTGACATTGTTGTCATTTTTCCATCCTGCTGTATCGGTCTTTCGACATCGAATTCCAATATACGCGCTTTATTGCCGCTTTTACCATCAAATGCAATTTGCTGGTAGAAATTCCATGCTGTCGCTGCCAATTCCTGTTGTGCTTCGGCTGCTGCAATAAGTGGAGCTGCAATAAGTTCCCGCATGGGAAGCCCCTTGAATTTGTCAGTCACGTTTGAATCTGCTTTAAGAACTGGAGAAGTTTCTCTGTTTTGAGTCTCTTCCAATGCAGCGGAGATAATTTCTTTCGCCTGTCCGCTTACATTTTCATTCAAGTTTTCCGCATTTTCTTGTTGCCCTTGGTTCTTTATTTCTTCTGCCATAACATTTGAATTTTAAAATTGTTAGATATTTTTTACAAAATCGTCAATGATTCGGGAAATACTCTCCGGAGTCTCCTGAACTTTAAAATTGACGCAAACCTCCATGATATCATCTGTATCTGGTTTTATGTTGCTCATCTGCATCTGGAGATTGGCTCTGTGCGGACTGGATAACAGCAAGTTGTTTTCCGGAATCTGTGATTCCACGCTTCCGACCTTCGCCTTGAACTTTATCTGCACATTATCCATTGCAAGATAATGATGGGATATCAAGGCTATAAGTGGAATATCAATAGTCTTGTCTCCAACCATGATTTTTTTTGATTGGAACGTATTTGCGTTATTTGCATTTGTTCCTTCAAAAGTCTGGTCAGATTTTGTATCTGATGATTCTGTAATGTATCTTGTGCACAGTTTACGGCGTACTGCAAACCATTCATAATATCAGAGAATGAATTGGTTTGAACACTGTCCGGCTCATCGTCATTATTTTTCTTGCCTCTGTGAAAAAGTCCCATGTTTTTAATTTAAATACTTGATTTGTTGTCTTTAATGAGCACCAATCTTGACAATGTCCGGCTTACAGCTTCCATATTTACACTGGAGACTATATTATTATTGACAATGCCTTGATGCCAAAACCAATATGGTGGATTCTCCGTGTGTTCCATCACGTCCTCCTTTCTTTATTGGGGTTATACTTCGGTTCTTTCCGTTGCGGGCGGAACTTTTTCCGCCCGACGGTTTACTGCTTCCTCAAGGTGGGCAATGCTCCGTTAAGTTCGTAACGCCACTCTGAGCCTGCGTTCTGCAAGGCGGTGTTCATGGCATCGACGGCTTTCTGCCAGGTAACGTAAGTGCCGTCCACCTTCGTGGATTCGGGGGCGGTCTTATAGCCTCGTTCCTGATTGTTCTTCCAATAGCAGGCGGTCACGGTGGTGTAGCTATCTCCAAACAAGCCGCCGATATGCACATTGCCGGTGCTGCTACCCGTACTGGTTACGTTGCCCGTGGCATAGCAGGCAAGGACGCGGCTTCCTCCGTTTAATCCCACTACACCGCCGCCAAAGTTATTCTTTTGGGAAGCTATTTCTAAGGTCACGTTGCCTGTGGCATAGCAAGCTGTCATGGTGCCCCATTTTCTCCTGCCACACCGCCGACATAGTGCTTTCCCTTCACAGTGGCAGAGGAGCTGCATCCGATGATGGAACCGGCCTTTTGTGAACCCACCACACCGCCGACACAATCTGTGCCGCTGACGCTACCCGACACCGAGCAGTTTTCAATGGTGCCCCAGCTATATCCTACCACGCCGCCAGTACAGCCAAACATGTGATTGCTTGTTATCTGTATGCCTTCCATCACCACGTTCTTCACCGTGCCAGCTTTACCGAGCCTGCCGAACAGACCCACATATTGGTCATTTGTCGTAACGGTCAGCCCCATGATGGTATGGCCCCCGCCGTCGAAGGTGCCGGTGTATGAGTTATAAAAGTTTGTGCCTATCGGTGACCAGTCTTTGCCCGTGAGGTCGATGTCGGCGGTGAGGGTGCAATTTATCGATCTGTCTTTTTGTGCGGCTTCGTTCCATGCCAGCAGGCCGTCGGCGTTATAGACCGTGTAGGTATTGGTGTTGCTATCGTAGATGTAGCCCAACTCGGCTGCACCACTCTCGCCGCCGCCGTCAGCCCAATCACCGATGGTGCAACCCTCTAATGTCAAGCCAGTGGCGTTCACCTTAACGGTATATTTATAGCGGTTGCCCGCTTCTAATACGACGTTGTTCTGTGGACGGAAGTAGAAGGTGCCGCTGCCGAGTTCCACCCGGATGAACGGCTTGCCTGCCGCAACGGTCTGCGGGGCGGTCAGTGCCTCGTAGGTGTTGCCGCTTGCGTTGTAGGTCTTGATGCGGTCGGGTTGCCGTTATCGGCGGACAGGCTCACGAGGCTCACCGTGGCACCGTCCACGCTCGTGAATCCCGTGCCGGGCTTCAGTTCGATTGTCACGCGTGCCGTGCGGTGGGTAAATTCAAGAGTCGGGTTGTTAAATTCCACCTTCCGGTTCTCAGCAGAGATGAAGTCGCTGTTTTGGAAGTCAGCCAGTTTGCTTTGGTCTTCGGCCACCTTCACGGCAGGCATCTGTGTGATGTCGGCATTGTTGAAGGGCCACCATGCCGATACGGTAATCGGGTCGCGGCTGGTCCAGTAGTACGGATCGTTCTCGCGTGAAAGCGTGGCACTCTTGAAATCGGTAGAAGCCGTTACGGTGTATTCCTTTACCGCATCGCCCATCTTGAGTGCCACGGAAGTGACGCCCTGCCAATCGCCGTCCACAGCGGCACGAGTGGAAGGGGCTGCCAGCGGCGTTGCTTCTACGGACAGTCCGGTGGCACGGATGACGACGGGGTATTCACCTTCGGGCAGACGGTTATCGTCAGCAAGTTCGTCCTGCGTGCAGGCGGCGAGGGCGAACAGCAGTGCGGTGGCTGCGGGGATAAATAATCTATGTCTCATAATTCTTTATTCTAATCGATTAATTATTAAAATCCTACAGGTCAGCACCCACATCTCCACCGTCTATATCGTTCCACTTTGCAATGGTGGCTTCGCTGACTTCAAGGACTTTGTTGCGTACCTTGACGGTATAGGTATAGTTGTTGCCCGCCAGCAGTGCGCCTTCGGGCATGGTGAGTGTGGCATGATATTCCTGACCTTTGTAATTCACAACCAACGGCAGGGATGCAACTGTCTGCGGGAAGAGGATGATCGATGACGTGAGATTGCCGTCTGCCAGATTCATGGCCAGTTCTCCGGTCTGTACTCCGTTGTCTGCGGTGGCAATACCGTCGGCCGTGTTGAACGTACCGGTGAGTAACAATCCGTCCAGCGTGTAACGTTCAGGCTTGACCACGCTGAAATCCACGCCGTCGCCCGCCTCGAAGGTAAGGGTTATCTGGCTCATGCGGTGGTGGAAGGAGTTGTCTTCACCGCCTTTGGCGGTTTTGTCGGTAAAGCTTACTACCGGGTTGTTTTTGTCTCCCGTGGCTCCTGAAGCAAAGAGGAAGTCGATGGCAGGCTTGTTCTGCTGCGCCGTGGCATCGGTCGTGGCTGCGAGGATGCTCCCGCCGCGTTGTACGGATAGTAGGCGCGGAAAGTATGGGTCTTTGTATCTTCGATATAGATAACCTTTCCTTCTGCCTCAAATTTCCCGTTTTTCAGGATGAAAGGCACGTTGCCGTACTGGGAATCGTTGCCGATGTCGGTGATGCCGATACGGTCGCCGCAGTCAGGTGGTTCCGCTGGCGCGGTGGCGGGGCGATGTTGGCGGTAAACTGGGCGGCCACGGGGTCACCGTTCAGGTTCTCGTTGTCGTTGTTGCAGGCTGCCAGTGCGAGGGCGAGCGTTGCAAGTGTAAAAAATCTCGTCTTCATTATATTAGTCATTATAATTAGTTTAATTCCATTTCAATATTTGCTGCACCTCAGCAAAATCAAAGCAAGCTTTGCTCCTGCGTTCGGTTTACTAATTATTTACAAATCGGCATTTACATCATCACCTTTCACTTCTTCCCAGCCGTTGATTTCGGCTCCGTCCACTTCCATGCCTTCGGGAGTCTCAACCAGCGTTCCGCCGAGGGTCAGCGATTCGCCCTTTCCGGTGTTGAACTCCTTGAGGGCTTCCGTAAGGTCGCTTTTCAGCGTGGTGGGGGGCGGGTTGCCGTCAGCATAGCGGATTTCACCCGTCAGCAGTTGTTCCGTTCCGGTCACACCCAGCAGCCGCACCGTGGCTTTCCACTTGCCGGCATCGTCACCTTCGGTAATCTTGGAGAAGGGCAGCACGACGTTCGAAGCGGATCCGTAGGTATCGGTAGCGAAGTCGAGTGTTCCGGCTGCACCCGTCAGATGGGCAACAATCTCCGTGATGCGTCCGGCGGCATCACCAGTAGGTTCGACGACAAGCGTCAGTTCGCGTACCTGCAGCTTCATTGCGGCAGTCAGCGGATAGTCCTTGTCTTTCTCGATGGTCACCTGTTCCGTATAGGTGAAGAACCATCCCGGGGCATTGTTCACAAAGGCATCCGTGCCTGCCCGGTTTCCCGTGGTTGCGGCAATGGTGGCTGTAGTGCCGTTCACCGTGATTCCCTCGGCCGGGTTCCACACCGCAAGGGTGTAGCTGCCCGGAGCAAACAGATGGTCGGGGGCATGGGTGGCGGAAGTCTCCGTACCGTATAGTCTCCCATGGTGACCGTCCATGTGGCAGGTATGTCGATACCCTCACCGCGGGCCGACCAGTCGGCTGTCACCGCAATCTTCCCGTAGTCGGGATGCGGCGTGTCATAAAGCGTGTCCTTCACGCAGGAAGAGAGCAGCACGGCGGCTGCCATTCCCATCATATTTATATATTGTCTTGCTTTCATATTCTATTCCTCCGTGTTAGAATAACTTCCATACCAATGTCACACCGGCATTGATGGGACCACACCAATCTTTTGTCTCGTTGCCGCGGCGTACACGCACGCCGTCGATGACTTCATATTTTTCGAAATCGGCATTCAGGTAGCCCAAACCGAGGTTGAAATCAAGAGCCAGTGCTTGTTCAGCCGCAGCTGATAGCCGGCGGTGATGCCGCCACCCATCAGGTCGCCTGCTTGCCTGTTTCGGAGAGCTTGTAGTTGAACTGTCCGGCCTTGAACATCGCGCCCAGATACCAGGCTTTCTTCTCACCCATATAGTAACGCACTTCCGGAGCCACTTCCCAGAGTGCATAGCGGTGGTCCTTGTCGCTCCACGTCCATGAAGTCCACGAGCCGTTTACGGCAATGCCCCATGACGGGCAGATGCGCATTCCACGCCAAGATCTGGTGTCAGGGTAGCCCAGCGCAGCAGGTTGGCACGCAGGGAAAATGATAATCATTTGTGATTTTAGTTTCCGACGGCGTGTCGACAAGTTTATTTTGTTGAGCGGCTTTCTCGCTTCTGCCTTTTCAGCGGCAAGTCGGGCTTCTTCCGCCTTGCGCTGCTCTTCGGCAAGCCGTTCCTGTTCGGCACGCTTCTCGCTTCCAGTCGTTCGGTTTCCGCCTTGTCGTCCGTGCTTCCGCA
>ENA-OQCX01000909-OQCX01000909.1-human-gut-metagenome-genome-assembly--contig:-NODE-909-length-14695-cov-1.552718_pt1 | contig 14695 bp, 13 predicted proteins | sample MGYA00242762_ERZ504587 | MGnify/ENA primary metagenome ERZ504587 (study PRJEB26092, sample SAMD00036337) | human gut metagenome | host: Homo sapiens | study: EMG produced TPA metagenomics assembly of...
GAACGTAGCCAAGATTGTCAAGCAATTCAACATACAGGCCGGAAAAGTTGCCATAGCCTATAAAACAGACCAAACGGCCCAGCGCCGTAACGATGTGGCACGCAGGCTCTACCTGTTGGGTAAATCGACGATTCTCGATCTCAATGCCGCCATAGCCGAAAAAGACAATTCCCGTCGTGCTTACATCGCGGCTTTATATAATTATTGGAATCTCTATTACGGTCTCCGCAGCCTGACCGGTTACGATTTCGAGAAGATGATCCCGATCACAGAAGACTATGAACTCCTTTTAAACAATTGACAATGGACAATTGACAATTCATAAATTATAAATCATATACATGGACAAGCCCATAGCAAAGAAACCCGTTTATTACCGCTACCGCTGGCATATCGCCGGGGGAATCGCATTTATTGTTCTTCTCATCTATGTCGGGATCGCCGCTTCCGGTGGCAGGAAGCTCCGTACCGATGCAGAAAACCTGATCATCGGAGAAGCGACAAGCGACAAATTTCTGGAATATGTAGATGTCGAAGGCGTCGTGCAACCCATCCTCACCATTCAGATCAACACCCGCGAAGCCGGTAGCGTGGACCGGATCATTGCAGAGGAAGGAACAATGATGAACAAGGGAGACACGATCCTGACACTCAACAATCCCGACCTTATCCGCGCCATCGAGGACCAACAGGATGAATGGGAAAAGCAACTGATCTCTTATCAGGAGAAAGAGATCGAGATGGAACAGAAAAGTATCGATCTGCAACAAGAAACCTTACAGACGACCTACGAACTGAACCGGCTCAAAAAAAGCTATGCACTCGACGAAGAGGAATTCAATATGGGAGTCAAAAGCAAAGCACAGCTCGAAGTGGCCCGGGACGAATTCGACTACAAAACCCGAAGCACCGCTTTGCAGTTGGAAGGTTTGCGCCATGATAGTGCAGCCACGATCTTGCGCCGTGAGTTGATGAAAAACGATCTTGAACGGGAACGTAAAAAGTTCGAACGTGCCCGGGAACGTATGGAGGACTTGGTTGTTCGTGCTCCTCTCTCCGGACAGCTCAGCTTTGTGAAAGTAACTCCCGGACAACAGGTACAAAGTACCGAAGCGATCGCCGAGATCAAAGTCCTCGACCAGTTCAAGATCCATACTTCCCTCAGCGAATACTACATCGACCGGATCACCACCGGTCTACCCGCACCTCACCTGCAAAACAAAAAGTACCCGCTCCGGATCACCAAAGTCGTTCCGGAAGTCAAAGACCGGAACTTCGATGTCGACCTGGTCTTTACGGAGCAAGCCCGGAGAACGTACGCATCGGAAAAAGTTTCCGTGTCCAGATCGAACTCGGACAACCGGAAGAGGCCCTCGTCATCCCACGCGGTGACTTCTTCCAGCCACCGGCGGCCAATGGATATACAAACTGAATGAATCCGGCACGAAAGCCCGGAAAACCCCGGTCAGCATCGGCCGCCAAAACCCGCAGCAATACGAAATAACCGGCGGCTCCAACCGGGCGACAAGGTGATTGTCACAGGATATAGTACCTTTGGGGATGCGGAAGAGTTGATTTTAAAATAATATTCGAATCATGATACTACAACATTATATCAAAATTGCATTTCGTAACTTGGCAAAATATAAAGTACAATCTACCATCAGTATTGTCGGCTTGGCAATCGGGCTGATCTGTTTTACATACGGATGGAACTGGTACAGATATGAAACGAACTACGACGGGTTCTACCCACAATCCGGACAAATTTACCGAATATACGGAATCGATAAACAAACGGGAAAGAAATCGGAGGAATTACCGCTTATTCTGGCACGCAAACTGAAAAAAGATTTCCCGGAAGTAATAGAGACAACGCAGATTTATTCCAAATACGGCTCGACTTTCAAATATGGAGAAACAAGGTTAGAGGATCCGGACGAGGAATTTATTGACGAACAGTATTTCAAATTCTTTCCACGTCCCGTAATTTGCGGTAAAAGGGATGATATCCTGAAAACGCTGGATGAGATAGCCATCACCCGCTCTTTTGCCGTGAAATATTTCAAAACACCTGAGGAAGCATTAGGCAAAACCCTTGAAAACGGATATCGTAAAAGCATTACGATCATGTCCGTCCTGGAAGATTCGCCCAACAACTCCATAATGCAAGCCGATGTTTATGAACTGGATAAATTCGACCGTGACCGGGAAAACCGGATCACGGACGAAAAACAATGGGCCTTGCTAAACACTAAAATCTATCTATTATTAGCACCCAACATTAATATAAAAGCTTTTGAGAAGAAGATCAATTCTTATATAGTCGAACATGAATATAATAAATCAATTTTGTTAAAGTTGGTTCCCCTGACAGATGTCCGTCATACATTCGGAAGTGAATTGACATTTAACTTTCCTACATCCGGACATTCACGATAACCGGACTCTTATTGTTACTCTGCGTTTTCTTTAATTTCACCAATCTGCTGTTGAATCGTATCTATTTACGGAACAAAGAAATGAAATTGAGAAATGCGATCGGTGCTGATAAAAAAGAACTTGGTTATCCAGTTGTTGCTGGAATTGACATTGCTTGTCGGGATCAGTTTTCTATTGGCTTCCTGCCTGTTGGAATTAACCGCTGGCGGTTTCTCACACCTCTTCGATACGACATTACAGCGAAAGTTATTATTCAGCCATCTTTGTATCATAGCAGGCATTAGCTGGCTGACACTCATGATTGTCAGTCTACCGTTATTCCTGCATTTTGTACGCACTTCTTCTCTATTAATATCCGGAGGAATCTCTCCTACCCGGAAAAGCGGTTTCCGCAAAATCAGCATGACACTCCAATTATGTATCTGCATATTCTTCCTGATGAGCACATTCATCATGTTCAGGCAAATATCTTTCATGAAACATAAAAACTTGGGATTCCAGAAAGAAGGACTGATACAGATGGAAATGACATTCAACGACCGGGAAGGAATCAGTCGCGAGATTTCTTCATTGGCATTCCTAAAAGGATTCACACAAGCCGGAATATTTACTATCACCCATGAACCTTATACACAAAACGAAGTCGAATGGGAAGGGAAACCACTGGATTTCAATCCAAACTTCCAAGTCCTGCAAGTAGGCAGCAACTTTCCAGAAGTTTTCAACATACCGATACTGAAAGGACGTTTCGTCGATGACGGCGACCTGGCAGACAATGGAAATTGGCGAGCCTCTTGGACAAAAGCCGTCATCAATGAAGAAGCTGCTCGCAATCATGGGCATCGATAACCCGATCGGCAAGAAAATCAGTATTTGGAATTATACGACCATGCAAGACGGAAGCAGAGGACGTTCCGAAATGGAGATCGTCGGGATCATCCAAAACTTCCAGGCAGCCAGTTTACGCAATCCGATACTACCACAAGTGATCGTAATTGACAAAAGCAAATGGAACAGTTATTTTTATTATGCCCGTACCGAACCCGGAAAAGAAAAAGCCGCGATCAAAGCAATCCGGAATGTATTCAAAAAGCACTCCAAGCAAGGTGACCCTGCCTCTTGCAATGTACAGACCATAAACCAGATACTTGATCGGCTCAGCACTTCCGAAGATGCCAGCCTGCAGCTCTTTACTTTGCTAGCCCTGTTCTGTACGCTAATCTCCATCTTCGGGCTTTATTCCATTTCGTCCAGCAACATGGAACAACGAAGGAAAGAAATTGCCATACGGAAGTAATGGGAGCTTCTGCCGGTTCGATTGTCAAGATGTTTTTTCTGGAATATCTGACAATTGCATTGATAGCCAATCTTCTGGCATTGCCACTCGCGTGGTTGTTCATGCAAAATTGGTTGCAGCAATATGCCTACCGAAGCCATATCTCTGCCTGGATGTATATCGTAATCGTATGTGCCACCATCACACTGATCATCGGAGCCGTCCTCTATCAAACGATACGGGCTGCCCGAACCAATCCGGCAGAAGTGATCAAGTCGGAATAATAACAAACTAAATCATTGAACCATGCTATACCATTACATCAAAATAGCTTTTCGTAATCTCTTGAAGTATAAATTGCAGTCATTCATCTGTATCGTCGGGCTCGCAATCGGATTTACAAGTTTCGCGTTATCGTCGCTCTGGATACGGTATGAACTGACCTACGATACGTTCAGGAAAGACGCTGACCGGATCTATTACGTCCGAGTGGAATCGGAAACCGATGACCAAGGATTATCAAGCGTTACACCTTACCCGCTGGCCCGATATTTGAAAGAGACATTCCCGGAGATAGAGGAAAGTTGCAACACGAGTGCCTGGAAAACCGATTTCCTCTACAACGAGAAGAAATACGAATCTTTCGACATGGTCATGGATTCAGCTGCCGAACATATGTTTGAAATAGAACTGATCTCCGGTAGCCGGGATTTTATGATCCCGAAAAGTAACAAGATCGCGATCACGGACAAGCTTGCCAAAGAGGTCTTCGGCACAAAGGACCCATTAGGTGAAAAACTGAAAATTTGGTCTGACGATATGGAAATATGTGCCATAGTCAAAAGTCAGGACCAGCACTCGAATTTCCCGTTCGGAATACTGAAGCCGTCCCGACAAACGGAGGAATGGAACGTAGCCTATTGTCAGACTTTTATAAAGGTTCGTCCGGAAACGGATATGAGAGCTTTTAAAAAGAAACTTTACGAACATAAAGTAAAGAAAGACAGAGACTCGCTGAATCATTTCGTTCTGACGTCGATCACCGCCATGCGGTATGACCACCCCGAAGAAGAGCCAACTATCAAGTTCGAACATATCCTGCTATTCGCTCTTGCCGGAGGATTGGTAATCCTGTGCGCACTATTCAACTATCTGACCCTGTTCGTAAACCGTATACGAATACGCAGTAAAGAGATCGGGCTTCGGAAAGTGTGCGGCTCGTCTGACGGTAATCTGTTTGTCCTGTTCGCTTCCGATACCTGCTTACGCTTTCCATCTCTCTTTTAGCCGGAATAGCCTTGATCGAAGTCATACTGCCTGTATTTCAAGAATTATCGAATGTAAAAACGGATTCGTTCAGTCTCTATCTGGAAACATTCGTCTATTTCGGATTCATCACCTTACTGGCTTTCCTGTTCTCTTTATTCCCTATCTACTATTTCAGGAAGCGTTCGCTACAAAAGGCCCTTAAAGGTTCGTCTGACGGGAAAGGAAAGAACCTCTTCCCCAAAGCAAGCCTTACCTTGCAATTGATAATCAGCATCGGATTCATATTCTGTTCGTCGGTACTGATCAAGCAAATCCATCACTTGCACACCACCGATATCGGACTAAACCGGAAAGACCGGGGCGATGTCCGTATATATCCCCAAACAGACGGTTTGAAAGAAGAAATTGCCAAACTCTCCTCCATCGCCGAAGTATATCCGGATGAAAACGATCCACTATTTCCAAGCCATTCACGTTCCTACAGGTCCTTTACCGATTGGGAAGCAAGCCGGCCTCTGTGGAAGGTCTTACGATCCAAATAATCCCATGCAACAATCGCTACTTTGAATTTTATGGTCTGCAATTGCTAAAAGGCAAGTTGCCGGAAGGAGATACCGAACGGCACATACTCCTAAACGAAGCAGCTGTAAAGGAATTGAAGATCGCCAACCCGATTGGCAAAACACTTAGCGTCAAAGATCAGAAAGGATTTATCATCGACGGCATTTTCAAAGACTTTTATATCGCACCTCCTACCGTTCCGGTAAAGCCGGTTATGCTCGAGTTCAGTCCGGGAAAAAAGAATATACAGAACGATTATTCAACGACTGCCATATTCCGGCATCAGCGGGAAGCCGCGAACTGTGCAAACAACAGGTTGAACAGTTAGCAAAGAAGATGCAACCGAACGCCGTCGACATACATGTTACTTTTATGGAAGAAGAGTATGAAAAGTTTCTGAAATCGGAAAAGGCACTACTCAAGATGCTTGACTTCGTGACTATAGTCTGTATTTTGATCTCATTGTTCGGCGTATTCTCTCAAGTAACTCTGACTGCGAACAGAAGAAGAAAGAAATCGCTGTCCATAAAGTAAACGGAGCAGAGGCCTCCGATATCATGAGAATGTTTTTTGCCGGTAATCTCCGCCTGCTATGCATCGCTTCGGTTATAGCATTTCCGGCCAGTTACCTGATCATGAAATCATGGATTGAAAACTATGTGTTGCAAGCAGCAATCAGTTGGTGGCTTTATCCGGTCATCTGGGGTGTACTGGTCCTGCTGCTGACTCTTTGTACCGGTTGGCGCATCCAGAAGGCAGCGAACCAGAACCCGGCAGAAGTGATCAAGTCGGAATAAGAATGTCTTTGAACAATATTTTATAACAAACAATCAGATTATGTTATCACACTATGTCAAAGTTTCTTTTCGGGAACTACTGAAATACCGAACTCAATCAATTGTCAGCATCATTGGTCTGGCCGTAGGATTTACTGCCTTCATTTTAGGAGGTTACTGGCTATGGTGGGAGACACATTTCGATAATTTCCATCCGGAAGCAGACCGCCTTTACTGCCTGACGACAGAAGGACTTGTCAAGCGTGCCAACGGAACACAATCAGATTTAGACCAGTTACATATTAACGACCGGGAAGAATTATTCAAGCTGCTCCCCGAAATCGAAGCCTCTTGTTCATTCAACCACCTCAGCTTTACATTGAAACAGGACAACGAAGCAATCAACCTGCATGGAATGGAAAGCGAACAGTCCTTCTTCGACCTTTTCCGGACAGATTTTATCGAAGGGACTCACCAAGGGGTCATTCCCGACGGCAGTTCTGTCATTTTAACGGAACGGACAGCCCACAAATTGTTCGGGACAACAAACTGTATCGGCAAGGAAGTCGTATTGGATAATAATCTTCGTCCCTCGGTAGTCGGTATTATCCGTAACTATCCGGATAATACTGATCTGCTGTTCGACTTTCTGTTGATCAGAACTCCTCAACCCAATCATGTCAAACGCATGACGACCTACGTACGGCTCCAAAAGAATGCGAATGTGGCAAATGTACGGAACAAACTGGCGCACTATAAAAGTCATGCCGAAGACACATGGAATCGCGAACAGGTAAAAAACTGGAAAATAAACCTGCTGACAGCCTCCGAAGTGCATCTTCGGTGTCACCCTGAATTGACAGACCGCATCCGTAACATTCATATCCTGGCTTTAGCTGGGGCAATGGCTTTCCTTAGCGCTCTGATCAACCTACTTGTCCTTTTTATCGGTCAACAGCAACGGAAACAACAAAAAAACCGGACTTATCTTTGTATAGGAGCCTCAACCACAAGTATGATCACAAAAAGTTTCATCGAACTGGCACTTCCTTTGATCATCGCCTTCCTGATTTCTTTCTGTCTGATCGAGAGCATCTATCCTTACTATGAAAGCTATACGACCTGGAACCGGTATGGTATCTATGAGAACGTCAGTCGCCACCTTTCACGAACTTCACTTTTAGGCAATACGCTGTCACTCGCTGGAATCTGTATGTTGGTATTCCTTCTTATCTGTTATTATCCGATACGAAATCTTTTGGAGCATAAAATACAGAAGCCTGCTCTTTTCAAACAGGGCCTGATCATCGTTCAGATATTTATCGGTTCACTGTTCTTTATCACCTCCATCGGATTGTTCCGACAGTTGCATTTTATCCTTTCAAAAGATAAAGGGATCGATTATGAACGGGTCATACAGGTAGATTTAGGATATGACACCTCCTTTCAGACGGATTTAAGTGTTTTGAAACCGGAAATGGCCAACCATCCGTATGTAGAAGAAGTCACATACACCTGCGGGAACGCTCCGGTCTTTACGGAACAAGGGGATTGGTACGGTTCCTTTTACTCGTATTTCTGTTTCGATCCGAATGAAGCCGAACCCAATAGTTACAACTCGGTAATCGTTGCCGACAAGGACTTCTTTTCGTTCTTCAAACTGCAACTGAAAGCAGGTAGCTGGCCATCAGATGCAACCCCATATAGCTATATGGTAAATGCAACTTGCCTGCAAACATTAGGCTACACGGATCTGCTTGAACGGCCTATATACATAAAAGGGCAAGCAAGCCAAGCCCGAGTTTGCGGTGTCATCAAAGACTATCTCTACGCTCCGATGCAATATCCTATATTACCGCTGTTCTTCACCACATACGAAAATCCGATGGTAAAAGACTTCGAGCGTCCTTACCTTATTTATGTCCGCTATGCAAAAGGACATAAAAAAGAAGTGCTGGAACATCTTCACGAGATAACATCACATATTCAGAATGACAATGTCAACCGGAGTAAAATGTTTACGGAGCTGTCCGATCTAATAGATCGTTCAACCGGCCGGAAAAAGTGATCTTTACCATCTTCAGCATCCTTTCGCTGGTTTGCATCCTTATCTCCACATTCGGCATTTACTCTCTGGTGAGCCTCACCACCGAACAGCGGCGGAAAGAGATTGCCATCCGCAAAGTAAACGGAGCTACCTTTTATCACATTCTTCAACTGTTCTTCCGGGAGTATTTCATGTTAGCAGCATTAGGCAACGCTTTTGCTCTTCCGGTCGGCTACTTAGTAATGAGCCGTTGGCTCGAAACGTACGCCAATCACACCACATTGCCTGTATGGTTGTTTTCTGCTGGTTTTCCTTATCACCTGTGGGATCGTGCAGCTCTCTATATTCCGGCAGGTCAAAAGGGCAGCCGCTACCAATCCGGCAGAGATAATCAAAACGGAATAAAGGAGGGTATGTTCCCACATTAAGCGCGGGAACACAGCACTAAAAACAATTAATATTTTGGATGATAAGACAAATTTACATGAATTAGGGCTTATCATAAGCCAACATGTTTTACTTTTGTCCTCAAAACATTAATATTTATCTTATGAACACAAAAACATTAATCGCATTGCTCATGACAGGAGCAGGCTTTGCCTCCTGTTCACAGCCGATTCCCTCCTACACGGTAATGGGAAGTATCCCCGATTCTACCTTTAATGGGAAAACAGTCTATATCTTCGACCGGGATAAGGGGCAAAACATTGACAGCGCAGTGATTGAAAACGGAGCGTTTACGTTCACCGGTCAGATTGACACCGCTGTTTTATGCCTAACCCAAGTCGGAAGGAAATACTATACCACCTTCATGCTCGAAAACGGTACCATCCAACTGAACATGGAAACTCCGAACAGCGCGTCCGGCACTCCCTTGAATGAGACTTTCAGCAGCTATATCCAAGAAGAAAAAAGAATCAGTGAACTCTTCCAGAACAAAATGAAAGAGATCCGGGAGCAGGAACAAGATAAAAGCAAAGTCCAAGAATTGACAAAGACCTATTACGACAATGAGTATAAGCCGGCCTATATGGCTATGCTGAAGGACTTCATCGATAAAAACCAAGATAATTACATTGGTGCTTTTGCCCTTCAAAACCTATCGAACTTTATGAACCCGGAAGAAATGGAATCTATCATTGCCCAATCCAGCGCCTTTATCCAAAGTAGGAACATCATCCGGAAACTGAGCCAACGGATTACCAACCTGAAAAAGACGGCCGTCGGACAACCTTTCACCGACTTTACAGTGGAAACCGAAGATGGCAAAAAGGTTTCCCTCTCCGACTATGTAGGAAAAGGGAATTATGTATTGGTTGACTTCTGGGCAAGCTGGTGCGGCCCCTGTCGTGCAGAGACCCCGATACTGGCAGAAGTGTATAACCAATACAAGGATAAAGGATTCCAAGTACTTGGTGTAGCCACATGGGACCAGCCGAAAGATACAAAGAAAGCCATCGAAGATTTGAAGATTACTTGGCCACAGATTCTCAATGCCCAGAACACGCCTTCTGAACTGTACGGCTTCAACGGAATTCCGCATATCATCTTGTTTGGCCTGACGGGACAATCGTAGCCCGCGATCTGAGAGGCGATGCATTGAAAGCAAAAGTAAAAGAGATGATGCAATAATATAACATGCACAAACAACTGCTTATAGTGATGTTGATTTGTCTGAAAGGTGCCGATTATATATCTGCACAGCAGTGGACAAAAAAGGATTCAGTCTGGCTCCAGAACGTCTTGTCCGGTAAAGAAAAGCTGGAACTGAATCCAGAGACGATGAAAGCGATTCAATCAGGTTCTTTTATAAACTTGGATGAACCGGCTTCCGACATGAAAATGTCACCGGTAACCCCGTTACCCATCCTCAAAGATTTCACCGAATACATACAAACAGATTCAACCTATCGTAAAATAGCATTAAAGGACCTGCCTCCTGGTGTTTTCTGGTTATATGCTCCTCCTCCCGGTAAATTTTTACCGGTCTATAAAAATATGCTCGAAGCATGGAAAAACGATCCTATGAATCGTTCTCATAACACAGGCTTCGTCACTTTCGACTTCGCAGAAATGACCAGCAGGAAGAGTTATATACACAAACGTAATGCCAAAAGAGATGGACATGGAGAAATTACAACAATCTACCTACTCCCGACATCATCAAGAAAAAGAAGAAACTCGCAACTGGTCATCCGGAATTTGCCAGGCAGGATACGCTTTTGTCACGCAAGGATTCGTTGCAGTTAAAAGACACGACACACGTAACCTCCTTTGCTCCGATGAACTAAACAGCCCATAGAATAAATTTTCAAAAAAAGTCGTATCATTTTGCAACAATCCAGTGTCATATAACGTCTTATAGTTATACAAGAAATATTAATCGGAAACAGGTTATGACAAAAATACAACTATTAGCTACACTGTTGGCACTTTTCATCTTTGCCATGCTGGGAGCATGCAGTAATGAAGATTATCCGGAACCGGATGTTTTCAAGGTAACACCAGACCTCCGCACCGTATCAATACTGGGATAAAAATGGCTTCCCGCACAGAAAAGAGGCTTTTCAACGAGACATTCAACTCTTTTCTTCACAAATGCGATGAAATGGGATCAGAAAATACTCCCTATCAATATATGGAAACGGAAGAGTATGCAGATCTGAAAAAGCTAATACTGTCATCCTCTCCCGCTACCTGCTATTTGTTAATGGACCGCTACCTAAAACGAAATCCCCCTTCTTCTCTTTCATTCTGAACGATCTGATCGAAACTGCCTACCCCAATACAGCGGATAAGATTGCTAACCGGATGAAGTCGTTGACTACCGTACAGGAAACAATGGAGCTATTCCCTCAGGTTTGCTTGGAAATCTGGCTGGATGAAATAGAAGAATAAGTTAATTTATCCAAAAACTTAACCCAATTAATTGCATATTAATATATCTTTTGCATTTATTTTGTCTGACAAATAAGATTAATCATAATTATCGTCTAATATTATTGCAATGGATACATTAAAAGTACATAGTCAGACAATCACACTTGTTGATCAAGTAGAGGATAAACTTCTCAATTATTTAAAAGAAAAAGATATACGTACAGGAGATTCTATTCCTAATGAATTGGAATTGGCAGCAGCACTGGGGGTAGCTCGCAGTGTACTTCGAGAGCTTTAAGTCGGTTAAAGATGATGGGGATGATAGAAACTCGTACGCGTCGGGGGATGATCCTAACAGAACCAACGATTCTTGGAGGAATGAAACGAGTTGTCGATCCACGTATTTTAGGCGAAGAGGCTCTTTTCGATATTTTAGGATTCAGAATTGCTTTGGAAATAGGGATATGTAGCGATATTTTCAGAAATATTACTCCGGAAGACATTTCAGAACTGGAAGAAATTGTAAAAATGGGAATTGTCTTTGAAAATAATGAATATGCCCCTGTCAGCGAATTTACATTCCATGCTAAATTATACGAAATCACAGGAAATAAAACTATTTCCGAATTCCAAGATATCATTCATCCCGTAATGATTTTTGTAAAAAACAAATTCAAGGATTTATTAGAACCTATCAATATAGAAATGAAAGAGCAAGGCAGATAGTTACCCACGTAGATCTGCTTAATTTTCTCAAAAACAGAGATGAGCTTGGGTATCGAAAAGCAATAGAACAACACTTTGAAGTATATAAAAGATTTTTAAACAGTAGAAAATGAAGAAATAACTTGTTAACAATATGTCTAATACAGTCAAAATAGGAACAATTTTTCTGGCTTGTTTATTGAATTTATTTCAAGCCGCAGCATTAAAAGAAAGTATCCCTTCAACTAATCCTAGATTGGAAAAAATCAAATGGGATAATTCTCTTACTCTACCTGATTTAGACGGCAAGCCGAATATCGGAGTTGCGGGAGCTTTTTCAGGTTTTATAGACAACCACCTAATTATTGCAGGAGGCGCAAATTTCCTTATGCCACACCTTGGAATGGAGGAAATAAGACTTATCAGAATACAATATATTGTATAAACACAATCCAGCCAGCCTCCAAATGGTTAGTATTACCAGAAAGTATGCCAAAAGCTTGGCATACGGCAATTCTATAGAATTGCATACAGGTATATTATGTATTGGAGGTTGCGATTCCATCCAATGCTATAATGATGTTTCCAAATTCAACTAATTGACGGATCAAATAAAATTGACACAGAGTGGCTTCCTTACCTGTTCCTTTAGCAAATGCGACAGCCTCTTTGCTTGGAGATAAAATATATGTGGCCGGAGGTCAGAAAAGCATGGAAAAGCCCGAAGCTACCAATTATTTTTTTGTTCTAGATCTCAACAGCCGCAATAAAGGTTGGAAAGAATTACCATCATGGCCAGGAGAACCTCGAGGATATGCAGTGAGTACAACTCAAAGTGACGGTTTTGATAAATGCTTTTATCTTTTTAGTGGGCGTAACTATAAAGCTGACGGATACATAAATACACTTACAGATGCTATGCCTTCAACCCACGTTTAAATTCATGGAAGAAACTGAAACAAAGCTTTCCAGTCATGGCTGGCAATGCATTATCTTGTGGTGCAAACCATATTCTTTTTTTAGGGGGTGTACCACAATTAATTCCAGGATCCGATGATCATCCAGGTTTTGACAATACAATTCGTCTTTACCATACTATCACCCAAAGTTTGATTAAGAAAGAAGTTGCTCCTTATCCTATTTCCGTTACAACCAATATTGCCCAAAAAGGCAATACATTTTATGTAGGGAGTGGTGAAGTCAAAGCCTGGTATTCGTACACCTCATGTCCTAAAAGGGGAAATCATCCCATTCGAAAAAAAACTGGTATAGTCAATACAATTGTTATCATTTTATATTTTGTATCTCTTGCTTGGATTGGCTACTATTTTTCGAAGAAGCAAAAAAATACAGATGACTATTTCAAAGGAGGAGGACGACTCCCTTGGTGGGCTGTTGGACTAAGTATTTTCGGAACGAGTCTGAGTGCTATCACATTCATGTCCATTCCCGCAAAAGCTTATTCTTCCGATTGGAGCTACATGCTTGTAAATGCAGGTATCTTAATGGTTGTTCCATTCATATTATATTTGTTTATTCCATTCTATCGCAAACTGAATGTTACAACAGCATACGAATATTTAGAACAACGATTCAGTCTTTTAATTCGGGTACTTTGCAGTATAGCTTTCATCCTATTTCAGGTTGGTCGTATGGGAATTGTCTATTCTTACCAGCTATAAGCATTTAAATGTTGTTACAGGTCTTTCGATATTATTTCGTCTGACATAGCTGATGGGAATATTAAGTCTTATCTATACCATGATGGGAGGTATTGAAGCTGTAGTGTGGACAGATGCTTTACAAGTCGTTATTCTATTAGGTGGTGCCATCCTGGTTGTTATCATGGCCGCATGCAATATCCCTGATGGGGTCTCAGGTATTATCCGAGAAGCATCAGTTGACAATAAATTCGACTTGGGAAGTTTAAATTTCGACTTGAGGCAATCAACATTATGGACTGTACTAATTGCGACTTTCTTTACCAATTTAACAACTTATGGTACAGACCAGACAATGGTACAACGCTATATGACTACCGAAACAGAAAAACAAGCACAGAAAAGTGTACTGACAAATGCAATTCTTACTATTCCCGCGACACTTCTTTTCTTTTTCGTAGGCACAGTATTATATGTTTACTATAAACATAATCCAACAGATTTAAGTTTGACAATCACAGACGGAGATGCAATTCTCCCTTGGTACATTTATTCTCAACTCCCCCAAGGAGTCACGGGACTTTTAATTTCAGGGATATTTGCAGCAGCCATGTCTACCCTCAGTAGCAGTATGAATTCGGCCGCCACCGCCTACATTGTTGATATTCACGGCAAAATAATTAAAAAAGAAGCAAAAGACAACTTACGCACAGCAAAAATAGCAACTCTTTTCTTAGGTATTGCAGGAATAGCTTTTGCTTATATGATGGCAACTTGGGAAATAAAATCATTATGGGATGAATTCAATAAAATTTTAGGTATCATTTTAGGTAGCCTTGGTGGACTCTTCCTATTAGGAATGATCACACGAAAAGCAAATACTGCAGGAGCATTATGCGGCATTATCGGTAGTATATTTATACAACTGATCGTCATCCAACAGCAATCCGTACATCTCTTACTATATACAACTACCGGATTTGTCTCATGCTTCGTTATTGGGGTATATAGCAAGTTTGGATTAATTCCCGGCAAAAACTAAAAACATAGATCATTTAAACAATATATAAATATTACT
>ENA-OQCX01000910-OQCX01000910.1-human-gut-metagenome-genome-assembly--contig:-NODE-910-length-14690-cov-1.818101_pt1 | contig 14690 bp, 19 predicted proteins | sample MGYA00242762_ERZ504587 | MGnify/ENA primary metagenome ERZ504587 (study PRJEB26092, sample SAMD00036337) | human gut metagenome | host: Homo sapiens | study: EMG produced TPA metagenomics assembly of...
GAGCAGATTTATCTGGACAGCTTCCTTAAGGTTTCCAAGTTGGAAGACGCTGATGTTACAGATACACTTGATCAGCTGGACAAGATCGGTGAGAAATATGGAATTTCAATAGTTGTAAGTATTTCGCTTGACAAAGAAGAGATTCCGGAAGCATTACAGGATAAGATTGCAGTAGCATTATAATCTCGGATAATATGATATTGCAGCTATAAATTCAGTAAAACCAAATTAGAGGTACATAAGGACATGACTCGACTGTGGGTCATGTCCTTTTTTGAGGTGCGCCTTAGAACCTGTTTGAAAAATCATTCCCACAATCTGCACGTCCCACTTTGCGGTATATTTTGCCCGAATTCAGTTGCCGTAGCCCGCTACGGCGCCTTCATCCGGACAAAATCTCCCACAAATTGTGACGCACATCTTGCAGAAAGTCTTGTTTTGCGGTATGTTTCTGGTTGATTTACAATAATAATATTATGTGAATTAAATGCGGCGATTACAACAATTGTACATGTGAAGCAGATGTTAATCTTCACGCAGCTTTACAGCAGTGGCTGCCTGACGCCGTCTGGAATCGTCTAAGGCTGCATAATGCTTCTTGGTAGTATTCACGTCCTTATGGCCTAAAACGTCCGCTACAAGGTAAATATCGCCTGTTTCCTGGTATAGGGCGGTGCCGTAAGTACTGCGGAGTTTATGAGGGGTGATTTTCTTGGTGGTGGTAACCTGGCGGGCGTATTTTTTAACCAGGTTTTCAACGGCCTGGACCCCAATTCGTTTGCGCTGGTAGAGTAGAAGAGAGCGTGTTCGTGACCTTCTACAGGAATAATGTTCTTGCGTACTTCCAGGTAGTTTTTCAGAGCTTTTTCTACTTCGGGACCGAAATATACAACCATTTCATTTCCACCTTTTCGAGTAACCTTGATTCCATTATTTTTGAAATCTACGTCTTCTATGTCAAGACCTACACATTCAGAAACACGAACACCTGTTCCGAGCAGGAGAGTAACGAGAGCGAGTCCCGGTCTTTGGTCTTTTCATAATATACCTTTTTCTGACCGGTAAGGTCGTCCCCGCCGTGCTCAATATAATCCAGCAGCAAGGCAACTTCATCAGCTTCCAGGCGAATGATGCTTTTCTGATGAATCTTTGGAACGTCCACAAGGACGGTAGGATTTGTGTGAATCATTTCACGTTTAAAATAATATGCATAAAAACTTCGCAATGAGGACATTTTTCGCTTCAGACCACGTTCGCCATTGGTTTCCGTTTTATCCCCGGCCTGGTAAACTTTAAGGTATTCTTCATATTCCTCAAGATCAACGGCTGTGAGCTGATCCAGAACATCCACAGTAAAGGCATCTATAGACCAGTCCCTGAAGGCTGGATTTTGTTCCAGAAGAAACTGAAAGAAAATGCGGATGTCATATGCATAGGAAATTCTGGTTTTAGTTGTGGTACGCGGTTCAATGGCACGAAAGAAATCCCTGCAAAATGGCGGCAAGGTCTTCAGAACATCACGAAGCCGCAAGGTATTATCAACGTCAGTCTGTTCGTGGTAGGTGACTTTTTTTATCCATGAAAAATTCTCCTTTAGCAAGTAATAATGATACCAATCTATATGAAAAACTCGGGTTTGTCGTATAGATCTAGATGAGGGGTATAACGCCGAATCAGCCACTTCTTCTGGCTGTTTTCGGCGTTTTTCAGAATTTCATTAAATGTTAAAATATAATTGATGGTTCGACTGCATTCATTATGCAGTTACAGACGATTCTGAACATCTGGCGCACCGGTTTCAATAAAGCTTGGCCGGTTTCGTTACAATTGCTGTTAATTTTACATGATCGATTCGTCCAACATCACTGTAAACGGTCCATCGTTTTCCAGTGAAATTTTCATATCAGCGCCAAAAATACCATGCTGAACAACTGGAACAACTTTTGCAGCTTCCTTTAGCATGTATTCATAAAGTTCATTTGCCTGTTCTGGCGCACCGGCTTCAATAAAGCTTGGCCGGTTTCCTTTTTTGCAGTTGGCATATAACGTGAATTGCGAAACCATCAAAAGCTCCCCATTTACATCTGCCAGGGAAAGGTTTGTTTTGCCATTTTCATCTTCAAAAATTCGAAGTCCTAGCATTTTTTTCATATATTTGTCTGCAATTTCCCTGGTATCATTCTGACCTATGCCGACCAGTACAAGAAAGCCTTTCCCAATATTTCCGATAACTTCACCATCTACTTTTACGCTTGCATGATTTACACGTTGTATTAAAAGCCGCATGTTAATTTCCGTCCTTTTTACTGTTTTGTTTCTGTCTGTACTCTTCTATCAATTGTCTGACTTTTTGATAAATTATCACGGAATATTTTTTTATAAGGATCCAGATTGTAGTCAGGATTTTCTGGATCGTTTTTAACAAAGTAAGGGTAAATTTCAACATTGCAGTGCGTCTGGGTGTCTCTCTCTTCTTCGGCTCTTCTGCCGGGAAAAGAACGGGTTCATGTGTTTCCGGATCCAGACAGTCAATGTTGGTGTATTTTTTGCTCCTCATCTGGAACCTGCTTATAGATCAGGCTGATATGGACAAGCCTGCCAAGTGCCGCGTAAAGCACTGCAAAAACAGGAACGCCAATGATCATACCTGGGATTCCAAAGATTCCACCGCCAATAAGGATGGCGACAATGACCAGAAAACTGGAAAGTCCTGTGGAATCACCAAGAATCTTCGGTCCAAGAATATTGCCGTCAAACTGCTGGAGAACAAGAATAAAAATTGCAAAATAAATAGCCTGCAGCGGATCCACCAATAAGATGAGAAAAATACTTGGGATTGCTCCGAGGTAAGGTCCAAAAAATGGAATTACGTTGGTTACACCAATGATCACACTGATCAAAAGTATATATGGCATATTCAAAAAGTTCATACCAATATAACACAATACGCCAATGATGGCAGAATCCAAAATCTTACCACTGAAAAATCCGATAAAGGTTCTATTGGTAAAACGCATGGAATGGATGATAAAATTCGCATGTGGGTATTAAAAATTGCGTAGGTGAGCATTTTTGCCTTTGGCAATGAATCCCTCTTTATCTGCCATCAGGTACAGGGAAACGATAGCTCCGATGAGGAAATTCTTCAGAAAATTAATTAATTCAAACACACCTGCGGAAATATTTTTTAGCATTTCCTGCATCTGCGGAAGGATATTCGTAGTCAGGTAGTCCTGCGCTGTGGTGATGGACTGATTCAAAGTGTCCAGTGCATCACTGTTCAGATTCCATTTCTCAATGAAAGACTGCAGCCATTTCTGAATAACCTTCACATAGGCTGGAAAACTGTAGATCAGACCCATAATACTTCGGATCAGTTCTGGCAGAATCATCATAATAAGGGCATAAATAAGAGCAAGGAAGAGAAACATACATAAAATTACGCATGCCCACCGAATTGCCTTGCGCCCCTTCTTTCCTACTGATACTTCCTTCCTGGCAAGAAGCGGATAAATGATTTTTTTCTCCAGGAAATTTAATACAGGGGTCAGTAAAAAGGCAATCACGACCCCATAAACAATAGGTGTGAGAATCCCCAGAAATGTCTGAATTCCTGTAATCAGTGTCTTCATATGGAAAACACCATATAAAAGAGCATACTGGCTGCGATTACAAGGAAAGAAGTTACTCCCCAGCGAACATGTTGATTGTCCCAGCGTAATTTCATATTCTAATATCGTCCTCCTGAAACATGAATGCAAAATATGTGTTACTGTCTGCTGTTTGCACAGTAACCAATAAGTGTCTGTACTGTTATTTATTTAACAGCGATTGCTATCTATTATAACACAGTTTTGTCTCAATGTCTCATTAAAAAAATATAAAGTGGCGATGGCGTTTGAAAACAGGAACCGAAAACAGGAATTGAGATGCAACAAATTACAAAAGGAGCTCTCTTTCGAGAACTCCTTATTTTCACATGATTCTGTATATTATTTCTTAAGGTCATCAAAAATATGTATGGTATTGATAATCGCCTGGGCAGCACCTTCGATACCAAGCACACTGCTGTCAACGCTTAAGCTGTAGCCCGCTGCTGCACCCCATTTCTTATTGGTGTAGTAATTATAGTAGCTTGCACGGCTCTTATCTGTCTTGGTGATCATATCTTTGGCTTCTTTAGGTGTCTTATTGTATTTGCCTGCAATACGCTTGATCCTCCAGTCCAGATCAGCATGAACAAAAACACTGAAGCAGTCTTTATTATCTGCAAGAGCATAATCTGCACAACGCCCTACCATAACACAGGGACCTTCAGCAGCTAATTTCTTGATGGCTTCGAACTGTGCCAGGAAAACCTTGTGGTTCATAGGCATGTCTGTAAATCCAGCAGAAGAATATCCAAAAGAATAAGTATCCATTACAAGAGAATACAGGAAGCTGTTAGTTGGCCTCTCGTCATGATTCTCAAATAATTCCTTGCAAATACCGCTGTCGTTTGCAGCATGCTCCAGAAGCTCTTTGTCGTAACACTTGATTCCAAAATATCTGGCTACTTCCTGACCAATCTGCCTGCCGGCGCTTCCATATTCACGTCCGATGGTAATAATTGAACTTGTTGTATTGTTCATATCTGCCACTCCCTTCTGCAATTCCTTTGTTACTGTTCACTTCGTGACTGGTAATTCATAGGAATTTTGTAAGATTATTATACACTACATCAGGGTAAACTGACAACTATTTTCTTAATTTTTCTAACAAATTGAGAAAATATTCTGGCAAAGGTGCGGAAAATTCCATATACTCTCCTGTTCTTGGGTGAACAAAGCCCAAAACCATGGCATGAAGAGTCTGTCCCTGGAGATGATAAGGATTTTTGCCTGAGCATAGATCTCATCGCCAAGAAGAGGATGTCCAAGGCTGGTCATATGTACACGGATCTGATGGGTACGACCGGTTTCAAGGCGGCACTCGATATAAGTCGCATTCCCGAAACGTTCCAGGACTTTATAATGGGTGACAGCGTCTTTTCCATTTTTGTAGTTGATCGCCATTTTTTTCGGTCAATTGGGTGACGGCCGATCGGGCCTTCTACAGTACCTTCATCTTCCTTAAGATTACCTGTCACAATAGCCCGGTAACGCCGCTTGATGGTATGCGCTTTCAGTTGCTGGGCCAGATCACGGTGAGCCGTGTCATTCTTGCATACAAGAAGAGCTCCTGTAGTGTCCTTATCAATACGGTGGACGATTCCAGGACGCATAACCCCGTTAATACCGGACAGATTGCCCTGACAGTGTACATAATAGCATTTACCAAAGTTCCGCTGGTGTGGCCATTTGCAGGATGGACTACCATTCCTTTGGGCTTATTTATCACCAGTACATCATCATCTTCGTATAAAATGTCCAAGGGATATTTTCCGGAAGAAATATCCGGTTCAGTCAGATCAGGCAGGGTTGTCTGAACCAGATCCCCTGCCTGTATTTTGTAGTTTGCTTTTACTGCTTTCCCATTGACGGTAACACCTTGTTCTTTCAGAAGCTTCTAAGATAAGAACGGGAAAGTTCCCTCATATTTATCGGAAAAGACAGCGGTCTATGCGCACTCCTGCTTCATTTTCGGTTGCTGTAAATTCCAATTGCTCCATGTATCAGTAAAACTCCTCTCTCAATTATGCGGTATATGAAAAATCAGACAAATCAATTTACCTGGTAGATCTGTTCCCCGGTTTCAGAAAGTCAAAATCATTTTCTTCTGTATAACGGAAAAACATAAGAAATACCATCACTGTGATCCCACAGGTCACGTAAATATCTGCTACATTAAACGTGGGAAAATCAATTAGGGAAAAATAAATAAAATCTACCACATATCCACGGAAAACACGGTCTATAAAATTCCCCATTGCTCCAGCGAACACAATTGCCGCTGTATAAAGCAGTGGTCTGTAATAAACAGTTGCAGGTGCTTTTATAAAAAGATATATAATAGCCACAAAAAACACAATACAGGTAAGCACCAGAAAAAGAATCTTATTTTGGAGAAGGCCAAATGCCATGCCTCTGTTTTCAAGGTAACGAAGGTTTAACACATCATCAATAAGAGTAATCCCGGAGTTCCTCTCAGATACCTGATTGCAAAATACTTTGTTCCCTGATCCAGAAGAACCAGAAAAAGGATAAGCAGAATTCCTTTTAATTTAGGTGCTTTTAGTGGAAGATCATTGTAGTTTGAAGCTGTTTTATTTTCCATAATAGATTACCTGCAGATGGCGTGAATTCCCACAAGAAGCTCCTGATCTGTAACTGTTTTGTCAATAAAACTCTTTCCAAGACCATCCATAAGAATAAATTTAATCTGTCCCTGTTCCATTTTTTTGTCCTTTTTGGTAGCTGCAAGAATGTCTCTGGGAGAAAGTCCTTCCACATACAAAGGCAGGTCGTAAAGCTTAAGGCTATGGCAGATCTGCTCGTATTCAGCATTTGTGAGGAGACCTCTTTCCCTGGAAATGGCAGCTGCGGCAACCAGTCCGATTCCCACACACTGACCATGGAGAAGGTTAAAGTTCATCAGCTTTTCGACTGCATGTCCTATGGTGTGGCCAAGATTAAGAAGAGCACGCTCTCCCTGTTCCTTGGGATCTCGCTCTACAACCCCGGCTTTGATGGCACAGCATTTTCGGATCATAACGGCAAGCATTTCTGGATCCATAGTGCGGATAATCTTGTAATTTGCGCATACAAAGTCGAAAAAGTCTTTATCGCAAATTAGTCCGGTCTTTAGAATTTCACCCATTCCACAGCCAAATTCGCGCTTAGGGAGGGATTGCAAGGTGGCCATGTTCATATAAACCAGGCGGGGCTGATGAAAAGCGCCTACCATATTTTTAAACTGTCTGAAATCAACGCCAGTCTTACCGCCTACGCTGCTGTCCACCTGCGCCAGAAGCGTGGTAGGAATCTGGATAAAATCAATTCCCCGAAGATAGGCTGCAGCACCGAAGCCGGATAAGTCTCCTGTTACTCCGCCTCCAAGAGCAACCACCAGACTTTTGCGGTCAAGCCCATTCTCAATAAGGCACTGGAAAAGATCCTGTACGGTATCAAGATTCTTGTATGCTTCTCCGGCGGGGAAAGTGAACTGGTATACATGATCGGATACTTTCAAAAGCTCTGCTTTCACCTGGTCTGCATAGAGAGGTGCTACTGTGGAATCTGAAACAATACACATGCTTTTCCCTGCAAGACCTTCGTCTGTCAAGGCCTGTGAAAGAAAAGAAAAGTCATTTTCAAAATAAATGGGATAACAGAACTCCCCGTCACGTTTTACAAGTAATTTTTCTTCTGCCATAGTTAAATCCTCTCCAAATGTATTATTGTTTATACGTATTTTCGAATGCGGACACCAAGGCGTCCTTTCTTTGTCTGTCTGGATACACCATCATAGATAAAGCGTCCTTTGCCGCGAACGGAAATAATATCGCCTTCTTTTGGCTCATATCCATTGGAGGTGATCAGTTTGCCGTTTACAAACACAAGACCGCTTTCAATAAAAGAAACCATGCTGCTTCTGGACGTCTGAAAAGCCAGCCCGATGAGAGCATCCAGCCTTACAGAAGCGCAGGTACCATTTATCATTTCAAATTCAGGTTCCGGAATCTCTTCTGCCTGCTCTACTCTGGAAACCAGAACGGTAGTATGTTTTACCCGAATAAGATTTTCAATAAAAAAGTCAGACATTTTATGAAGGCAGAAAAACCAGGCTTCTTTATCCTTGATGAGGATATCACCAACTACACTGCGGTCAACTCCAAGATTCAGGAGCGCTCCAAGATAATCTCTATGTCCAAGCTCCTCAGAAAAACGAAGAGCCTTGGGCTCTATTTTCAGGCAGTCAATAGGATAATCCCAGGAAAAACCAAGGCCTCCGGGGAAAAAAGCTGCCATCTGCCGTTCTGCATGCTCATAGCCTCCGAAAAGCTTTACCTCTACGCCTATCTGATGAAGCTTAAGGGAAACAAGCATATTTTGTTCGTTTAAGTTAAGAAAATCCGTAAAGGTGACAATATCTCTCTGGTAAGAGAGATTTGCCAGCTCCCGGATTCTCTTAAGTAAAAATTCATCCTTATCCATAAAAATCAATAACCAGCTCTTACAGAAGGTGTAGCGCCGCCAAGAATATTCTGAAGATCACCAGTGATATCTACAGAAGAGGGACCAAGTACGAAGATGTAGCTGGAAATCTTCTGAAGGGAACCATTCAGGGAATAACATGCGCCAGATGCAAAATCAATAATACGCTGTGCAAGTTCTACATCAATACCCTCCAGATTCAGAATTACAGTTGCATTGTCAAGAAGTGTGTCTGCAATTTCCCGGGTGTCCTCCATGGAAGCAGGTTTGATCACACAAACCTCCATAGAAGAAGCCTGATTCGCACGACGGCTGCTTCTCATCGGAGTGATTTTGGAAGAAGCTACAGGGCGCTGCTTCTCAGCTGGCTGTTTCGCAGGAGCTTGGCAGCAGTCTTTGGTGTTGCTGTATGTACAGGTTCTTCGTCAAAGGAAGTATCTGCGTCAGCCAAATCATCCTCTTTCTTACGACCGAATTTCTCGAAGAATTTCTTCTTAGGCTTGTCATCCATGGGATCGTCATCAAAGAAATCCCCCTCTTCGTCATCCATCAGATCCTCATCTAAATAATTATCTTCATCATAATCGTCATCATTCAGTTTAATAGAATCTAATAATTTATCAAAAACGCTCATTTTCAATCTCCAATCTTAATCTTCTTGCCGTGTGGCATAATTTCGTTCACCAAAAATACCGGTTCCCACACGTACCATGGTTGAGCCTTCCTGGACAGCAACCTGATAATCTCCGGTCATACCCATACTCAGAACACTCATGTTAACATTATTAATGTTTTTTGCATTAATGTCAACACTTAATTTCTTCAATGTGCGAAAAACTTCACGATTTTCTTCTGGATTTTTCACAAATGGGGCAATGGTCATAAGTCCCATCACTTTTATATGGGAAAATATGCTGATTTTCTCAAGAAGAGGAAGCACTTCATTCGTCGCTAATCCGAATTTGCTTTCTTCCTCTGCTACATTAACTTCCAGCAGAATCGGCATAACAAGATCTTTCTTTGCAGCTTCCTGCTCAATGGTCTGGGCAAGGCGAAGGGAATCTACCGAGTGAATCATGGCAACCTTGTCAATAATATATTTTACTTTATTGCGCTGCAGATGACCGATCATGTGCCACTGGATATCTGATGGCAGCTGGTCATATTTATCCATGATCTCCTGCACTTTATTTTCTCCAAAAACACGCGCACCGGCATCATACGCCTCCTGAAGCATGGAGACCGGTTTGGTCTTACTTACTGCCACCAATGTGACTTCACCTGGGTCACGGGAAACAGCAGCACAGGCTTTTTCAATATTTGCATTTACCTGCTGTAAATTTTCAGCTAACATTTATAAGCCTCCTTAAAAATAGTATATGTTAAACTTAGTAGAGAATATCCTGCTCTTTTACCTGGGAGGAGTCTCTGGCAATGCGGTCATAGCGGGAAAGTCCGTAGGATGTATTACTGGAAATAATGGCATATTCTTCATTCTGATCCAGTATATCTACCTGACGGAATACCGCATACCCTTGATTGATGCAGTAAACGCCTTCCAGAGAATCTGTTTCGCCTACAATAAAGCGCTGGTTGGAGTCATCTTTTACAATAGCATCTCCTTCCTTAAAAGCGCTTCTATCCACGTAATAATTGTAAGCTTCATCGGCAGAATCATCATCTAACTCAATTTTAACTTTACCGTAGATTGTAGCATTGATAAAGGTTCTTACGTTATTTCCGCTGGAATCTTTGGAAATCTTGTTAAAGCCTACACTTCCGCTGTCAGGATCAGTCGTGGCATATTCTGCCGGAATTACGTAAAAATCCTTGGATTCAATAGCGGAAAGGGGAATCTTAAGACCGGTTACTGTATTGGTAACCAGCTCAATATCCAGAAAACGGTCAGATGCATAGCGGATCAGACCGCGGCTGAAGTCAATTTTTCCATATTTGTTACCATCGATTTTTAAGATGGAAAAATCGCCGCTCTGTGTCATATCATCCTTGAGAAATTTCACACGAATGGTGGAACGTCCCTCCAGCTTGGCGGCCTGTTTGTCGCTTAATGGAATGATCAGGCTCCATAATTCGCTGGTAATATTTGTATAAATGTTATCTCCGGCCTGCACCTTTTCGGATGTCTTCAGATCCGTTTCATGGTAAGAAGTCTGGTCAAAATCTGCTGCTGTAATGTTCTCCACAGTCTTATTCTCATAACCGTCCATAGAATAGAGGATAATGCCGTCTTCCTGGGCTTTACAGATATTCTGTCCACCGATGGTCACTACTTGTGAATCTGCATTCCCGTCAGTGGAAATTCCCTCATACTGAAGGATGCTTCCCTCCAGCTGGTTCTTAAAACTGTAGGTGTTGTTAAATTTACTTCCGGAAAATCCCTTGGAAAAGCTGAGCATAGAACTGCGGATTTTCTCCAGTTCGTCCGCAGTCAATGCAGACTTGGTTTCTGCAATTTTTCCGGAACTTAATCCGTAAACAGCACCGTTGGCATTGATCTTACTTCCCTCCCGGGCATAATAATTCACATAACCGGAGGATTCTGCCTTAAAAACACTCTCTTCCCGAAGAGAAATACCAGTGTAGGTCTCGTTTCGTGATAAAGGACCTGTGGTAACCTGGTAAGATTCGATGTGTGTGGAGGTTACAAGTAAAAATGCAGTAAAAATCATATATAATAACAATACACCAAAAGCAACGGTGGCAATATTCAGTCCGAATATGTTCTTTAACTGGACAAAAAGTCCTGCCATTTTGCCAGGCTTGTTAGATTTCTTCTCGGACAAGCGGATTCCCCCTTTGTTTTTGAGTCGGGCTCTGAATTTTCATACCAAACAATTGTACCATTTTTTGCCGGTGAACACAAGGAAAAGAAAACGAAAAGTGTGTGAACAAAGCTGGAAGCTGTGAACAGCCTGCATATCAAAAAACGAACATATTTTCAGAATATCTGTTTGCTTAATTAAGAAAAATATGGTATGATAAGAAAAAGTTGAATGAATTTCGGAGGAAAACTCTTATGACATATGGTAAAATCAGCAAAAAACAGCAGGAAATTTTAGAATATATTAAAAGTGAGATTCTGAACCGCGGATTCCCGCCAGCAGTTCGTGAGATTTGTGAAGCTGTAAATCTGAAGTCTACATCATCTGTTCATGCCCATCTGGAAGCTCTTGAGAAGAACGGATACATCCGCCGCGATGCCACGAAGCCAAGAGCCATAGAGATCATTGATGACAATTTCAATCTTGTCCGCCGTGAAGTGGTCAATGTTCCGCTTGTAGGTACCGTAGCCGCCGGACAGCCTATTCTGGCTGTAGAGAATGTAGATGGCTACTTCCCCATCCCGCAGAATTTATGCCCAATGAACAGAGCTTCATGCTGAAGGTAAAAGGCGACAGTATGATCAATGCAGGAATCTTCGATGGTGATCAGGTTCTGGTAAAGCAGCAGCCAACTGCAGATAACGGCGACATTGTAGTTGCCTGGTAGAGGACTCTGCCACAGTGAAGACCTTCTATAAGGAGAAGGGCTACTACCGCCTTCAGCCAGAGAATGACACTATGGATCCCATTATCATTACAGGAGAAATCCAGATTCTGGGTAAAGTATTTGGTGTCATGCGTTTTTACCAATAGTCATAAAAAATTTCCCCTTTAGCAAACAATTGCTGTTTCCAGACAATTGTTTACCAAAGGGGACTTTTTATTTCTCTAAAAACGCATCCATCTCCAGAACCTTTCCATCTCTCCAGATTCTCTCCAGATCATAGAAAAGTCGGTTTTCCTCATCAAACACATGCACGATCACATCGCCGTAATCCATGAGAATCCAGCTGGAATTGCGGTTTCCCTCAATTTGCTTCGCCTCAAAGCCAGCGCGTCCAAGCTGCTCCTCCACATTATCGACGATCGCCTGAACCTGATTGGAGTTTGTACCGCTTGCGATTACGAAATAATCTGCAATTACAGAAACATTATGAATATCAATTATCTTAATATCCTGTCCCTTTTTATCATCAATTGCCTTGCAGGCAATCTGTGCCATCATTTTCTCTGTACTTACTGTACTCATTCTGATCTGCTCCTTTCTTAATAATGCTTATACTGACCTAATATTATTTTAAATTCCTGCGAGAACAAAAGGCTTTAAAAGTGAAATAATATCCTCTGTCAGGTGGTACCTGGCCTTCGCTCGTGCGAAATATCTCGCATCTCGTAGAATGTTAATTGTAAATAGTAAAAATATTCGCCAGTATATGCGGAGTATTAATTATCAGATACGTTATTACGCTTATTATGCAATTCTTTATAATAAATATAAGCCTCCTTGGAAGTTGGCTCAATATCATCGGCAGAATCTTCTTCCAGATACTCCAGGGTATCTTTTAGGATCTCATACATACACTCATCCAGGTCTTCAAACGCAAGTTTGCGAATTTCCGGTAAACGGCTTGCTTTATAACGCATGGGCTCAATATAATCTGCAATATAAATAATCTTTTCAAGAAGACTCATTTCACGTCTGCCAGTTGTGTGATAATTGATGGCAGAAAGAATCTCCTGATCGTCAATCCCATATTTCTCGTGAGCAATATAAGCTCCAAGACGGGAGTGGAGAAGAAACGGGTGACTTCTCTCAAAATCGGAAACCGGAATATTGTGTTCGCTGCACATCTTCAGTTTTTTCTTATTGGGAATGCATTTGGCGCAATCGTGAAGAAGACCGGACACCTGTGCATCTTTGATATCATATCCATGGACCATAGCCAGACATGCGCTGGTGTACATAACGCCCATGGTATGCTGAAAACGATCCTCATCCAGGTATTTGGAAAGTTTTTTTTTCAATTTTTGCAAAATCGTAATCTGCCATGGTCAGACTTCCTTCTTTCTGTAAATTCCATTCTCTTTCATGTAAGAAATCACCTTATCCGGGACGTAATATTTCAGACTTTTTTCTTCTGAAATCCACTGACGGATCTGATGACTGGACACATCAATATTCATAGTATCCAAAAGGGCAAAATTTCCGTTGTACCTTGCAGAAAGACGCTGGATTTCCCGATTCAGTCAGCGTAGGACGCATGATCCGGACAGCCACCACAAGAGTACAGGCCCGACAGATCCGCTCTGGTTCCATCCATTCGTCAAAAGCAAAAAGAGAATCTGCACCAATGATAAAATAATAGTCTGTGTCCGGATTGTATTCTTTTAGCTCTTCCAGAGTGCGATAGGTATAGGTATACCCGGTCTCGTGCATTTCTGCAAGAGACAACTCAAAATGGGGATTATCTTCAATTGCAAGCCGGACCATATCCACACGCTGGTTATCAGAGGCTCTGCCAGCACGGTCCCGTTTATGAGGCGGGTTGCCGGAAGGCATAAACAGAACCTTATCCAGCTGGAATTGCTCATAGCTCTGCTCACCCAGGATCAGATGTCCCATATGGATGGGATCAAAGGTACCGCCCATGATCCCGATTTTTTTTCGATTATTTTGGCAGTTCAATTTTCTTTTTCTCTTTTTTACCTTCGCGGTATAATACGATCTTCTTACCGATCACCTGTACAACCTGGGAATGGGTGCGCTCTGCAAGAACCTGTGCCATTTCCTTAGGATCCTCCAGACAGTTCTGAAGCACACTGATTTTAATCAGCTCTCTCGCTGCAAGTGCTTCGTCAACAGCCTTGGTGTTTTCCGGTGTAAGACCGCCCTTGCCAAGCTGGATAATGGCATCCATTTTCATTGCCAGACTTTTTAAATATGCTCTTTGCTTACTTGTCATAATTTATCTCCTGAATACCTGCTGAATAGCTGCTATTTATTTATAATAATCAAATTCAAATCCATACATACGAACCGTATCACCCTCCTGAATACCGGCGTTTTCCAGTTCATCCAGAATGCCGCCCTCTTTCAGGAAACGCTGGAAAAAGGCGAAGCCTTTCTCAGAATCCAGATTGGTATAACCAAGCATTTTCTCGATACGTGGTCCTTCTACGATAAATACAGAGGGATCTTCCTCATCAACCTGTACGGTAAATGGAAGGCTCTCATTGATCAGCATATCTTCTGGGAAGAATTCCTGCTCGAATACGATTGCTTTCTTCGGACAACTGTCCAGAAGTTCCTTGATATGGAAAAGAAGCTCGCGTACACCCTGTCCGGTAACTGCAGAAATGGGATATACTTTGATACCTTTTGGTTCAAATTCTTTGCGAAGTCTGTCTACAGGATTCTCCTGACCGTCGTCAAAAATACAGTCCACTTTATTGGCTGCAATTACCTGAGGACGCTTTGCAATTTCCGGATTGTATTTCTCCAGTTCTTTGGTAATCTTATAAATATCATCAATAGGATCTCGTCCCTCTGTGGAAGCTGCATCCACAATGTGCACCAGAACTCTGGTACGCTCAATATGGCGAAGGAACTCATGACCAAGACCGACTCCTTCAGAAGCCACCTTCGATCAGTCCAGGGATATCTGCGATGATAAAACCGCCATTCTCAGTATCTACAACACCAAGGTTCGGG
>ENA-OQCX01000911-OQCX01000911.1-human-gut-metagenome-genome-assembly--contig:-NODE-911-length-14678-cov-1.936843_pt1 | contig 14678 bp, 21 predicted proteins | sample MGYA00242762_ERZ504587 | MGnify/ENA primary metagenome ERZ504587 (study PRJEB26092, sample SAMD00036337) | human gut metagenome | host: Homo sapiens | study: EMG produced TPA metagenomics assembly of...
CAGGGGAAACGAAATTATTTACTGTATTTGGTGCAACTTCCGGATACAGTTCTGCTTTCATAATATCTCCGTTTTCCATCTCAATTGTAACGATTGGATTTGCCATTCTATTTTCCCCCTTTTCTTTCTTAATTTAACTACTTTTTTAAAAAGCGCCGGCAAAAACCGACGCTTTCATTTTAGCGGATAAATCGTTATCCGTAAAGACTTCCATATGATTTTTATGGATTATTCACTTTTTCCAAATAATATCCTTCAAATTATACTTGAATACACGGTAAATGAATCTTCACAATCCATCTTATATGTTGCGATTGCCTTATGATCTGCATCATATTCCGTAAATGTTCCTTTCATCCGAATCTGCAAGCACGTGATCCCCAATATCCTGTGCGCTGCTGACGTATCCGGAATATGGACCTTAAATGAATCCACAAGTTCAAATGTTCCTTCATTTTCGTCTACCAGATATTTATAATATTTGGAATTCTTTCCGTCCACTGCCGAACTGGTCTTAAGTCCGATGGAAGACCAGTCATAATCCGGTCTTGTCTCGCTGATTCCGATATTATTATTAAACATATACAGATAATACTGCCCGTCTGCAAGGCTTTCATCCGTCTCATATGTAATCGTATGCTGACCGCCCTGAATTATAAAATCGCCTTTTTTATTCAGTACACAACTGACATAAGATGTATCTTCCCAGAAATCCTTCTCACCGATCATGTAAGCAATCGACGGTTCATCATAAAGGTTGTCCACTTTAATGATCGTAGACGTCTCTCTGGAGCTTAACAGCACTGATCCATTTCCCATGTACTGGATCGTATTAATATGCATCCAGTCCAGCTCATCCGAGGAATTCTTCACACAGGTCTTCTTATAATCACCAAACAGGTCTCCCAGATCCAGTACCTCTGTCACTTCACCTGAATTCACATCCAGCTTCAACACGATATCCTCCACACTGTCCTGTGTGGTATCCGTTGCCAGGATCAGCATATTGCCATTTTCATCAAACACATAATCATGATGCAGACTGTAATCACCAAGATTATACACCTTTGTCACCTATCCGAGACGGTTCACCTGTGCCATCCTCTTCTCAGAAATACTGTAATACATGAAGTTATCATCAAAAAGCAGTCTGTGGCTTCTGTAACCCAGAAGTGGCACCTCACCTCTTAGCACTCCGCTGTTATCATAATAATACATGAAATCCATAGAACTGCTGTCATTACCTAATATCACATATAGTCCGTCTTCCAGCTGATCCGCACTCTGTTTTATATCGGTATCAAGCTGTACCTTTTCCTCTCCGTACAGGCTTCCCATTTCGTATACGATTTCCTTTGTATTGGTAGACCCATCTTCGTTTGTCACATAAAAGGTAATTGTATTCTCCGTATCCGGGATCAGGCCAATCACCTGGAATTCATGTTCTGTCTGATATTCCTCATCCTGATATACATCTCTGCTGAAATCAGAAATGCTATCGTCTTTTACATGGATCGTGTAGGATGCCTTTACCGCTGCATCCGTTTTAAAATATACATACAGTGACTGTGTATTGGTTCCGAATGGATTATATTCAATCAGCATATTGTTCAGATTATTAATCCTGTGACTCTTTCTTTTTCTCTAATTTTTCCGCAACTTTTTTCTGTTCTTCTTCTTTATAGGTAAGCTTGATCTTTTCGTAGATCTTTTTCTGTTCTGCATTCATTACATTTTTTTCGTTATCCGATTTTTTCAGTTCTTTTTTCCCATCTGATTCTGAAGTTTTCTCTGTTTTTGTTGTATTGTCTGCTTTTGTGCACGCTGTCATTCCTATCGCAAGTATCATAGCTAACATTCCTGCAGTCATGATTCGCTTTTTCACTTTTTCTGTCCCACCTTTTTCTTTTATTTTTTTTACGATTATGAATAATTATAGTTCAAAAATATGTAAAAAACATGAAATTTGGTCATTTTAATTCTTTTTCTGCTCTTTTATCTCATAGATTACGATTCCACCTTTTTCTTCACACCCGGTTTTCCACAGATCTTTCAGGTTCAAACGGACTTTTTCCCCATAAGTAGCCACATCAATCCATGTTTCATGCTTCTCTTTTTCATATCCGACCACCAGGAACCAGTGCCAGATAAAATCTTTGTATTTTTCAGTGTTCAAATGACGGAGCATCAGATATGGAACCGGAAGCTCTTTATCAATCTGTCCGCATATAATACGTTCTGCCTCGTCTTCATCTCCTGTTCCGTCGAATTTTTCCATATGGATCTGGTAATCTGTTCCACATCTTTTATTCACGTCTGAAATATATTTTTCCAATCCCCCGATATACCACTCAGGCTTTTTCACTCCCTGAACTCTCGGCCGTATATACGGCTTCATAAGCTGGCTGAATTTTTTATAGGCTTCTTTATCCATCTGTTCCAGATCAAATGGATATAGTTCTTTCATTCCTTTGTATTTTGCCAGATAGATGCAACTGTCACAGGCCGTTGCTGCCCCGCATCCTCCGACATTCATAACAATATTGGTAAACCAGTCTGATTTCCGCCAAATTCTCCATCAATCATAAAATAATCCAGTTCTTTTTTCATCTTTTATTCACCTGTCCTGTTTTCTTCTAAATGTTATTCTAACACAATTCTTCCCAAATACGAATAGACAACACAAAAAGCAGGAACTACAACTTCTCTGTAATTCCTGCTCCGTATAGATATTTTTATTATTTAAATATATTGATTATAAACTTCTGGACATCTCTTCGCAGACTTTCATTGCTTCGATGATAGAACTTCTGAATCCAAGTTCTTCTAATGTACGAACAGCTTCAATTGTTGTTCCTGCCGGTGAGCAAACCATATCTTTTAATTCTCCAGGATGTTTTCCTGTATCCAGAACCATCTTTGCGCTTCCGAGAACTGCCTGTGCAGCAAACTGATAAGCCTGTTTTCTTGGCATTCCGCCTGAAACTGCTGCGTCCGCCATAGCTTCGATCAGCATGAATACATATGCCGGTGAGCTTCCGCTTACTGCTGTCACAACATCCATCAGACGCTCCGGAACGATCTCTGCGCGGCTGAAGCTTTCCAGAAGACTCTTTACATATGCGATCTCATCTTCTGTAAGGTGCTCATTCGGGCAAACGGCTGTCATACCTTCTCCAACCATAGCCGGTGTGTTAGGCATTGTACGGACAATCTTTACTTCTTTTCCAAACTGTTCTGCAAGCCATGCAAGTGTCTTACCAGGTGCAATTGTAATGATAATCTGGTTGTCTGTTACTACATCTTTGATATCTGCAATTACGCTTGCATAGAACTGAGGTTTTACAGAGAGGATAATTGTCTCTGCTTTTGAAGCAACTTCTTTATTATCTGCTGTTACATTGATTCCATATTCTTTCTGCGCTCTTTCTCTTCCAGGTGCAAAAAGATCTGCTCCGATGATCTCTTCTGCCGGAATTACATTATTCTTAATAATTCCACCCATGATTGCTGATGCCATGTTACCTGTACCAATAAATCCTAATTTCATCCTTAATTACCTTCCTTTTCCAATATGATATTGTCTTATTAATTGTTCCAGCGCATGAATGATGATTTATGATTTGTAATGGATATTCTTCATGTGCTATTTGTATACGTTTTTTTAATTTGTATACAAATCATTTCTACTGTGACTATAACACTCCTTTTCAAAAAAGTCAACACATAACCTTGAATTTTCTTTAAAAACACGTTATAATTTGTATACAAACATAAAAGATGTATACTTTTATCTTCACATCCATTTTTCTGGGACGTATACCAAAAGGGGGGAATCCGACATGGCAGAAAAGAGTCCGTCTCTTGCCACACAGCTTATGAGACGATCAAAGAAAATATTATGAATCTTACCTATCCTCCGGGCATGGTTCTCACCGAAGCCATGCTCACCAAAGAACTGGGGATGAGCCGCAGCCCGGTCCGTACTGCGATCCAGATGCTGCAGGTCGAAGGGCTGATCGTTTCTGATTATTATAAATCTATGACGGTGAAAGAAATTACAGAGAAAGATATCAATGAAATCTATCAGTTAAGGGAATTAATAGAGGGTCCGGCTTTCCGCCTTATCTTTACATCAGGCCGGTATGAAGAATATTCTTACCGCATAGAGGAAAAGATTGTGCGCATGTGTGCCGTTGCCGGTGATCTGTATGAATGGGAAATCGCAGATACCGCAATGCATATGGAGATTATCAGTATTCTGGATAATGAACGGATCAACCGGATCTATGAAAATAATCTGTCTGAATCATCCGTATCGGACAATATTCCATCCGTAACGGAATGAGAATTCCAAAGACAAATGAAAATCTCAAGAAAATGGTTGCATATATGCGGAAAGGAAATTATGAAAAGTCGTTTGAAATACTGAAAAATGATCATTTCGGTACCGGACGCAACACTGCTTTGAAAATGCATTGATCTACAGAACAAGAACCTGCCATTGGCAGGTTCTGTGTATTTATTATCGTTTTATCTTTTAAAATGTTCCAGCATGACCGGCATACATTTTTTCGAATACTCTCTCAGTGAATACTCTCCCTTATTCAGACACCAGTCCGAAACCAACGCCCTTTCGCACATGGAATAATATCTGACCAAATCGCTCACCGAGACTTCATCCAAGATCTCGCCACGCTTCTGTCCTTCATCGATCACACTGCTGATCAGCTTATAATATGTCCGGTTCTGATCCAGCAATGATCTGTGTCCCTGTGCCACAAGCTGTGTAGAATACAGAGATGCCAGAAGATCAATGTTGATCTTTTCTTCTATCATAGAATGTGCTTCATAATTCAGATACAGTAACTTATCATAACTGTTCATATCCGGATCCATTTTCTCTTTCAATATTTCATAATTATCATCCAGGATCATAGACAATGTATTCAAAAGCTCGTCCTTTGTATTAAAGTAATAATAGAAGGAACCCTTGGATGTTCCGGACAGATCAATGATATCATCCACCGTTGTTCCATTATATCCTTTTTCATAGAACAGCTGCCACGCCGCAGCTACAATTCTTCCTTTTACGCTCTTTTGATTTTCAGTTTCTATCGTCATTTTTCTTCTCCTTGTCCACCCTCATCTTGAATACTTCCAGTATAACATATGTATCTTTCAAGTGTATATACCGAATCACTTTTCCCGTCCTGTAAACTTAATATTTCACTTCAAAACTGCTTTCTGTTTCTGTTTCCTTCTCTTCTGTATCGATCCAGTCGATCTGGATAAACTGATTCCTGTTCAGTCCTTTCATCAGTTCGAAGATCATTGCTTCTCTTCCCTGTACTTCCATCACTACTGGTTCCGTCATATTCATTTTTCACCCATCCGTCAGATTCATTGATCTTGCCAGATATTTGGCAGTATAACGAAAACCTACTCCCTGCACTCTTCCGTGAAATATCATGTGTTTTCTTACATCAGCCATCTCATCTTCTCCTAAACTATTAGAAACGCGCTCTGCGAGTTTCTCAGGTTATCGCGACAATCGCCAAGGTCTCGTGCAAGCACAGACTTTTGCTCGTTGTTCGCGTAAATAAGAATCAGGGTACTGCTTTTGCACAACACCCTGGATATCTTCTGCTATATGATCTGTCTTTATGATTCATTCCTGTTCAAAAATCTTATTCACCAGTCTGGTATATTCTTCATAAGCCTCTACACCTTCAAACGACTCCTTCAATGCATCCCGGATTCCAATATAATACCAGCCGATAATCCCTTTTTCCTTCATTCTGAAACGGTTCCACAATTCTTCTCCGTATACCGGATAATCTCTGTCAATATCCCTCATATTCGAAAGTTTGTCTGCAAGTCCTACCATCTGCACTTCTTTTGGTGCAGTACGGATATGCTCGATCGTTGCTGATTTCCGTTCCATCCATGTCTTGGATTTGTCTTCGCTTTCCTGTGCCACAATTCCCGCTACCCGTTCTGAAAATTCTTCTGTCAGAAGCTCTCTTGATACTCCTGCACAATCTTCTATTGTATCATGAAGAACCGCTGCACTGATAATCTCCTCGTCCTTTGTCATCGTTGAGACAATATCTCCCACTTCGATCGGATGCACAATATATGGTCTGCTTGTCCCTTTCCTGAACTGTCCTGCATGTGCTCTCGTGGCAAATTCAATTGCCTTATTAATCATAATGGTACCTCTCTTTTATCACGTCTGGCTTTTGGAACCAATCTTCTACGGTCCGACTGGTTATTGTTATATAAATAATATCACCTAACACTTTAAATGACAATGATTTCAGTATATAATAGAAGAAAAGTTAATTGATCAGGGGAGAAAAATTATGGAACAAAAGACTATTTTAATCACAGGGGCTTCCCGGGGTATCGGGAAAAGCATTGCTTTACGATTTGCATCGCGCGGATATCACACATTTTTAAATTGTTCTTCTTCTGTAGATGAACTGAAAAAGCTCCGCGCCTATATCCGCAAAAAATACCACACACCTTGCACGATCGTTGTCGGGGATGTCGGCAATCCTGACCATGTAAGAGCCATATATAACCGTATCTATCATGACTGTTCACACCTTGATGTTCTTGTGAACAATGCCGGAATTTCTCATATCAATCTCTTATCCGATATGACAGATGAAGACTGGAATCATATTATTCAGACCAATCTTTCTTCTGTATTTTATTGTTGCCGGCAGGCCATCCCTCCGATGGTATCAAAGCGTTCCGGTAAGATCATCAACATTTCTTCAATGTGGGGGCTCTCGGGTGCTTCCTGCGAAGTTGCATACTCCGCATCCAAATCCGGTATCAACGGATTCACAAAAGCTCTGGCGAAAGAACTCGCACCAAGTAATGTCCAGGTGAATGCAATTGCATGCGGTGTCATCGATACTTCTATGAACGATCAGCTCACACCGGAAGAACGAAAAGCCCTGGAAGATGAAATTCCTGCCGGACGTTACGGAACTCCTAAGGAAATTGCCCAGATGGTATGGAATATTGTACATGCTCCGGAATATATGACCGGACAGATCATCGGGGTTGACGGAGGCTTTTTATAAAACTCTTTATCTTTTTAAATATATGGAGTGCAAAAACAGATTGTTTATCTACTTTTGCGGCAGCTCCATATATTTTCCATATGATTATAACACTGTCGGATTACTCTATATCAAGTTCTACCGGACAATGATCCGATCCCATGATCTCCGTGTGAATGACGGCATCTTTCAGACGTGGCTGCAGGCTCTCTGATACACAGAAATAATCAATACGCCACCCTGCATTCTTCTTTCTTGCGCTGAATCTGTAGGACCACCATGAGTATATTCCTTCCTTTTCCGGATAGAAGTAGCGGAACGTATCAATAAATCCCGCATTTAAAAGATCTGTAAATTTCCCACGTTCTTCATCTGTGAATCCTGCATTTTTACGGTTTGTCTTTGGGTTCTTCAACTATTTCTTTGTGTGCTACATTTAAATCCCCACAAAAAATGACCGGTTTCTTCTTTTCCAATTCTTTTAGATAAGTAAGGAATGCATCTTCCCACCGCATTCTGTAATCCAGTCTTGCAAGCTCACTCTGTGAATTCGGTGTATACACGGTAATGAAATAGAATTCCTCAAATTCCAGCGTGATCACCCGGCCCTCTTTGTCATGTTCTTCGATTCCCAGACCATAACTTACTGATACCGGTTCTTTCTTTGTAAAAATCCCGGTACCCGAATATCCCTTCTTCTCTGCATAATTCCAATACTGATGATATCCGGGCATATCCAGTTCTAACTGTCCTGCCTGCATCTTTGATTCCTGAATACAGAAAATATCTGCATCTAATTCATTAAAAACATCCATAAATCCCTTCTGTACACACGCACGGATTCCATTGACGTTCCACGATATAAACTTCATATATCCTCCCGGCTTTTTTCCCTGTCCTTTTTTTGCGGACAGTACTTTTACTTTTTCTGACATATATCCTATCTGTTTTATTCTATTCTTAATAATATACTTTTCTTAAGAATAATCCCCTTGCCGGAGCCAGAAATCCTGCAAGGCTTCTGTCCTCTGCCGCAATTACGACCGGAAGCATGGACGCATCCCTCTTGCCTGCACCTATCTCCAGAAGCGTTCCCGTCAGGATTCTTACCATGTGATATAGGAAACCGGTACCATAATAAGTAATTCTTACCTTTTCCCCGCTCCTGACGATCTTAATATTCGTAATCTTCCGAACCGGATCTTTACATTCCTTGTCATCTGTAAAGCTGGTAAAGTTCTTCGGTCCGATCAGATATCTGGTCGCATCACGCATTGCTTCGATATCCAGTTTTTCTGGATAATGATAACAATATCTTCTTGAAAATACATCCGGCTTTTCACGCAGTCGATGTAATATTCATATTTCTTACCTTTCGCACTTTTGCGCGCATGGAATCCATTCTTTGCCAGTTCTACTTCACAATACGGATATCTTCCGGAAGATATCTGTTCAGCGAATCTTTCAGTTCTTTCGTATCGTACAACTTAGACAGTTTCACACTTGCGACCTGTCCACGCGCATGTACACCTGCATCTGTTCTTCCTGATCCATCTATATGCACACGGTATCCGACTAATTTACCAATACTCCACTCCAGAATATACTGTATCGTATTGTCTGTTGTGGCCTGTCTCTGCCATCCCTGATACCTGCTTCCGTCATAGGAAATAGTTAACTTATATGTTCTCATATTATTTCACCCAATCTATTCTAACAAGCTATTTTAAATACACATCTATTTATAACAAATCCGATCCTCTTTTGAAAAAGGGAGAAGCAAATACCTTTGCTTCTCCCATATATTTTATCACTTTATTACTTTATAAGCAATTCCTTCTTATTCCAATATTCAGTTTAGCAGATTCTACATTTCCATTCCATATCGGATTTATTTTAATATCTTTTTTAATTCGTCCATAAATGTACTGACATCCTTAAATTCTCTGTAAACGGATGCAAAACGGACATATGCAACCTCATCCAGCGTTTTCAATTCATCCATAACGGCCTCACCGATCGCACTGCTCGGAATCTCTTTTTCTTCCATGCTAAATACTTTTGTTTCTATTCTGTCGACAACTTTCTGGATATCTGCCGTTGCAACAGGTCGTTTATAACAGGCACGAACCACACCGTTCTCTACTTTCCGGCGGTCATACTGTTCTCTGGTATTGTCCTTCTTTATTACTGTCAGCGGAATTGTCTCTACTTTTTCATATGTAGTAAAACGTTTCCCACATATATCACAAGAACGGCGGCGTCTGATACAGCTTCCGTCTTCCGCCGGTCTGGAATCAATCACTCTTGTATCCGGATTATTACAATATGGGCAATTTCATCTGATTCGTTCCTTTCTGTCCTTTATAGCAGTTCAAATACAGTATATCTTTTTCAAAAAGAGAAGTCAAACACATTTCCGCCCTATTTTTTGTTATTTTTCCTCATGTATCTCTACCAGAATTAAATCAGGGCCGATTCTTTTGATGCAGGAAAATGGTATGATATACTCTGTTCCATCTCCAAAAAAGTTACACCATTTCCCACCTTCCGGGACTACAAGTGCTTCAATACAGCCTTTGCAGTCATCAATGATCAGGTCATCGATATATCCAAGCTTCTTGCAGTCGCAGCAATTGATCACTTCTTTTTTGGCCAGTTCGCACAGCCGGATTTTGGACATCTGTTTTCCACCTCCCTGTCGGACACAGCATAACTTATCCACATTGTAAAGTTCCTGTTCCTTATACTATATGCACCTGCTCCTTATTCTGATTGTCTGTTAAAATACAAAAAACCCGCACATTCACAGCTTTCACTATGTCTGTGCAGGTTTTTATCCTGCTTTTGAAGCAGCCGGTTCTTCTGATCTTGTAACTTTTTATCTGATCAGTGTACCTGTCTTTCCTTTGAGTGCTTCATCCAGCTTATCAAAAGATGTGATCAGTGCACTTCTTCCTTCTCTCTTTTCAAGAAATTCTACAGCTGCTCTGAACTTCGGATACATGTTATATTTTCCGAAATGTCCTTCTTCCATATAGGCTTTTGCCTGATCAACACTGATCTCTCTCAGTTCTTCTTCCTCCGGTCTGTCCATGTTGATCTTAACTTTTTCAACACTTGTAAGAATGATGAGTGAATCCGCATCTGTCTCTTCTGCCATCTTTCCGGCTGTCAGATCTTTTTCGATTACTGCACTTGCACCTTTCAGACGGTGATCCTGCTCTAATACCGGAATTCCGCCTCCACCGCATGCAATGACAACCTGATCTGCATCCAGCAATGCTTTGATCGCATCAATCTCTACGATGCTGACCGGATTCGGAGCTGCAACGATACGGCGGAATCCTTTACCAGGTTCTTCTACAACATAGTTTCCCTTCTTGCGTTCTGCACTTGCTTCTTCTACATCCATATAACGTCCAAGTACCTTGGTCGGTGTATAAAATGCTTCATCGTACGGATCAACGATCACTTGTGTCAGGATCGTGCTGACTGTTCTGTAGATTCCACGATCCATTAATTCTTCGCGGATTGCATTCTGAAGGTCATATCCGATATATCCCTGACTCATGGCAGAACATACCGACATTGGGGCTGCCGTGTAATCTTCATGCTCTTTTGCGAATTCATTCATTGCAGTATGGATCATACCGACCTGCGGCGCATTACTGTGTGTGACCGCAACCTGATATCCCTTTTCAATCAGATCACCGATTACTTTTGCGGTCTTCTTAACTGCTTCTTTCTGTTCTGGTAATGTCGTACCAAGTGCTCTGTGTCCTAATGCAACTACAACTCTTTTTTTCATAATCTATACCTCTGCTTTTCTAGTATTTTTCAACGAAATAATATAAGAGAATTATAGTATTTTTGCATATAAAATGCAATATTTTTCTGATTATAGTCTGTCAAAATCTATATTCTGCAGTTCTGTAAATGCACGGATCGACGGATATTCTCCTTCCACTTCTCCAAACCCATATGACGCAAAGATCATCGGTACTTCTGCTTCCTTACATGCATTGGCATCCCCCTGGGTGTCTCCTACATACACTGCTTCATCCAGTCCGTTTCTTTCCATAATGATACGGATATTTTCCCCCTTTAACCTGCCTGTATAAGCCGGACATGTAAAATCTTTGAAATACCCGCCCAGTCCGGAATTCTTAAGAAACGCTTCAATATATCCATCCTGACAGTTACTAACTATATACAGTGGATATTTTTTACTCAGTGCTTTGATTGTCTCCGGTACACCATTGTAGATCACACATGGACCAACCGCTACCAGTTCATTTTCATATGCCATCATCTTACCTAGAAGTTCCATCCTGTCTTTTTCAGACATTTCCGGAAAGAGACTTTCTGCAATCGCATCCATCGGCTTTCCAAATTCTTTCTGCAGCCCTTCTGCGGTTAATATCTCGTGGCCTTCCATCTCATCCTGCAATACTTTATTCCATGCAACCGCAACTTCCCTTGTCGAATCCCACAAAGTTCCGTCTACGTCAAATATAATTCCTTTCATTCGTGCCTCCATTATCTTTTTTCATAATCACTTTTTCATAGTATACTATTTTCATACCTTTCCTACAAGAGCAGACTCTTATGGATCTTTCTCCTGAATTCTTTTTTATTTATACAATATTTCCTGCCGTTTTCAGATTTCTTCATATCCACAGGATAATTGCTGTGTTATACTGTCTTAGTTTATAGCAGTTCCGGATATACCGCTATAAAAATACGACCGGACTGCGAAAGGAGAATGGATATGAAAGTTATTGTAATCGGACCCAGAGGGAAAATGGGAAAATTAATCACACAGGTCGCTGCCAGCCGTGATGATATGAAACTCGTCGCCGGGATAGCACCAAAAGGACGTGATTATATAGGAATGGATCTTGGAACTGTCGCAATGACAGGATCAGAACTCGGCGTTCCTGTAACAGATGATCTGGCAGGTGTGATCGACTCCTGTGACGTCATCATTGATTTTTCAACAAAAGAAATGGCTATGGAGGTCCTGGATCTTGCCATCGCACATAAGAAAGCACTGGTATGCGGTTCTACCGGATTCTCCGCCGAAGAGATGAAACGATTTGAGGATGCCGGAAAGCAGATCCCAATGCTTTATGCCGCCAATACTTCTAAGCTTGTCAATATCATGAACAAGCTTCTGGACTGGTAACCACAACATTAAAAGATGAGATTGATATCGAGATTCTGGAAATGCATGATCAGTGGAAGAAAGATGCTCCAAGCGGAACTTCCAAAGAAATGGGTGAAATCATGGCGCATGCTCTCGGTAAAGAATTAAGCAACATTGCCGTCTACGGACGCGAGGGAGAATCTCCACGTGAACCTGGAACAATCGGCTATCATTCTCTCCGTGCAGGTAATATTCCAAGCAGCCATACGGTATTCTTCGGAGGCATGGGAGAACGTCTTGAGATCACACATCATTCCTATAACTGGGAATGCTTTGCGAGAGGTGCCTGTGACTGCGCAGCTTATCTTGACGGGAAAGCTCCTGGATTCTATTCTATTAAGGACGTACTCGGACTTTAATACTTTTATATATACATAAAGCGCTTCACCATCCGGTGAAACCGCTTTATAGATTATCCAATAAGTCCTTCAACTTCTTCTTTAGACATCACACCCATGTCTCTCTTTACAACTTCTCCTTCTTTAAACACAAGGAATGTCGGGATAGACATTACACGGTACTGTCTTGCAAGTTCCGGTTCCTGATCTACATCAAGCTTGCACACTTTGATATCTGCGCGCTCTTCTGCAATCTCTTCCACCAGCGGTCCCATTGTCTGGCATGGTCCGCACCACGTTGCCCAGAAGTCTACCAGTACCGGCACTTTTGATTCTAATACTTCTTCCTTAAAGTTGTCTTTTGACAAATGTACAATTGCCATATCTATTTCCTCTCTTTCGTAATGACTGTTATCATGTAACTACATGCTTATTATAACCGATTCCCCAAAGTTATCCATATATATTCTATAAAATATTCTAAAAAAATTATTCAACAATGATTTTTAGGATGCTCTTTCCCGTTCAGCACCGCCGATATCAGACCGTCATGTCCGTCATAGACCAGCTTCAGCGAAAAGAACGGTACTTTCTCAGCGAGCAGCCGGAGGAAGATCTTGTCCCCTTCCCAGATGTGTAATGATTCAATCTTATCGATATCCACCCATTCCAGTTCACCTTCGTCACATGCAATCGGTTCTCCCTCGAATCCATCTGCAGTGAATAAATGCATGTATTCCGTCACACCATTTCCAGATACAAATGTAACGATTCCGCAGAACCGATAGGACGTCAATGTATATCCTGTCTCTTCTTTTACTTCTCTTAAAATGCATTCTTCCGGACTTTCATCTGCCTCAAAATGTCCGCCGACACCAATCCATTTATCCTTATTTACATCATTCTTCTTTACCGTACGGTGAAGCATCAGATATTTTCCGTCTTTTTCGATATAACATAATGTACTGAGTCCTGTCACACTTTTCTCCTTTCCCTTACATATCATCCACTTCAGCCTTTCCTATATATTCTGCCTTTATTTTCTTACATGGATTATGATATGATAGATATCTACAATCATATGTATTATCATTATACGCTATATCACAGGAGAATTGCAATGAACCGTACGATAAATATACAATTACAGAAAAAGACAGTGGACTGCGCATCGAACAGTTTTTAAGACGCAGAGGGTATTCCGGACAGAACCTTGCTGAAATCAAACGCATGCCCAAAAGTATTCTTGTCAATGGCGTACATTATTATATGCGCCAGATACTGACTGCCGGGGATATCCTTCAGGTTATCATCTGCGAGACAAAAAATTCCGAAAAGATCCCGCCGGTTGAGATTCCACTGGACATCATTTATGAAGACGAGGACATCATCGTAATCAACAAACCTGCCGGTATGCCGATTCATCCGTCCATGAACAATTATTATAATTCCCTTGCCAATGCGCTCGCATGGTATTATCAGGAACAGGGAAAACCTTTCATCTTCCGTTGCTGTAACCGTCTGGACCGGGACACTTCCGGTCTGACTGTCGTATCCAAGCATCTGGTCAGTGGAAGTATTCTTTCTACTATGACCAAGAACCGCGAAGTGCACCGGGAATATCTTGCCATAGTAAAGGGCAGTGTCACACCTGCGCCGGAACCATCTGTGCTCCGCTTGCCAGAAAAGAAGGCACCATCATCGAACGCACGGTTGATTTTGAACACGGTGAAGAAGCCATCACACATTACCGACTTGTAAAAGAAGCCAACGGACACAGTTTGGTCTCTCTGAAGCTTGAGACCGGCCGGACACATCAGATCCGCATCCATATGAAACATCTGGGTTTCCCACTGATTGGAGATTACTTGTATAACCCGGATATGGAACACATAAGCAGACAGGCACTGCATTCCCATCATATGATTAGCGCCTATTAGGAAAACACACTGTCAAAGGGGTTTGTAGCGGGGGTTAGCCCGCTACTGCGGTATCTTCCGTAGTGTTGATTTCAATGTACTCGGCAATCTTGCGGAGCTCGTCAGC
>ENA-OQCX01000913-OQCX01000913.1-human-gut-metagenome-genome-assembly--contig:-NODE-913-length-14656-cov-2.216670_pt1 | contig 14656 bp, 18 predicted proteins | sample MGYA00242762_ERZ504587 | MGnify/ENA primary metagenome ERZ504587 (study PRJEB26092, sample SAMD00036337) | human gut metagenome | host: Homo sapiens | study: EMG produced TPA metagenomics assembly of...
GACTAAGCACCCTTTTTTACTCTAAAAAAAGAGAAAGGGAAATAAAATAGCCAATTAATTTAACCATATTTAGCAATAAGAGGTTAATTTGTACAAGATTTGAATTTCAGAAACAGAAGATCAGGATACGCTTCACTTGTATCCTGGCTGCTATAAACTATTAAGATATGGAAAAAAAAAGATTTGAAACCGGCTGGCGTATTCCACTATTTCGAGGAAATCTGCCAGGTACCGCGCCCTTCCAAAAAGGAAGAAAAGATTATCGCTTTTCTAAAAGCATTCGGAGAAAAACATAAGTTGGAAACAAAGGTAGACGAAGCCGGAAACGTACTGATTAAAAAGCCTGCCACTCCGGGCATGGAAAACCGAAAGACCGTTGTGCTACAGTCGCATGTAGACATGGTATGCGAGAAGAATAATGATGTGAAGCATGACTTCCTCACCGACCCTATCGAGACCGAGATAGACGGGGAATGGCTGAAAGCCAAAGGTACGACGCTGGGAGCGGACAACGGTATCGGTGTAGCCACCGAACTTGCCATCCTTGCCGATGACAGTATCGAACACGGACCTGTCGAATGCCTGTTCACCGTAGACGAGAAACCGGACTGACCGGTGCCTTTGCCTTACAGGAAGGTTTCATGAGCGGTGACATCCTGCTGAATCTCGATTCCGAAGATGAGGGAGAATTGTTCATCGGCTGTGCGGGCGGCATAGACTCCGTAGCCGAATTCACTTATAAAGAGGTGGATGTACCTGCCGGATATTTCTGCTGCAAGGTACAGGTAAAAGGACTTAAAGGCGGACATTCCGGCGGCGATATCCATTTAGGACTCGGTAATGCCAACAAATTATTGAACCGCTTCCTGAGCCAGACTTTCAAGAAGTACGATATGTATCTCTGCGAAATCGACGGCGGCAACCTGCGCAATGCCATTGCACGCGAAGCACATGCCGTTATAGCCATCCCCGAAGCCGACAAACATGCACTGCGTACCGACTTGAATGTATTCGCCGCCCAGGCGGAAGCCGAATATGCTGTAACAGACCCCGATTTGCAGTTTACCCTCGAATCGGAAAATCCCCGTGCCAAAGCTATCGACAAAGACACTTCCAAACGTCTGTTACAGGCTCTTTACGCAGCTCCACACGGAGTATATGCCATGAGCCAGGATATTCCGGGTCTTGTGGAAACCTCCACCAATCTGGCATCCGTAAAGATGAAACCCGGTAACATCATCCGTATCGAGACAAGCCAGCGCAGCTCTATCGATCTTCCAAACAAGACATCGCGACTATGGTACGTACCGTATTCGAAATGGCAGGAGCCAGCGTATCTTTCGGCGACGGCTATCCGGGCTGGAAGCCCAATCCGCACTCGGAAATCCTGGAAATTGCAGCGGAATCATATAAGCGTCTGTTTGGTGTGGATACCAAAATAAAGCTATCCATGCCGGACTGGAGTGCGGGTTATTCCTCGACAAATACCCCTCTTTGGATATGATTTCCTTCGGGCCTACCCTGCAGGGAGTACACTCTCCCGATGAACGGATGCTTATCCCCACTGTACAAAAGTTCTGGGATCACCTGCTTGATATATTGAAGCATATCCCTGCCAGGAATTGATGAGCTTACATAAATGGAGATATAAAGAAGGAATGCGGAGCAAAAGAGGACATGCTCCGCTTCTTTTTATCCCGCTATCCGCTCTGATGCTTCTTGCTTTCCTGACTTCCGCTCCACTCCACGGGCAAGAGAAGAAAGATACTCTTACCTTCCGCATCATGGGTTACAATGTAGAAAACCTGTTTGACTGCCGCCATGATACCTTGAAAAACGACCGTGAGTTTCTGCCCGATGCCGTCCGGCGCTGGAACTATACCAAATACAAAAAGAAACTGAATGCCATTGCACGTGTCATCATTGCCGCAGGCAAATGGACACCACCCGCACTGGTTGCCCTCTGTGAAGTGGAGAACGACAGTGTGCTACGCGACCTTACCCGCTACTCCGTCCTGCGTGAGGCCGGCTACCGCTATGTAATCACTCACTCTCCCGACGAACGGGGCATCAATGTGGCGCTGCTCTATCAAAGAGGCATCTTCAAATTACTTTCCAACCGAAGCTATCCGGTAATGAAGCCTCACAGAAACAGCCGCCCCACACGCGATATTCTCCACGTCAGCGGACAACTTTTAAACTCCTACATTTTGGACGTATTTGTCGTGCATTTTCCGTCCCGTTCCGGCGGGGCAAAAGCGTCCGAACCGTACCGCCTGGCAGCGGCACAAAGATTGAAAGACACAACAGACAGCCTGCTCCGGATCCGCACCCGCCCCCAAATCATCATTATGGGAGATTTCAACGACTATCCCGACAACAAATCCATACGGAAGATACTGAAAGCCGGAATACCGCCCACAGAAACGGACTCTTTGGATTCCCGGACGCTTTACCATCTTTTAGCAAGAAAAGGCATTGACGACAAGCATTTCGGCAGCTACAAATATCAGGGGGAATGGGGATTGCTCGACCATATCATTCTTTCCGGTAACCTGCTGATGCCAGGTTCTCCCCTATACACCGCAGAGGAGAAAGCCGGTGTGTTCCGTGCTCCTTTCCTTCTGACCGAAGACCGGAAATACGGCGACGAACAACCCTTCCGCACCTACTACGGCATGAAATATCAAGGGGGATACAGCGACCATCTGCCGTATGGGCGGAGTTCCGCCTACTGTATTAATCGGAATACTGGTAGAGCTTTAAATCGAACTTGCCGACTATTGCCAGCAAATGGTCGAAAATATCGGACTGAATGCGCTCGTATTCTCTCCATACCTTATTGCGAGAGAAGAAATAAACCTGTATGGGTACTCCGTAAGTGGTCGGTTCTTTCTGACTGATAATCAATCCATATCCTGATTGACAACCGGAAGGCTGCGCAGATAGCGTTCAATATAAATACGGTAAAGCTGCGAGTTAGTGGGTACTTCCCCTTCCGCGGGCTGATAATCCGCCATCAGAGGTACATTCTTACGGATAGCATCCAAGTCTTCCGGCGTACAGAACTTCAGGGTAGTCATATCCAGATAGATATTTTTATTGACCCGGCGTCCGCCACTCTCCTGCATCCCCCGCCAGTTCTGGAAAGAGTTATTGACCAACGTATAGGTGGAACGGTAGATATCGTCTCATCCCAATTCCGGATCTTTACAGTGTTCAACGTGATTTCCTCGACAGTACCGTTGGCCACTCCATTGGGCAACTGTATCCAGTCGCCGATACGCAGCATATCATTGGCAGAGAGTTGTACCCCTGCCACAAATCCCAGAATACTGTCTTTGAACACCAGCATCAGTACAGCCGCCGATGCGCCCAAGCCTGCAAACAAAGTCATCGGGGACTTATTCACCAGCACCGCGATTATAACAATGCCGCCGATAAAGAACAGCAATACCTGAAGAACCTGCACAAACCCTTTCATCGGACGGTTCTTCTGCTTGTCCCTTGCATTATATACATCCAGCATCACCAGCAACAAGCCGTTGATAGTGAACAGTATGGCAGCAATGATATACACCGCACATATTTTCTGTGAGAAGTCCAGTATCTCTTTTCCCCGCACAAAGGCCAGGGGCAATAAGAAGTAAACCAATACACCGGGCAAGATATGAATAAGATGATGCACCACCCTGCGTTTCATCAGCAATGTATTCCACTGGTGGGGTGCACGCTTTGTATAATGTTTCATCCCCCCTACAAATATAGCCTGACACAGATAATCCAGCCCTATTGATACGCCTATCATTAATACGGCAATGATCGTCTCGTCAAACATATTCGCAAGTTTCGGGTCTACTCCCCAATCGATGAGGATTTCGTTCATCCAGCTTCCTAAGCTCACCATAAGCATTCTGTTTTTATTAGTCTGTCGATAAGGATAACAAATCCAAAGGAAAGATGTTTATTCGCCTTTGCCCCAAAGAAGCGGACAAAGCAAGCCGCTACAACATCGCCCGTATCAGTGCATAAGCCAGAATGCCGGATATGGTAATTCCCCCTACCCAGATTGGAACATAGATATGCTCATAACTCTCTTTACGCCTATACTTACACAACCGGCTGAAAAGCAGTAACAGAGAGAAGCGCCTACAAAGCCCACAAAAGCACCTACCAGCAAGTCGCCGGGATAATGTACTCCCAAGTAGAACGGGAATAGCACGTTACCACCGCCCATAACATGATGAACCAGTTCAAGGCACGGTTACGAAACAGATAGAACAGGAAGAAAGCCAGGCCGAACGTATTGGCGGCATGGCAGGAGGGAAAGCCGTACCGACCACCCCTATAACCGTTTACTATCTGCACGAACTCCGAAACGGGATTCTCCAGATTCGCCGGACGAAGCCTGCACACTACCGGACGGATAACGGTTGCCCCCACCTGGTCGGCAAAAACAATGGTCAGCGCAATAGCCATGACACAGCCGATGGCAACTTTCCAATGCAGGTTGCGGACAATTACATAAAGGATGGCGGCATACAACGGCACCCAAATCCATTTCCCGCTAAAGGCATACATAAAATAATCCGCCCATTCGGCACGCCACCCGTTTATTGCGAGCAACAGGTCGGTGTCCGTTTCGACCAACCCCGACAAAACATCTGCTAATATCATTCTATCTTTTGGCTATATCGTCATACAACTTCTGCAGATAGGCCTGCCCCAAAGAGAGGTTTTGCCCTTTCTTCGGGCCTTCATCTACAACAATCGCATCCGCTTCATTATTAAATATCAATTGGTTGTCCGGCGTCAAAAAGCCGAAAGCGTCCGGCACGGTAAAGAAAGCAAAATGAGGAGAAGCCGGATTGAGCATATCTTTGCTGAACGTAAACTCACCGTGCGGTATCGACAACTGCGCCAATAACGTAGCGGCAATATCCTGTTGGGAACCGTAGACATCGATACGCTCCGGCCCGCGTACCGCCCCGCCCACTATCAGCAGAGGAATCCGGTATCTGCCCGTTTCAAGGTTTCCGATACGTTCGGGATAGCTCCCAAGTGGTCGGGAACCAGTACCACTGCCGTATTCTTCCATTGCGGCAACCTGCGGAACTGTTTCACAAAATCACCGATGCAACTGTCCGTATACGCAAAAGCGTTCAAACGTTCGTTCGCCAAACGGCTGTACGGAACTTCAAACGGCTCATGGCTGCTGGAAGTCTGCAACACACGGAAATGCGGCGTCTCCCTACCGCCAGGGTGCTGTCGGCAGCTTCCGCCTTCAGTCGTCCAGCAAACGGCGGAACACAAGATGATCGTGCACGCCCCACTTGCTCAGACGCTCCGATACCGGAAAGTCCCGGTCGGCAACAATATCCTCAAAACCGGACGACATCAGATAGGAACGCATATTGGTGAAGTCGGCATCACCGCCATAATAATATTTCGTCCTGTAACCGGCATTCTTCAAACTGCCTGCAATGGCAGGGATAGACTGCGTCTTACGGGGATACTTCATTATGCTGGTAGTGGCTGTGCCGGATACCCGCTCAATATGGCAACCAACCCACGGTCGGTGCGGAAACTGTTCGCATAGAAATTCGTGAAGAGAACGCCCTCTTGCGCCAGGCTGTCCAACTGCACGGCCACGCCGGGTTCTCCCCCAAGCGTTGTCATCAGCCACGAAGAGAAACTCTCCATGATGATAAACAGCACATCGGGACGCTTTGTCGTAAACAACGAATGCAAAGAATCCGGAGCCTGCTGCAGGGAATCTGCCGAAATACCGTCCCGCATCGGAACGGCAGGGTCTGCCAAACCGGAAAAAATACGGTCGGCCGCATCCGCTTCCATGAAACGGTATTGACTGCCGAAGTCCTTCTGCTTGGAAAGAGACTCCATTAAGCTGAAAGCCGGATTAATGGCGGCATGGTTCAAACGCTGGTCGGTACTGAAATACACCTTCCCGGTATTCATGGTGGAGACTGTAAATCCGCCGCGAATCGGGATAAACAATAATCCGGTCAGCAGCAACAGTACCCCCGATACCCTCAAACGCCGATAAGGTATCTTCATGCGTTCGAAAACCCGTTTCCGCAACAGCACGCCATGGAATATCCCGTATAATGCCGCCGCATAGGCAACCATTGCAATAATTCCCCCGATTACCACCCATATGCTGACACTTGCTACCGCATCTTTGGGCGAAGAAAAGAAATAGAACAGAGGCGTAGCGTCCAACCGGAATCCCCAGTATTCGTATAATCCCAAATCAACGGTAAATATAACGGAGAGCAAAACCGAAATGAAAGCAAAATAACCGTACCATATACGGCGAAGAAGATTGGATACCGTCCAGGCGGAACAGATAAAGAGTAATCCAGGAACAACAGTCAGATAGCCTGCAAGCGATAAGTCCAACGGCAGTCCATGCCACATCACACCCAACCACTCCGTCCACGAAACGCTCTCGTACAAGGAACGGTAGAAGAGCATAAAAAACGGTTTCTGTAATGCGAATATACAGATAAACAAGCAGTATGTCTTGAGAAATCCTATAAGCTATCTTTCATCGGTGCTTTTTCTTAAACTGAATATATTCGGCAAAAATAAAGTTTTTTATTCTATTTCTCGCCAATATTGGTTAAGAAATGCGTGAAAGATAGCTTATAAGAATTTAAGAGCTATCCGTTTACACGTTTATAGTCTTCCAGGAACTTCTTTAATCCGGCGTCCGTCAGCGGATGATTCAGCAGTCCTTTTATGGCGGAAAGCGGACATGTAGCTACATCCGCCCCTACCTCTATGCACTGGATGATATGCGCCGTATGGCGGATGGAAGCCGCAAGCACCTGGGTAGCGTAGCCATAATAACGGTATACGTCCACAATCTTACCCACCAAAGCGATACCGTCTTCACTGATGTCGTCAAGACGGCCTACAAAAGGCGAAACGTAAGTTGCTCCGGCTTTTGCCGCCAGCAACGCCTGCCCTATGGAAAATACCAGTGTACAGTTGGTGCGGATATCTTTTCCCGAAAAGTATTTAATGGCTTTTATGCCGTCTGCGATGCAGGGTACTTTCACCACGATATGCGGATTGAGCGCGGCGAGTTCTTCACCTTCCTTAATCATGCCCTCGTAATCGGTGGCAATAACCTCTGCACTGACATCTCCCTGCACGATGTTGCAGATGTCTACATAATGCTTACGCTGGTTTTCCACACCTTTGATGCCTTCTTTCGCCATGAGCGAGGGATTGGTAGTCACTCCGTCGAGTACGCCCATATCATAGGCTTCCCGAATCTGGTCTAAATTTGCAGTGTCGATAAAGAACTTCATAATATAATTTGTTTAAGGATTTATTTTACAAATATAGCGATTTACGCCATAGTCTGTTCTTTATCAGCAGGATATTTTAGCGGTTACGCGTCAGGCTCAAACGGTGGGTTATCGTTTCCGGCAACTCGTTCTCGTAATGGGTCACCATAATCATGGTCTTGTCCCTACGACGGCAGAAGGCTTCTATGATTTTCCTGACGCGACGGCGATTGTACGTATCCAGCCCATGCAGCGGTTCGTCAAGAATCAGCAGTTCGGGGTCTTTCACAAAGGCACGCGCAGCAAGGCAAGGCGTTGCTCGCCGCTGGACAGTTGCAGGAAAGGCTTGTCCTTCAAATGCGCCACACCGAAAATATCCATCCACCACTCGCACACAGCCATCTGGCCGGCATGCGGACGTTGTACAAACCGATGCTGTCGTGCAGTCCGGAAGCTACGATTTCGATGGCAGGCAGGTTTTTCAGATAGGCACGGTGCATCTCCGGACTGACGTAACCTATATGCTTCTTGATTTCCCAAATGCTCTCTCCCGTACCTCGCTTACGGCCGAACAGACGGATGTCGCAGGCATAAGACTGAGGATTGTCCGCACATACCAGACTGAGTAAAGTGGACTTGCCCGCACCGTTCTCACCGCTCAATGCCCACTTCTGCCCACGCATCACCGTCCAGTCCAGCTCTTTCAGAATCGTACGGTCACCGTAGCGGATACTGACTTTGTTCAGCCGGACCACTTCGTCCGAAGTAAAGTTCGTGTTTTCGTAAGGAAGGCCGGCAATGCGCTGCTGCAATCCGCCCAAAGAAGCGGCATCCGCCTCAGCACGAAGGGCATCTTGTTCACGGAAAGCCTGCAAATAAGCTACACGCGGCATTTTCTCTCCCACTGTTTTATTGTCAACAGGAACTACGTGGGTAATAAAAGACGGTATATCATCCAACATGGAAAGTACCAGTACGATTTGTAGAGAAGCAAGTTGCGCCAGCTTCTCCAAGACAGTGTACAACAGCTCGCGCGTAGCAGCATCCAGTCCGATGAAAGGGTTATCCATGATAAGGACACGCGGAGCCGTAAGCAGCGTCTTGGTCAACTGGAACTTACGGAGTTCTCCGCTGGAAAGGAGAATGACCTTCTTGCCCAGCATCGGTTCGATACGGAAAAGCTCAAACAGTTGCTGTCTGAGAGACTCGTCCTTTACCTCGCCCAGCAGGTCGCGCACCAGCGGAGCATCTTCCTGGTCGTGAGCATTCCAACGCTGCTGGTAGTAATAATTGGCATCGGCGGAACCGTAGGTGTCACGAAAAGCGATGTACCTGATGTTGTCGTAAGCGGTTTGTGTGGCGGAAGGACGGAAATCGTATGTCAGCGTACCGTCGCGCAAGGGATATTTGCCCGTAAGCAAATCGACCAACAGACTCTTTCCTGCCCCGTTAGGGCCTGCGATAGCGATATGTTCACCGTCGAGAAAATCAAGGGTTATGGGGTTCGATAAACGGACAAGCGGGTTGCGTGCCACGCCCCCCGCTATATGTATGGTATGTTGTTGCATCCTGTCAATGGTTTGTGGTTTGAACGGAGCAAAGATAAGAGAAAAAAATCTTTTTCCGACATCGCCACTCCTGTTGTTGTCACTTCCCAATTCCGTTTTCACATTTTTCAAACTTTCACCAATTTTGCGGATATGAGAACCGTATAACCACAAAGTAAGGAAAATAGAAATTCAAAATCTGTTAGCCGATGTTGAAAAACAGAAAACGGCTTAAAAAGCCAAAACAGCCCGTACCCGGTCAAGCATATTGCCTTTAACTCCATTCGACACGTAGCCAAGGTACATATTTACAAAAAATGCATTGTCACCATTATCCGGAACTTCTGAAGAAGACCAATAAAGAGCTTCACCAACTTTTTGAGCTTCGAAGTCAGACAAAGCCTCTAACTTCTCATTGACAACGTTGACATTACTTCCGGAAACATTTATACCGCCATAGTTTCCATTTTCCGACCAGCCACTTTCTACCCAGCCCGAACAGAGTGTGGAGAGTTCACGTACAGAAGGAAAATACCAACCGCTACTGCTCTGTGGAGTCGGATTGTCAGAAGTGTATGCAGCAATTTCCATATAAGCTTTTAATAAACTGCCACTATTACTCGCATCATCATTCCATGCCTTCATTGCCTGTGTATTGCTATAACCACATATATGGCTTGTTTCGGAGACACCTATACCGGTTTGCCGATAAACGGATTGCCAACTGATGCCAGCGCTTGCATCCTTCAAGGCAACAACCAAACCATGTGCAGACTTTTTAATACTATTTACTTCATCCCCCATTATAATGGTTTTGGAAGTATCGCTTATTTTCCCTTTCAATTTACTATCATTCTCCGCTACATTACCTGTATGGAAAATGACACCTATCGGAGTTTTCGTATTGTCAAGAGTTGTGGAAAAAGTGCCGTCGCTGTAATAATAATCACCCACAGTCGCTGTGATATTGGAAATCAGTGCACGAGCAACACATGTTATTCTTCCGTCTGTCCCCACTATGGTTACTTCAAGCATGGCTTTGTCGCCAATATCAATGCCCGCAGGAGCATGAACGGTAATAACAGATGTATAAACTCCCTGTGAAGCAACAGGTTTCGTTATTGTTGCACTCCAAGGCGTTGCAGCGGCTCGTGTCCGGATATCGGTGCCGACACCCTTGTCACTGACGACTTGAACCATGATAGCAGTACAGTCGCTTTCCCTGAAACCTGCTGGAAACGTGAAAGGAATTTCGGTAGTAAAGGCAGTTATGATTAAGGCGGAATTAGCCTGCGCCTGGTCGTCACCAATGTAAAAAGCCCTATAAAGGGGAAGTTCTATCAGTTCAGTGCAAGTTACCGTCCCTGCTGCATCCGTATTGGTTATAGTTATAACAACAGAATTGCCGCTATCGTCTACTGTAATAGAGCTGGAAGCCCCATTTATCCCGTCTGTGCCGTCAACGCCGTCTTTACCTATAGCTTTTACCCCTGTAGATGTCCAAGAAGCACCTTTGTCGATAGAGATTTCCCATTCTTTGCTAACTGCATTGATGCGGACTTTCGGAGCAACAGCATCGTCACCTTTCATACCGGTCTCGCCCCGTTCGCCCGTAACACGCAGAGGGCTGCCATCGTTGTCCAATATATAGGAACCGTCCAAAGTCCAGTAATAAACGCCGCCGTTCTCTTTCACGCCTATATTGGGAACAATACCTGGAGCGCCGTCATTACCTTTTTCGCCTTGCCTTCCGTTCTTTATTATTACAGTTTCATTTTTCAGAAAAGCAATCATATAGCCTGAACCATCTGGTAATTCACTTACACCTGTAACGTAATCGTTATCAGCAAGAGCAGCAATAAGACTTTGCATACTCTCGATTTGTACGTTAGCTGTCTTTTGCCACTCCTCAAGGCAGAAAGTCGGGCATTGAGGGCAGTCTGTTCTGCACGTATTTCATCAAGGCTCTGCTGAGCACAACTGCACAGTATAAATGTGGCAGCAAACAATAAAAATAAACTCTTTTTCATGAGAAGAAATTTTAATTGATTAACGGATTAGAAAGTAAAATACAGCCGGCAAATGCAAGAATGCTTCCTGCAAGAATATCTTTCCGATACAATTGCATCGGAAGCAGCACTTTTCGTTCCGTACAATTTTCCTTATAGAACATTTCCCAGTTGGAAGCATACAAAGAGTCTTGAGCTGCTGCCTGTAACTGCATAAAGGATGAGAGATGTGTTTTTTTCGTCATGTGGCATAGTATTAAGTTAAACATACAAAAAACGTGAGTCGCTGTATTTGTTTATCTTATCTATCAGGCCTTCGCATTGCCTTGCACTTAGATAAACAACAGCCACTCACGTCGTTTTGTATATAGATACTTTTCTTCCCGGTATACTTGGAAGAAAGTAGGTATATAACACAGACGTGAGCGTTGTTGTTATCACCTTCAAGTGCATTTCAAAGTTGCGAAGTTTGATAGACGAAGATAATTTCAATAACGCTTCTTACAAAAATATAGCTCCATTGCACCCAACGGACTGTTACAAAGATAAACAGTTTTTCCCAACCAAAGCGGGATTGTTCTGTTTTTATTTCACTTTTTTCAGGAATACCTGAAACTGCCACCACTTATTACGCTAGCTTGCCAACGGATATGCTCATTATCTCTTCTCATTTCTCGCGGATGCATCACCAGTTTATCCCCATTAAACTTCAGGTTCATTAGGAATAAACTTCAGGTTTATTCCTAATAAACTATCAGTTTAACCTAAGTAATCAGGAATAAACTCCAGCATTCTTGTGCCCAAAGCCCTCTTATTTATAGAAAATAAGCGCAGACTGTGCCGGAACTGAAATCTCCGTCCGTACATCGTTCCCAATCCCTTCTCACTGATAAATCCGTCCTTACAAACAACCGTATATTTGCCTTCGGGTACTGATACCTTAGCCGTTTCCTTACGCGCATTCAACACCACATAGATATCTCCCCACGCATCACCGCCGGCATGCTCTTTCAACCGATAAGCCACTACGTTGCCGCCCTCAGCCGGCAGGAACTCCAGGTGTTTGCGAACCAGTCCGGCATCTCCCAGGCGGAAAGCCGATGATGCTTACGCAACTGAATCAATCCTTTATAATAAGCAAACACATCGGCATGCTCCGTCTTGCGTTTCCAGTCGATGGCATTGACGGAGTCCGGACTTTGATAGCTGTTGTGTACGCCCTTCTTATCGCGCATCACTTCCTCGCCTGCATAGATGAAAGGCACGCCCTGCGAAGTGAACACCGCCGTTTGCGCCAGCTTATCCAACCGGGCAAGCTCTTCGGGAGTGATACCGGGGATGCTGGACTTCAGTCTGTCCACCAGGCACATATCATCGTGACAAGATACATAGCTAATCATCTGCGTGGGTTGTTCCGCCCAGGGAGCCTTACTGTAATTCACTTTTCCATTATCGACCTGCGGATGCCTTACAGCACCGACAATACCGAATTTGATACTCTCCTCTCCCCCCGGCAGTCCGGCAAGGAAAGCGCCCTGACGGTTATCGTTGAACGGACCGCGCAACGCATCACGCATTTCGTCGGAGAAAGCTGCGATGCCCGGCATCTTATAGGTATTGGCTTTCATCGCCAAGGAGTCCTGCGCCAATTGGGGAGCCGATGCGGCCCATCCCTCTCCATAAATAAAGATGGTAGGGTCTACCGCTGTTGCCGCCTTGCGTATTTCGTTCATGGTTTCGATGTCGTGAATGCCCATTAAGTCGAAACGGAAACCGTCGATATGGTATTCGTTTATCCAGTGTAATACGGATTCTACCATATATTTGCGCATCATAGGGCGGTCGCTCGCCGTTTCGTTGCCGCATGCAGAAGCATCTGCAAAACCGCCGTCCGGAGCCTGACGATAGAAATATCCGGGAACGGTACGCTCGAAATTGCTCTCGGCCGTATTGAAAGTGTGATTGTACACCACATCCAGCACTACGCGGATGCCTGCCTTATGCAAGGCTTGCACCATTGCTTGAACTCACGGATACGCACATCCGGTTTATAAGGGTCGGTAGCGTACGAGCCGTCGGGCACATTGTAATTCTGCGGGTCATACCCCCCAGTTGTATTTGTTCTCGTCCAGTCTGGATTCGTCTACAGAAGCATAATCATAGGAAGGAAGGATGTGCACATGCGTCACTCCCAGTTCTTTCAGGTGGTCGATACCGGTTGCCAGCTTGTCCGGATTTACCGTACCCGTTTCCGTCATTGCAAGGAACTTGCCTTTGTTCCGAATGCCCGAAGAGGGGGCTATGGAGAAGTCACGGTGATGTACCTCGTAGATTATCACATCGGCAGGCGATGCCAGCGGCGGACGTTTATCTTCCGCCCAGCCTTCCGGGTCGGTTTCCCGCATATCGATAACAGCCGCACGCTTACCGTTTACACCTACAGCCTGCGCATTGATACCCGGCGTATCGCCCAGCCATTTTCCGTTGATTTTTACATTGAAAGTATAGAACTTGCCTTTCAAATCCTGCTCCACCTTAGCCGTCCACGTACCGTCTTCGGCGGGCGACATGGCAACCGTTTCGTACGCATGTCCGCCCTCTCCCGCATCATACAGCATCAGACGCACTTCATCCGCAGTAGGCGACCAAAGCGTAAATTGCGTAGCAGCCGGAGCATATTCCATTTCTGCCAGACTGCCCGTACGGACCGGATAGAGTTCGTACGACGCGTATTCTTTCTTTGAGGGGGCGCAACTGGCAACTGTTGTAGCCGCAACTCCGATAATGACAAGATTGTTCAATTTCATGGTAGTATTTTTAAGTATAAAATATTAAGTATAATATATAAGGTATAGGTCAGCGTTTTACTTTGTCGGGATTCTTGGCTATGAAGTCTTTCCAGCGTGATATCCTTTCTCTGCAACAGGACGCCCCATTTGCAGAAAATGGCAGTAGGCAGCGGCAAGCCCGTCGGTGGCATCCATGAATACGGGCATTTCCTCCTTCGGAAAATGAAGCATGCGCTGCAGCATATCCGCCACCTGCTCTTTAGATGCCTGTCCGTTTCCCGTTATCGCCATTTTTATCTTCAGAGGAGCATACTCGGTAATGGGAATATCACGCTCAGGCAGCAGCCATAGCCACCCCCTGCGCACGTCCCAGTTTCAGCATGGACTGCACGTTCTTTCCGAAGAAAGGCGCTTCAATGGCAAGTTCGTCTGGCAGATAACTCTCGATAATGCCCAGTACCCGTTCGTGGATGTGGCGAAGTTTCAGATAGTGGTCGCCAAATTTGCGAAGGTCTATGATACCCATAGCAATCATTTCGGGCTTGGTTCCCGCCACACGCAGCACCCCGTACCCCATAATGGTAGTACCGGGGTCGATACCCAAAATAATTTTTTCCTTTACCGGCTGTATCACACTATCACCTCCATTAATGTCGGGAAACCGATTACTTTGTCCTTGAATATTTTCAGTAATTCCTCGTTCAGCTTTACTCCCTGTTCCTGATGCCAACGATGAAGTATGGCTGAATTTTCCACCTCAAACTGTACAGAGTAACAGACACTTCCCTCCTCAATATGGCTTAGTATGCGTGCAATGCGCGGAGCATACAGCGCACCGTGCTTCTCTACTTCGGGAAGATAAAATTCCTGCATCCAGGTGAGGAAGTATTTCTCCTGTCCTTCCTCTACATGATAGGTCGTATTATAGATCAACATAATTTCTTTTTGCATTTTATTGCGCAAACATAGCATTATTTCAGAATAATGCA
>ENA-OQCX01000914-OQCX01000914.1-human-gut-metagenome-genome-assembly--contig:-NODE-914-length-14646-cov-1.745230_pt1 | contig 14646 bp, 18 predicted proteins | sample MGYA00242762_ERZ504587 | MGnify/ENA primary metagenome ERZ504587 (study PRJEB26092, sample SAMD00036337) | human gut metagenome | host: Homo sapiens | study: EMG produced TPA metagenomics assembly of...
GACGCTCGTGGATATTATTGATCAGCTCAGCCAGCTTCAGCACATTTTTCTTATAGCGCAGCTCCGAAGCCCCAAAATAATCGTCCTGGTAGAGTGATATCGAATGGTAGATCGTTGTGATCCCCTGATTGATCAACTGCCGCTCGATCTCCTTCAGTCCCATCTCGAAATCCATCACGCTGGTAGGACGCGGCTGAATGATCTGTTCGATCTTGTCAGAATGAGTATCGATAAAACCGGGGCAGACATACCTTCCGTGCGCATCGATTTTTTCATCATATTGCCCCAGATCTATAACGTCCTCTGCAAGAATATCGATAATACGGTCATTTTCCAACACCAGCACTTTATTTTCCAACACCTCGGCAGGTGTGATCAGTTTACCATTATAAATAGCTGTTTTCATAGTCGTCCTTTCCCGCGGCAGCGCCGCTGTTAGAGCAATGAGTGTACCAGCTGCTGTGTATAAGCATGCTGCGGATCCTCTAAAATCTGATCGGTAAGACCGCTTTCCACTACCTGGCCATCCAGCATGACCATCGTCCTGTCTGCCAGCATCCTGATCACTGCCAGATCATGCGAGACCAGAATGATCGAAATATTATAACGCTGCGTATTTTCCTGATCAGTCTAAACCTTGGCTGTACCGAAAGATCCAGCCCGGTGGTGACCTCATCCAAAAGCAGCAGCCCCGGATTATTGGCCAGCGCCTTGGAGATCTGTACCCGCTGCTGCATACCGCCCGAAAAATTTCTGGGCGGTTCCGCACGCCTGGAAGTCAGTATCTCCACCGCTTCCAAAAGCTCCACTGTTCTGCCGTCCATAAAAGCTACATTACGGTTGCCGGCGGCAATGATCTTTTCAGCAACATTGGCAGCAGATGAATACTCCATACGCAGACCCAGCAGAGGATTCTGATAAACCATCCCCATCAGATGATTTTTGATATACCGGCGCTGCTGTGAACTGGCGCCGAAAATATTGACCTTTCCATCCTGATACTGCTTCAGAAAGGCACTGCCTCCTGTTACTTCATGATCGAAATACAGACTTTTCATCACGCTGGATTTTCCTGAGCCTGATTCACCGACAATGCCTAATACTTCTCCGGGATAAACGTCAAAGGATACATTGCGTACAGCCCAGACAGTACCGCAGCGGGGACAGCGGTTCTTTTCCAGCGGCTGCCGGCTGCTGCAGTACTCGCAGCCGTTGCCATAACGCAGCAGCAGATCGCGCACCTGTAAAACGGCCTCTTCTTTATTCATCATATCTGCCGCCCCTTTCCGCGCACAGCATCCTGCTCTTTTACATATTCACGGAATTTCTCAGATTCTTTGACTCTGGAAGTGGTTTCCATTTCACAGCACCCCGCCAGCACCGTGATCTTCTCCCTCAGCAGCGGCTGCAGGCAACAGCAGATGCTCGGCGTGATAACGATGCAGCGCTACACATTCGCGGCACTTCCCGTGCCATTCGCAGCGGCTGTAAGGACAACTGCAGTCCAGCACCTCCTGGCTCTCCAGCAAGGCCCTGTTTTTTAATGTATCTTCATAATATTCCTCTTTAGTACGCATCAGCAGTCCGCCTCCTTGCGCAGCCTTCGTTTAGAGCAGTAACCTGTATCCGAGCACTGATAGCTGACAGCCCCTGTCTCTCTGTCGATAAGCTCGTCAAAATAAACATTTTCCGCTCCACATAAACGGCAGCGGCGGCCTTCCATATGTTCGATCTCAAAAGGCACATCGTCAAACGCCAGCGACACGACCTTTGTATGAGGCGGGATCGCATAAATTTTCTTCTCGCGCCCTGCTCCGAATAAATACAGACATTCCGACTCATGCAGTCCGGGATTGTCATATTTCGGGATCGGACTGGGGTTCATAACATATCTGTCCTCAACAGTAACCGGATATTCCGTAGCAATCGTGACCTTGCCATATTTCATAATGCTTTCATAAAGCTGCAGCCAGATGCCCGTGTAATCCGCTTCTGCATGCATCAGCTTCGTTGCTTCCTCGCTTGGTTCTATCACCCGCAGCGGTTCCGGCAAAGGCACCTGAAAACCAGCAGCTGGTCATTACGCAGCGGTTCCTCGGGTATACGATGACGCGTCTGGATCAGGGTTGCTTCCGTACTGTCTGTAGTAGTCGCCACATCGCTGCACAAATTGATAAATTTCTTGATATTGACAGCGTTGACACTATCGTCGCTGCCCTGATCGATAACCTTCAAAACATCACGCGGGCCGATCAGCGACAAAGTGAGCTGAATGCCTCCCGTCCCCCAGCCGCGCCCTATCGGAAGTTCGCGCGAGCCGAACGGCACCTGATAACCGGGTACAGCCACCGCCTTTAAAATACTGCGCCTGATTTCCCGTTTAGAACCTTCGTCCAGGAAAGCAAAATTATATTCAGGATTCATGCTCCGGCTCCTTTCTGGTCTTGCGTACGCTGTCCAGCTTAGACTGGAAGGTAACGTAATGCGGCAGCTTCAAATGAGAAATAAAGCCGTTCATCTCCAGCGAATCACCATGCAGCAGTACAAATTCTTCATCCTGTGCAGGAGTAGGCCCTTCGTTTCCAACGACGCGTCCAGCACCGCCATCGAGATCGCCTTGTTTTCGTTCCGCCCCAAAACTGCGCCGTAGCCTACTGCCAATTTCAGTTTCTTATCGTCATCCTCAGGAATAAAGCCCTCTACTTCCGTCAGCAAAATTTCACCGATGCAGATGCTTTCCGTCTCGTCAAACAAATATGGTACTTCCAGCTCCACATAGCCGCAGCGCAGTTCACCTACAGTTGGATGTACGGCGCCATAACCACGGATCGAACTATACGCCAGTCCGCCGATAAAGCCCCCGTCAGCCCGGGTCAGAGTCTGCAGACGTGCGCTTCTGTCAGCAGGGAATTCCAGAACATTCTTCGTTACATCCACAGGTTCCATATCATCGATCTCACAGCTGTCGATCAATCCCTCTGCCTTCAGGTACTCCGAAACCCGCGGCAGCTTTACTACCGGCACAGGCTTCGCCTCTTTAAGGCAGCACTGACGCCGGGCGCATAATTCCACTGCCGACGGCTGTTTAAATTCAATCAACCGATGTGTATAATCATAGGTCGCTCCCAGGATCTGTCCGCCCTGAATATCCTTAAAGGCTGCCGAGATCCTGCGGACAGCGCGCATCTCTGTCCCGCTGGCCGGCAGGGTATAATAATTGCGGCTCAAAGTCGAACGATAAGCCCGCAGCAAAAACACTGCTTCTTCGATACTGCCTTCCGCCTGTTTCAAAGCCAGTGCTGCATAAGCCGGCGCATATAAGCCAGACTCGCTCATTACCCGGTCCACTAAAAGGCCCAGCTTTTTTTCTATCGCTTCTACTTCCAGCTCTTTAAAAGTACTGCCGCGCATACAATGCAGCAGCCTGATGCTTTCCTCTATTGCTTCCTGACCGCCGGAAACTGCCACATAAGCCATCTGTTCACCTGCTTTCTATTCTTGTTTTACGTGGTATACCCATCAGGCAGCCCCGCTGATCCAGCACAAAAAAATCAAGGCCCAGCGGATACTCATATTCCTGCTCATCACGTTTCCCCAAAGCCGCCTGCAGTTCCGGGCACATAATGATTTCCTGGACAGCCTTGATCCCGGGCCCGCTGATCCGCTGCAGCTTGCCTGCCTGCAGATCCGCTGTGCACAAAATGACAGTCGCGCTTTTATGAGGATCGCGCAGTGTACCGCACTTAGCAGCCTGTACTGCTTCCTGCCAATCCGCATTCTCCGTCACAAAGATATAATCCGCTTTACTCACAGCAGCTGTTTTAGCCAGAGTCAGCTCAGTAATTTTCTCTGCCAGCGCAGGAGAACCGCAGACTGCAAAACTGACCTCATTGTCCAAAAGCACTGCCGCCACAGTCAGCGGCATGGCATAAGCTCCACCCAGCTTCCGGGCCAGAGGTCCCAGCTCAACGATGCGTCCCGGATTGCTCAGCGCTTCCAGCAGCAGACGGAAAGCAGCTGAGTGTCATATACAAAATCAAATTCATAAGCTTTCTGCATTATCTTTACTCCTGATCCATAGTCTGAAAATCAACCATCGTTTTGGCATACAATCCGTTTTCCAGTTCCTGTTCCCGCTGCTGCCGCATAGACAGCCGCTGCAGCACTGTCTTCAGTTCATCCAGTTCGCTGACCTGCCTGTTAAAAGCAGCGTCGATCACCGCCATGGAGCTGACTTTGTCAAAATCATCACCCAGCACAACAGCTGTCCCTTTAGTGCCACCCAGTTCCACAACTGTATCGCACACCAGCGCCTCACCCAGATAAAACAGGCTGTTTTTTACCGGCTCACGCAGCTTGATCATCGCCAGTGTTTTAGCAGGCGCCTTCACAACGCTGACACCATATTTTTCAGCCAGCGGCTGAGCCAGCTCACGCAGCATACTGCCATCGGCGGCCGCCATAATCCGGAACAACTCTTTTTTCTCCATAACATCACCCTTTATCTGTCAGATATAGTTTTTCTTGATTGTTGTAAAAACCAGCTCCACGCAATAGGCAAATACAAAAACCAGTACGATCGCCAGCCTGCGGCCCCAAACTGATAGCCCTGGATATTATTCGCAATCGCAAAGCCGATTCCGCCGGCACCGATCATCCCCAGGATCGCTGATTCAGAAAAATTTATTTCAAAACGCAGACCAGTCCAGGCCATGATCTGCGAAGCTGCCGCAGGCAGTATCGCAGACAAAAAAATATGCAGCTTACTGGCTCCTGTTGCCTCAAGCGCCTCGATCACTTCCTCAGGCACATCTTCAAAGCTTTGCGTAAAAGCCCTGGCAAAAAAAGCTGTGGCATGCACACACAGTCCTACGATGCCCGCAGCAGGCCCCAACCCCAGACAGACCAGCGCCAGCAATACCCAAACCGGTGTCGGTACGGCACGCAGAAACGTAAAGAACGCGCTCAGAGCATACGTCACAAATTTATTTTTCATCAGGTTACGGGCACCAAAGGCAGCTAATAACAATCCCAGCAGAACGCTGTAAATAGTTGCCAGCACAGTTATTGCCACCGTCTGGGAAAAGGACTCCAGCGTCAGCCCAAAATCGTGAAAATCCAGCAGCGCCAGCAAACCAAAGGTCTTCCCCAGGTCAGGCAGCCTGGAAATAAGCTTCAGCCAATCCAACTGCAGATAATATAACGCCACTATCGAAACGACTGTTACAGCTGCTAAAAACCAGCGCAGCTCACTATCCTGCCCGCTGCGGGCAACACGGATCCTGCCGTTACTGAACTCAAGACACTGCACCCTCGCCTGTACAAAAGTCTGCTCCATTTTATGTCAACACCTTTCTTCGCAGATAATTAGTTAAAAATTCCACCATAATGACCATCGCCGCAATAACCAGAATAATTCCTGCCGCGCCGGCATAATTAAACGACTTGATATAGGAAAACAGCACCAGCCCGATCCCCCCGCCGCCTACCATTCCCACAATAGTCGACGCGCGTATATTAAGTTCGATGCAGTACAGGAACCAGGCGATAAACTGTGTCAGGCAGGTCGGTACGATACCCTGACAGACCTTCTGCCAAAACGTACCGCCGCAGGCCGTCAGCCCTTCCATTGCATCACAGGATACCTCGTCGATCACTTCAATAAACGCTCTTGTCATAAAGGCAAAGGTCGAAATCAGCAAAGCAATAAAACCAACCCCGGTACCAATACCCAGTGACGAAAAAAGAATAAAAGCCCAGACCAGTGTCGGGATATTCCTCAGAAAAGTGGCAAACCCCCGGATCGTTCTGGCCAGTCCCTTCCAGGGTGATAAAGAAGTGCTGCCGAACACAGCGAAAAGAAAAGCAAACACTGCCGCAACGAAGCTGGACGAAACCGCCAACGCAAAAGTACAAGAATCGATTCTACTACTACCGGCGAAGCATTGAAGCGTGGCGGCAGGAAATCCTGAAACAGAAATTTCCAGAATTCTCCCTGTTCCCAAAGCACCTCCAGCGGATTAAAACGGGAAATATAAGTCGCCAGGCAGAACAAAACCAGCACGACCACTAAAAACCAGGTATAAACCTGTTTTTCACGGGGATTCATTATACTTATTTTTTCAGGCATAATTTTCACCCTGCTTAATGATCAGATTTTCCATCGAAGTATTATAAATTTTCTCTATCACTGCATTATTCAGCTGCTGCGGGGTTCCGTCAAAAATCATTTCTCCTTTTGCCAGACCGATGATGCGCGTAGCATAACGCATGGCCACATCCAGCTGATGCAGATTGATGATACAGGCAATATTACGGCGCTGCGTCATCTGATAGATCAGGTCCATAATGATTTTAGACGCATTAGGGTCCAGTGAAGCGATCGGTTCGTCACAAAGAAGCAGCTTCGGTTCCTGCATAATCGCCCTGGCAATGCCTACGCGCTGTTTCTGACCGCCCGACAGATCACTGGCACGGTTATATAAACGATCGCCCATCTCGATTTCCTGCAGCAAGTCAATCGCCTTACGTTTGTCCTCTTCCGTATAATTACCAAGCATCCCGTCCAACGCCGACATATAACCCAAGCGCCCATGCAGCACGTTCTGCATTACCGACAGCCGCTGTACAAGATTATAATGCTGAAAGATCATCCCGACTTTACGCCGCAGCAGCCGCAGCTTTTTGCCGGACGCACCGGTAACTTCCTCGCCGTCGATGTATACATGACCTCCGCTGGGGACTACCAGCTGATTGACCGTTCTCAGCAGGGTGGACTTGCCCGATCCGGAAGGACCGATAACAGCGACAAATTCTCCGGCGCTGACCTCCAGACTGATATCATGCAAAGCGCGGACCTGATTGCCATAAACTTTCTCGATATGCTCCATTTTTAAAACCGTGCTCATGCTTCCTCCTATAAAAAAGGCCGGACAGCGCCGGCCTCTGCTCCAACTTATTTACTGCTGCTCAGGGCTTTGTTCAGATCAATGATACCTTTGTAATCTTCAATACTGCATTCTACGAAACGCTTATCCTCTGCACCCATTACCCTTTTGTAGTAAGCGGCATTGTCATAGCTCAGGATAAAGTTTTTTACCTTTTCCTTCACTTCTGCCGGCAGATCCCTGCGCAGAGCCATCGGTTCGGACGGGATCGGATCAGAAGCGAAAATAATTTTAACGTCATCTTTGCTGACACGTCCCGCATTGATCTCAGCCGCCAGGATTGCATCAGAGATAGGAGCTACCTGCACATCACCCTTGACTACAGCCGCCAGACCTGCTTGATGCTTGCCGGAAAAGCTGACTGCCTGGAAAAATTTGCCATTAGTATGCAGATCATCCATCGAAAGCTTATCACCGGGAAATGCTTTCATAATCGCCGCTGAAGGGATCAGATTGCCGGAAGTGGAATTCGGGTCAACGAACGCCATCGTTTTCCCTTTGATGTCCTGGATACTATTGATATCAGTATTCTTGCTGCTCGTAACCAGAACAGACTTATAAGTCGCGTTCTTTTTATCTTTATCCTTGGCAATCATCCCGATCGTTCTGCACCTGCACGTTCATAAGCCAGGCAGAAGCTTAAACGGTCCAAAATAAGCCATATCGGCTTTACCGGTACGCATAGCTCAATCACCGCATTATAATCGTTAGATACCAGCTCTGTGACCTCCATTCCCAAAACCTTGCTCAAATCGCCCGCCATACCTTTTCTGGCATCGGCATTTTTATCTGTCGATTCATTCGGCAGATAAGTGATCACAAATTTCTTTTGCTCAGACTGACCGCCGCAGCCGCTGAACAGCAAACAGCTCATTACTGCCAGCATCAGCAGGGCGCAGACCTTGAATAATTTTCTTGATTTCATTTCCTTCTCTCCTTTTTCACAAGTACTGAAATTTTGCTTGCATCTGGAAACACTGTCATCATAACAAAGCTTTCTTTGCTTTGAATTAAGAAGCTTTAAGTTCTTGTAAAGAATTTCGCCTTTCTTTAAAGGTTTGTTAAAGCATGACCCTTAAAATAACCCGTGCAAATAAAAAAGTCCGCAGGCTGACATACATCAGCCTGCGGACTTGCACTTTTTAAATTGTTTTAAGCTGTTAGATCTTTACATCGATCTGGCCGATACGCCCACACCCTGCACGCGGTTGATACCGCTGATAGCGACCTTATCGACCGGGATCAGCGCTTTCGCACGGAAGCTTTTAAAGAAGGAAGCCTCCAGCTGCAAAGCAGCCTGACATTTATCTACCTGCTCCTTCGGTCCCGATACCTGAGCAGCGCCGGCATAACTTCCGTCACCCACGGTAATGATCGGCACTACCTTGGTAGCGTAATCGCTGGAGATAGGATATTTTGCCGTCAAAGTATTGATAGCGCTGTTCAGCTGGTCGGCAAACTGGCTGACCAATAACGATACAGCGCCGCCTTTAACTACGGTACCCAAAATACCGGCCTGCGCCGGAGCCGTTCCCTGTCCCAGTAAAAATCCGCAGACCAGTGCCGCGGCGATCCATTTTTTTCCCTGCATAATATTACCTCCTCTGCCTGAATCATTTCAGATTTATCGTTTCAATTCGACATCAACAAACAAAACTCTTGCTCTTTTGCAAATTGTTCACCAAGAAATCACAAAATATTTCTCCTTCCGATAATTTTATGAAACTTCTGCATTTTACAAACTGCCTGTTTTGCGATACGATAGGTTTAAGAAGATTTTACAGCGGCAGCATTTGCCGCAGCAAAGGAGCTGTTATTATGGAACAGTTTAAATATTACGCACCTACAAAAATACTTTTCGGTAAAAATACCGAAGCCGAGGTTGGTGAACTCTGCAAAACACAAGGAGCAAGCAAGGTCCTGGTACACTTCGGAGGCAGCAGTGCCAAAAAATCCGGTCTGCTTGATCGTGTCTGCGGCGCACTGCAGGAAGCAGGACTGCACTATGTGACCCTGGGCGGCGTTGTGCCCAATCCTCGTTTAAGCAAGGTTTATGAAGGTATTGAAATCTGCAGGCGGGAAAAAGTTGATTTTATTCTCGCTGTAGGCGGCGGCAGCGTCATCGACAGTGCCAAAGCCATTGGTTATGGGATTACCAATCCCGCGGATGTCTGGGACTACTACAGCGGCAAAGCGCCGCAGGCCTGCGCCCCTATCGGTGCCGTCCTTACTATTGCCGCGGCCGGCAGTGAAATGAGCAATGCGTCAGTCATTACCAATGAAGACGGCTGGCTGAAACGCGGACTGCAGTCGCCCTATGCCTACTGTAAATTTGCCATTTTAAATCCCGAGCTGACCTGCACTCTGCCGCCCTACCAAACAGCCAGCGGCTGTACTGACATCATCGTCCATACTTTAGAACGTTACTTTACCAAACCCGGCGTCACCTCCCTGGCCCTCACTGACGGCATGGCCGAAGCTCTGCTGCGCAACGTCATGCGTAATGCCCGACTGGCTTTACAGAAGCCTGCCGACTATGACGTCCGCGCCGAGATCATGTGGCAGGCACGCTTTCCCATAATGACATCACCGGCGACCGCAGTCAGGGCGACTGGGCTTCCCACCAGCTGGAGCATGAATTAGGCGGTATGTTCGATATTGCTCACGGCGCAGGCCTTGCAGCGATCTGGGCAGCTGGGCCGCTATGTGCTCAAACAAACCCCTGCCGTTTCGACGCAACCTGGCAGTTAACGTACTGAATGTTCCTCACAGCTTTCGGCAATGACGAAAAAACAGCGCTTGAAGGAATCGCCGCCATGGAAGACTTTTTCCGTTCCATTGGTATGCCTACCTCGATCAGCGACATGGAAATCGAACTCACCGACACCCAAATCAAAGAGCTGGCACACAAATGCAGCTTTATGGGCAGAAGAACGATCGGCGGCTTCGTCACCCTGAACGCTGCCGATATGGAAAATATTTACCGGATGGCCAGATAAAACAGCGGCTATACTTGCTGCAGAAACTTTTACCCTCTTTAAAACACAAAGGACAAGCAGTTTAACTGCTTGTCCTTTGTATTTTTTACTCTGCCGGCGTTTCTTCATCCTGCAGATTCACTTCATCAAAAAGCACGGGCTCGATTTTTACTGAATTATTATCCAGCTGTATTCTACGATTTTCTTCAATATGCCAATCCCTGTCATTGACCAGGCTCTGTTCCCACGCCTGCACAACTTTTTTCTGAAGGCTGGTCAAAGTGGCCGTATATTTGTCATCTGTAGCGGGAGCCTCTGGTTTAGGTTCCGGCTGAGTACCGGATTTTACCACCAATGTGCCTGTCAGCTGCAGCGCATAGCCGTCCTGCGTAGAATACAGCAGCTCGCCCAAATCATATTCACCGGCTGCCAAACCATCTAATCCCAGGATTTTATCAGGGTCTACATTTATACCCAACTCCTGCAGTTTGGCAAGCAGCGCGGCCTTAAAATCACTGCCAGCTGCAGCTTCCAGCCTGCCCACATCACCGCTTATTTCCTGCAGAAACGGCTTCAGATACGGTGCCGTCTGTTTTTGATCGGTCTGCCAGACTTTTTATCTTCTTCTCCCAGCCCATCTGCGAAAGCCTGCTTGAACTCTGCTGTCGTAGCATATACTGTTCCTTCACCGTATTTTTTGGTAACCGCTATCGGTGAGGAAATAGGCATTCCGGACGGCAGAAACTGCTTCTGTATCGGACGCGCCCATAATTGCATCTACGTCAGCACTGCCGCTGACCTTGCCTAAATTATAAACATTAGCAACGCTGCCATATTCTCCCAGCCCTAAAATACCGCCGATATTTTTATTACCGCTGACACTGCCGGTATTATAAGCATTTTTGATACTGGCATAGTCTAGCTCCTCATCATTGCCGTCATAACCGGCAACACCGCCCACATTATCCGCGCCCTCGACAGCGCCGGTATTGTACACACCGTCAACCAGCGCATTGGCATTAGCGCCGCAGACCCCGCCGACATAATTTCCATCAGCAGTTACGTCCCCTGTATTATAGCTGTTTGCGATACTGCCGCCGGAATTAAAACCACAGATACCGCCGGCAAAACTATCCCCTTTAGAATTACCGCTGGTGATAATACCTTTGTTAGAAGCATTTACTATTTTCCCGCCATTGGTATTATAACCGGCAATACCGCCAGCGAGCTGCTGATCTGCAGAAATATTGCCTTCATTCGCTGCAGCTTCAATCAAACCGCCTTTATTGTTACCAACGATACCGCCTATATAACCATTGCCGCTCACATCACCGCTGTTAAAGGCCTCGATGACCGATCCTTTTCCATTCGCGTTTCTGCCTACGATCCCTCCGGCAGCAGAAATAACACCGATAATATTACCGCTGTTCTCAGTGTTCCTGATACTGCCGGAATTTTCCCCAACGATCCCGCCTACAGCTACGCCGCCAAGGATAGCGCCTTTATTAACAGCATTTTCGATAGTTCCCTTATCTATGTTATTGCCGCTGATACCGCCTACCGAATTGCCACCCATTGTTCCCTCTTTATATATCTTAACGTCGCCTTCGTTGACCACATCTTTTATTGTCCCTTTATTGATCCCGCTGATCCCCCCAAAACCGGTACTATCGTCCACATTGCTTGTAACAGAGCCTTGATTAACAGCGTTTTCAATAGTCCCCTTACTATTGTTGACACCGGCGATGCCGCCGAGATTTCCCCAGCCAATAACAGCACCAGTGTTTTCAGCGTACTTTATAATACCAGTTTTGTTCCCGTCACCATTACTGCTGGCAATGCCGCCAACACTACCGCCATTTGTTGCTGTGATACTGCCGCTGTTACTGACAAATTCCACCGTACCATAATTAGCGCTGGTGATACCACCTACCGAAGAATTACCTTTGACAGCGGCTTTATTGGCAACATTACGGATCAGCCCAGGTTTTTTCCTGCTATGCCGCCGACGCTGCTTTGTCCGCTGATACTTCCGGAAAGTGTCAAATTCGTTACACGCGCGCTTTCCGTCAGGCAGCCAAATAAACCAACATACGATTCTCCGCTGCGCTCGATCGTTAAATCACTGATAGTATACCCCATACCGTCCAAACTGCCGGTGAACCCGCCTTGAAATCCACTTGGGGTTCCCATGGGCAGCTGTTTTAAAGCGCCAAGGCACGCAAACCCCTGACCGCTGTTCCAGCTGCTGGTAACAGAAGCATCTATTTCGTTAGCCAGCATATAATCGCCATTGACATAACTATAGTCAAAATTTGCACTGTTTTTTTGGGTTTCATAATTATTATTCATCGCCTGCAGCTCATATACGTCATGTACCAGCATACAATCAGTAATATTTTTTTCACTGCCGTCTAAGGCGCTGTGACAATGCCCAAGCTGCTGGCTTTTGTTCCGCCGCCTTTGCTGTAATCGCTGACAGTATGCCCCCCGCTGCCATCGCCTACATCAATGGTAGTCTTATCCGTCACCTCGTAGCCGATGTTGATATTGTTCTTGGCCTTTAAACTGACTTTACCCAGGTCGCCGCCTTGTATCTGCAGCGTATCAGCTTGATGATCGAGATATTATTACCTTCAAAATTTATGGCGTCGGCAGCGATCGTTCCTAAATTAACAATATCGGCCTGGATTTTGGAAATACCATCGGCATCCAAATTTCCCAAAGTCCCGTTAAAGCCTTTACGGGCCTCTTCCGGCAGACTTCTTGTCGATGCTGTCAGACTGCTACATTGACCTCTGCCGCGGCACCAAACAAGATCCCGTTGGGATTGAGCAGGAAGACATGCGCGCCGTTGCCATTCAGCTTACCGAAAATCTCGCTGCGCTGGCTGCCCGTCACATAATTTAAAACGGCCTGCATATTTTTAAAATTTACTGTTTCTCCCTGGGCTATATTAAAGCTGTCCCAGTCTATAGCCAGATTGCCGCCGTTGCCGGTAATATCCATTGTACCGCCGCCAGGAGAGCCGATACTGCCACTGCCGCCCACGACCTGGCCGCCCTGCGGCAGGGCATAGCCCCAGTTTGGCCAAAAGCAGCATGCCGCCGCTTACAACCGTGACCATGATCTTTTTATATAAAAGCATTTTCTCATTTTCATCTTCACACAGCTCCTTATCCTTGACCGATATTAAAACAGTTTGTAGGCCAAAAACCATAGCCTGCCGTTTTTATCGCTTTCTTCACTGGTAAACTCTTCACTGCCCAGCTTGCGCGCATAGTCAAGCCGCATATAGTAATCGTCAGCCTTGGCGTACTGCAGGCCCAGTCCCCAACCGGCCAGACCGCGGTGCTGACCATAACTTTTAGACAGCTCGACTTCGCCCCAATCCACATAAGCTGCCAGAGTCAGATCAGGTACGGGAGTGGCATAACGCAGTTCTGCCGTAGCCTGGTAGCCGCTGTCGCCGCTGGCTTCACCCTGCGGATAAGCCCGCACACCGTTAGCGCCGCCTAGAACAAACTGTTCGCTGCCATCCAGATCTTTGCTGGCCAGCTGACTGTGGAAATTTACATGCAGATTCAAAACATTGCCTAATCTGCGGATATGATTGACGTCAGTATTGAATTTGTGATAGCTGCCTTCCGTGTAGCTGCTGGCATCGTCATAACTTAGCCGTCCCGCATAATATAAAGCGCTGTAGCCAGTATAACTGCCGGCACCTTTAATATTGCCCGCTATGCCGGCATACAGTGCATTACTGTGTTTTTTTGTATCGATGCCAAAGGTGCGCAGCTCATCTTTCAGCTGGCGGTTATCGTAGCCATAAACTGCCGCCAGGTGATCAGAAGCAGTATTTATCAGCGGCGTACTGCCATAAATGCTGAAAGTTTTAGCCCGTCCGACCGCGTCAAGGATATTATAAAAGCCGCTCAGCGTATAATCCATCAGGCTATAGCTGACGCCCATTTTTGTCCCGCGGCTGCCGACCGGCATTTCGTAGCCCAAATTATAGTTATGCAGGTTATCATTTGAAAGCATCCCACCCAGAAAAAATTTATCGCCGATCCTGCCGGGATTGTTGATCGTTGTCTGAAAGCCATATCTGTATCTGCCGCTGTATTTATTGCCATAATTATCAGTGTATAAAATCGTCTGCTGCGGTTTATCAGCCGAAGATCGATCACAAAATCGCCTGGTACATTGGCCTGCCCAGCCCGCAAACAACCTACGCTGTAACGCCGGCCAGATCGTTGATATTATTCAAAACTGTTTCCAGCCGGTCTGTACGCAGCAGCTCTCCCTTTTGCAGAATCCCTGCGGCTTTTTTCTGCCTGTCCTTCCGCCAGAGCCGAAGTATTATTGACCTGTACATAGCTTAACCGCCCTAAGACTATTTTGACTTCAATGATACCGTCAGTGATTTCCTGCTGCGGCAAAAAAGCAGTAGCAACCGCATAACCCTGTCCGCGCAGATACGCAGTCAACTTATTGACCGCCTGCTGCAGTTCATTAAAATCGACTTCACGTCCGCAATAGCTTTCTACCAGCGCAGCCAATACGTCCTGCTGGATAGCATCTTCACTGGATAAAGACAAAATTCTGCAGATAAACTTCTGCTGCCGCTCACATCAGTGTTTGTTTCTTCTTTTGTCAGAACAGCCGTTTTATCCCCGTCCGCCTGTTTCTTCCAAGCGCGCAGATCCCGTCTGCTGTTT
>ENA-OQCX01000915-OQCX01000915.1-human-gut-metagenome-genome-assembly--contig:-NODE-915-length-14633-cov-2.020061_pt1 | contig 14633 bp, 22 predicted proteins | sample MGYA00242762_ERZ504587 | MGnify/ENA primary metagenome ERZ504587 (study PRJEB26092, sample SAMD00036337) | human gut metagenome | host: Homo sapiens | study: EMG produced TPA metagenomics assembly of...
GAATTATAGAAAGTAAGTATTGTATAATGTCCATGAGCATTGGCTCCTTTCGAGGTAATGGATTTGTGGTGAACTCATTATACACGAAAAGGGAGGTCAATGCTCTTTTTATTTGCAAACCTCCGATGAATCAAGGTTTTAAAGGATTTAGAACAATAAAAAACAGGTAGTTTTTGACACTACCAAGCTGAAAACAGAGATATGTTTTATGACTTCATGATACTGGCATTTTTGATTCGAACGAAACCCATAAAATTATGCTAAGATAAATTTCCGGATAATCTCAGCAACGCCGTCGTGATTGTTATCATTCTCGGTGATATAGTCGGCGGCTTTCTTTACATTTTCTTCTGCATTTTTCATGGCACAGCAATATGAGCAGCTTTAATCATGGAAATATCATTTTCTGCATCGCCTGCGGCAACGGTATTGCAAAGCGGAATGCCGGTATATTCACAGAGAAATGCTACAGCGGCACCTTTGCTGATGCCAGGTGCGACATGTTCCAGATATTCATTGCTGGAGAAGAAGCGGTCTGCTTTTCCCTCTGCCCATTCGTTTGTTTTTTCCTGATAATCCACCAGATGTTCACGGTTATCGTAATCGACAACCAGGACTTTGACCGGTTCGGATTTCAGGGCGGCTGTTACATCCGGAACAACACGGTAAGGAAGTCTGGTGATGGACGAATAACGTTTCACTTCTTCGGTGTCATGTTCGGTAAGAATCTCACTGTCGGAGTAGGTCTGACAATGAAGTCCAAGGCGGTGCGCTTCATCGAAAATATGTCGTACCAGAGGCATGGAAAGAGGTTTTTTAAAAATACTTTTTTTCCGGTACATATCATAAATTTCACCGCCATTAAAAGAAATGACAAAACAGCCTTTTCTGATAAAACCAAGTTCCTTTGCCTGCATTTTGGCACTTGCCAGTGAGCGCCGGTAGAGATGACAATCTGGTGACCGGCTTCCAGAGCCTGTTCGATTACCTGACGGTTTCCGTCGGAAAAAGTTTTCGCATCGGTAAATAAAGTACCATCAAGATCCAGGAAAACAGCTTTGGTACGTTTTTCCTGTTCCAGGAGTTCTTCCAGTGCATCGTCACTGTCGCTGATCCAGATATCTTCTTCTTTGGCAGTCAGCCCCAGGTATTCGCGGAGTGTACAGTCCTCATCACTGAAGTTCCATTTGTCTGTTAAAGAGAAAATTTCGTCAAAAGGAACCTCTCCTAACATAAAACGTTCTCTGAATTTCATAATATAAAAATCCTCCTAATATAAAAATCCTTTTCATGCTGTTTTGTTTCTGTCTCTGTGTTTTCTTAAGTTTTCAAGTGCAGAGTCCGGGATGTGCAAATTGCCGCGTCCGACACCGAGGTCTATGTCTGGTTTGTTGGTGCCATGAAAATCCGAGCCACCGGATATGGCAATTCCCATTGTCTGTGCGAGATGACGGATCTTCTTTTCCTGTGAGGGGGTATGGGTGGAATACATAGCTTCGATTCCATTTAGTCCTTCAGATTTCAGATCGCGTATCAGATCTTTTAATTGTGCATCAGAAAAATGATACTGCATTGGATGAGCAAGTACAGCGATGCCGCCAGTCTGATGAATCAGACGGACTGCCATCTGTGGTGTGACTTTTTCACGCGGGACAAAACAGGGAGCGTGATCGCCAAGATAACGGGAAAACGCTTCTCTCATGCTGGAAACATAGCCATGCTCATATAGAAACCGTGCAAAGTGTGCACGCGTCAGGACGGCATCTCCGAACTGCGTTTTTAACTGTTCCATGGAAACCGCGATTCCTTTTGCGGCCAGCTTTTCTGTCATTTTACGGTTGCGTTCGTTGCGAGAGTCCTGAAAGCGTGTCAGTTCTGAGCAAAAATGTAAGTCATGCCAGTCGAAATCAAGACCTACGATGTGAACATCTTTGCCCTGGTATTCGGTGGAAAGTTCGATGCCGGAAATCACTTCTACAGGCAGATCTCTGACGGATTCAAATGCCTCAGAAAGACCGGAAACGGTATCATGGTCGGTCAGAGCAAAAGCCGAAAGATGCTGCGAGATGGCATGCTCTGCCAGTTCGGCGGGGGTAAAAGTGCCGTCAGAATGAGTAGAATGCACATGAAGATCTATCATAGTATAATACCTCCAGTCAGCTTATTTCATACGTATTTGCCGCGAGACGTTCAATGCAATGCCCATTCTGCCATCAGAAACAGAATCGAAGTACCACCATAACTGATAAATGGAAGCGTAACACCGGTTGTTGGAATAAAATTCAGTACAACGGCGATATTCAGTACAACCTGAAGAGCGATATGCGCGAAAATACCGGTTACAATCAGGGAACCGAGCAGATCTGGTGCATTTTGGGCAATAAACATAAGACGGTACAGCAAAAAAACAAATAAAATGGTCAGGAGCACTGCACCGAAAAGTCCAAGCTCTTCGCAGATGATCGAGAAGATCATGTCGTTCTGGGCTTCCGGAATAGATTGGATTTTCTGCGTACTGTTTCCAAGGCCTTTGCCGAACAGACCACCGGAACCGATGGCATACAATCCCTGAAGTACCTGATAGCCGCCATTGTCGGAGTATTTTTCCGGATCAAGCCATACCAGAATACGGTTCAGACGAAAGCTGTCGCTGGTACCAATGTTTGCTACAAGAATGCGCAATCCGATGACCGCCGCAGCCAGACCGCCGCAGCCGAGAATGATAAAAGGTCTTGTCTTCGGATGTGCAACAAATATCAGAACGCAGGTCATACCCAGGATGATCAGAGCAGTACTTAAGTTATCGGTAAATTTCCAGGTCAACAGGAACGTGATAATACCAAAAGCGGCAACGATCAGAGGCGCTTTCAATCCCTTCATCTGCCGCCCCAGTTTAATGATCAGAACGGAGATAAATAAAATGATTGCAAGCTTTGCCGGTTCGGCAGACTGGAACTGAATCGGACCAATCTTGATCCAGCGTTTTGCACCGTTGACTTCATGTCCGATAAACTTTGTGATAAAAAGCAGGAAATTGGAAAATACATAGAAATAACCTGCATATCGGGAATAAAAATGATAATCAACCATGGAAGCGATGAAAATTACCGCAAATCCTAACAGGCTGTAGATTGCCTGTCTTTTAAAATAGTACATATCGCTGCCCCATTCGACCTGAGCTTCGTATGCACTTGTGCTGTAAAGCATGATAAGACCAAAACAGGTAAGCAGAACAACACTTGCCAGAAGATTATAATCGTAATAATCAGCGGAAAGTGTTAACAAACGTCTGCGCCGTCTGGGGTTGGTTCTTTTTGTATTTGTCTGTGCCATATGAACTGCCTTTCTTCTTGTTCTAACCTAAAATATTTTGAAATTACTGTTTATAATAGCATATTTTTGAAACAATGAAAACCCTGTATTAGGAACCATTTTTCAGATTCTTCATAAACTGATATTGAACTTATTATTTTATGGAAGGAATCACAGATGCAGAACCAAAATTCTTGTTGCCAGGGTTTGAACCAGGGATTCCTGTCTGCAACAATATGCTCTGGCAATGGCATATGTTCCATGGCAGAAATTTGATAAATCTTTTTCTTTATGTCATGCGCTTCAGGTTGGAACCATTTTCCGTGCCTGGAAAAACCATTCTGTGGAAAAGGAGGAAGATGCAGATGAATCAGTGCAGAGGAAACAATTCCTGTATGCGAAATGCAAGCTTTAATCAGCAGAGAGGATGCTGCCCCAATATGGAAAGAAGAATGCAGACACCGCTACAGGAGCAGGCGGATTGTCAGCAGAGGACACAGCCAGACAGAAGAAGTCTGTTAAAAGAGATAAATGAATGTAGTTTCGCAGTAAATGATATGCTTCTTTATCTGGATACCCATCCATGTGATGAAGCAGCACTTTCTTATTTTATGGAGCATAAAAACCGCCGGGCAGCAGTACTGAAAGAATATGCAAAATATTATGGACCGCTGACGATCGACACGGCAGATGATGAGGCAAGTGAAAGTTTCTTGTGGGTAGAAACACCTTGGCCATGGGAAGGAGGAGGCTGCTGATATGTGGAATTATGAAAAAAGACTGCAGTATCCGGTCAACATCAAAAATCCAGATGGAAGAATTGCACAGATTATTATGAGTCAGTACGGAGGACGGGAGTGCAGTAACCTATAATACGGAAAACCCGCCAGATATGCGGGTTTACGAGAAATAGAAGTGGAAGAGGAGCTGCTGGTGTTCCTTATCATACACAATGTCTTCGACAATCGAGCGGATCAGCTGACCTTTTATCTGCTGGTCACATTCCGGGTCTGAGATCATATCATATACATTCCGGATCTGGGAGAGCATTTCCGGTCTTGACAGTTCCCTGGAAACGGATGCCGTGAGTTTTTCCAGTTCTTCGGTAATGGAAGCACGCTCATCGGCGATACGCTGCTTGTTCTCTCGGTATTCTTCCAGCGTGTCAATTTCCTCTTCAAATGCCAGACGGATTCGCTTCTCGCGGCGGTCAAGTGCGGCGAGCTTGCTATGCAGTATGCCGGTATCGGCATGATCTGAATCAGCAGAAATGTAGTGATGCTCGAACGAGCCGCCGGAGAGGATATCCCTGAAATTCTCCAGAACCGTCCGCTCCAGCTTCTTCACACTGATCGAGACACTTTCCTTGTGGAATCCCTTGGAATACTTCCAGCACTGGAAAATGGGACAGCAGACTGATTGTAACCGAGACTTGCACCACATATCGGCACTTCACCAGACCGCTCAGCCAGTGTCGGCAGGTGGAGACATTGCGCCGCTTTTTTGGCTGGTACATGCCGTCCATCCGACGGATACGTTCGTTAAACCGTTCTTCCGGAAGACGTACCTCATGTGTCCCCTTGAATTCGATGCCGTTCCAGGAAACATAGCCGATATAGAACCGGTTCCGCAGCAGTCGCCGGATTGTCCGGGCTTCGAACGGATTGCCGCGTCTGGTGTGGTATCCGGCGGCATTTAAGCGGCGGGCGATCGCAGTCACATCCAGCTGTTCAAGATCATACAGATCAGAGATATACTGATAGATCTTATATTCGTCCTCAACGATCACATGTGGTTTGCCTTCGCCGGCAGCAGCATAACCAAGCACCGGTGTAGTCTGGTATCCGCCTCGCAAGGCTTTTTCTTCCATGCCACGCCGCACTTCCTGGGACAGGTTGTAGGAATAGAACTCATCGTTCCATTCAATGATCATCTCGATCAGCCTTCCATACATCCCCTCACTGATCGGCTCCGTGATGCTGACCACATCAATACCACATTTCTTACGCAGGATGCTCTTGTAGAACACAGATTCATCCTGATTTCTTGCAAATCTGGAAAACTTCCAGACCAGAATCACATCGAACGGTCGTGGCTTCGTCTTTGCCGTGGCGATCATTTTCTGAAATTCCGGACGGTTATTTGCAGATTTTCCGGAAATACCGTTTTCTATGTAGATATGTTCGCCGTTTACGATAATATTATTCTTTTTTGCGTAATCGATCAGCAGACGCTTCTGTGCATCCGGGGACAGTTCCTCCTGTCGGTCCGTGCTGACACGGATATATAATGCTGCATAACAGAATGATTTCACATAGATCACCTTCTTCAAATTATGTAAAAAGGGTATAAAAAAATACACCCTATGCAACCAGAAGGAATGTGTGATATAATGCTCTTGCTTATGGAGATTATATCACGCAGTCCTCGGGATTTGCAGGTTACAATCTTAGCAGATCCGCTTCGGTGCTGGTAACATCGGGGCGGTTTTTATGCTATTTATTATTTTCTAATATTTTTTGCTCACGCTCGATTTGCTTAATACTTTTAGTGGGGGGTAGGCAAATTCTCAGGCATAGTGCCACCTAGTTCTTGAATAGTTTGGCGGACTTTTTGACCAACCTGATAATGTGTTTGATTTGCCATTTCTTTTCCAAATATATGATCTCTTCGAAGCTTTTCATCTGTTTGCGTTGCACGAAATAAGTTTGCAGCCAATTCAGTACTGCCCATATGATCCAATATTTTTTGAGTTTTCTTTAATCTTACGGGCGTGTATTTCTTTTACACCAAGACCACCATATAATCCCTGATATCCTTTATTTTGAAAAATAGCATGCTTTGATTTTCTCAATACAGTCGTTTTTACAATTTCCATACATGCGTTCGACACTTGCACAGGAGGCAATCAGCTGAATAAGTTCAGGAGTTATAAATCACGATTCTCTTCGCTGATAGAATTTGTATAATTTAATATCTCCCCAGCAGAATTCATATGGTAAATAGAATTCATATATTCATTGATGCTTAAACGATAATTGGAGAAGTCAGTATTGCTGTTTTCCTCCTTGGAAACATCTGGAGTTTGCAGACTCCAAGGGCAATCCTTATCAGAAGCGGTTACAATAGTATTATCAGATATATATTTTCTGATAAATACTTTTGCATATTTGATTAAAGGAATCACATCCTCTGATATATTGCACGGAGCCAGGGCACTGATTGTGGCAGCAAAGTTTTCTGTAAGCTGGAAATTTGAAAATCCTATATGTCGAACAGTATATTCTTCATCAAAAATAGTGAAGAAGGAAATATCAGCGAGTACAGCAGATATTTTTTCAAGAGACTTTCCACTGACCGTTGCAGAAACAGCGGGTTTCTCTAATGTGGATAATAATGATAAAGATGCGATTCGGAATTCTAAATCAGGATTGTAGTTCACAATTTCTATTTTGGTAGCAGAAGGTGCTATTTTTCCTTTGTGTTCAAGCTTTACGGCAGTACCGTTTGCGATTACGCCCATAATGTCAGAAGAAAACGTGGTATAATCGATGTCCAGACCGATAATTCCATCAGCACCAAGAGCAGCAGCATTTTGCATTAACATATTAGTTGCTGCTTCTCGAGCCTGTTTCAGTTTGGAAGAGTAAGAAGTACTGTTGATGCCGAACAGATCCGAAATACTGGCATCGAGACTACTGAAAAATCCGGTACCTAGCACACATTCACCTGAACAAAATCCTAAGTACTCTGTAATTTCATAGTTTTCAAAGTTAAAACCAGATGTAAGTTTCATAACTCTATTCTCCTTTGAATATTTTTTTGGCTTTTAAAAATAATAGCAGTATGAAAATACTATTATATGACTACATCATCAAACACGACCTGACATTTCGCCAGGTAGCCGAATTAACCGGCATCCCACGTTCTACCGTCAGCGAAATTTTGCCCGTAATTCTACGACACGTCCAATGATTCGAACAGGTTTCTCTATAATTTCCTCGTTTGAAAAGAACATAGGTTCATATTTAGGGTTTGTAGATATCAGGGCAATACCAGTCTGATATTTTTTAAGCCGTTTACATGTAGCGTCTGTGCCATTTACAGTAGCAATCACAATATCTTCTGAGTCTGCATCATCCTGTTTTCTGACAATTACAGTATCCCCATTGCTGATCTTAGGTTCCATACTGTCTCCACTGATCTGTAAACCAAAGTATTCGCCAGTCTTAGCCATTTCTTCAGGGATTTCTTCTGTATCTATAATATCCTCTATCATTTCAAGTGGAATACCAGCGGCAACACGACCGTAAACGTTGATAACGGTGGATTTACGGGAAGTAGTAGAAGTAGAATGATCTTCTACTAAATCGGCTTTTGAAATACCAAAGTAATTTGCCATAAGTTCAATTTTATCTATTCTTGGATATGAATTACCTTTTACCCAGTCAGTGAAAGTAGTGTATTTTACACCAAGAGCCTCACACATATCATTTCTTGTTTTTTGGTACTTGTCCATATAAAATTGGATGTTTTTAGCCATTATTTTTTTATTTCCAAGAGTTGTTTTGTTTGAGCGACCTAAAAGATAATTGATGTCTACATTAAAAAAATCAGCAATTAGTTCCAATGTTTCAAAATCTGGTTCGCGTGCACCTTTTTCATACATTCCAATGGTGCTTCGAGATATCTTTAATCTTTTGGCAAGTTCTTCTTGGGTTAATCCTTGAGAAGTACGTAAAGTACGCAGAATGTTTTTAAAAATTCCCATCTGTTCACCTCCATATAATTAATTATATATCGCTTTGGAAAGCAATTGCTTTTCCAAGTATATGCACCTCATTTAATTCTTCGCCTGAAAAAATCATATCTTCATATTTAGAATTTTCAGCCTTTAAAATCAACAATCCTTTTTCGTGGTAATAAAATAGCCGCTTTAATGTAGCTTCAGAATTGTTATTTATTACAATGGCGGCAATATCGCCATTGTCAACAGTATCCTGCTTACGTATGAAAACGATATCTCCATCGTTAATCCTTGCCCCAATCATGCTATCACCAGAGGCACGTAAACAGAAATCAGCTTTTATATCAGCACCAGCCAGAATGTAACTTTCAAAATTTTCGTTAGTATATTTAGGCTGCCCGCAAGCAATTTCTCCGAGCATGGGAAATTGTTTTAACTCTATAGGAAAAACATTTGTGATATTTCTTTTTAAGGATTCTTGGTAAGGTGAATCAACGGAACTTTCTGGAAGTAATGATATAGATTGATCGTCATCCATAAGTTTTAATAAAGAATCCAGTTCAATTCCCATTCCGTAGGCAACTTTAGCTATAGATGGAAGAGTAGGTGAAATAGGTTTGTTGTTCCTGGGATTAATATTGTTTTCAAGCATTGATATATATCCTTTGCTAAGCGAACAACTGTTTGCAAAATCGCCCATACTTATATTATTTTGCTCGCGATATTTTTTTATGATATCGCCTAATGTCATATAATGATCACCTCCTTATTTTTGTTTAGTATATTATACAATGCGAAAGTGAAATAGTCAACAAAATTGTTTAACATACTTGACAGTAAAGATAAAAGATGTTATTATGCAGATAGTTCAACATGATGAACAGAAAGGAGGAGCAACATGGGATATAAAATTAGAGAATTTAGAAATGAAATTAAAATGTCTCAAGATGAACTTGCTAAGAAAAGCGGTGTTTCCAGAACGATAATTTCAGGGTTGGAAAGTGGTACGCTTACAACAACTACCACAGATACGCTTTTGAAAATTGCAAAAGCATTAAATAGAAAAGTAGCAGATATTTTTTTTGAGGAATAGTTCAACATATTAAACTATATACCAAGAATAAGAGAAAAAAACGACAAAGTCAATGGCAGGAAACAACAGAAAGCAGGTAGAAGATGAAAGAACCAATGAAATTAGAAGTAAGAAATGAAGGAGCCAAAGGGATTTATCTGGTACTGGATGGCAAAGAGCTGCACCATGTAGAAGCATATGAAATAAAGAGTTCTGACTTTGCAGGGAAAGCAGAACTCTCGTTGAAGATGCTTGTGAGTTTTCCGGTTAACCAAGGAAATGCTTGAGAGCTACTTCCTTGGCGATTTCTATAAGGATGGGCAATGATGCATTAGTACCTTTTTCAAGTACTTTTTTCCATATAGGTTCAGTGCTGATATTGGCAAGAAATTCATGACCTTGAGGTGTCAAGTCACCAACAAGTACATTTTTGCCAGATTCATAATAATGAACGTTTTCAATAAGTCCAGATTTTTCAGCTTGCCTGATGTGGTAGATGATTTCGTCGTGTTCATATCCTACAAGAAAATCAGAATCAATATTATTGGCATTGTATTCCCAATAGGTGTCGAAGTCACAAACATCCTCGACGGTCAGGAGAATTGCACGGATACAATTGGGATTAAGTTTCATTTATGGTTTACTCCTTTCTTAAGTACTTGGCTGTTGCAGCAGCCTGTACGACAAGAATAAGAGGAAAAAACGATAAAGTCAACATAGCAGAACATAAAACAGGTAGGTAAAAAAAGAGTATGACTGAGTTTGCATATATACGTGTCAGCAGTCGGGATCAGAATGAAGATCGACAATTGTTGGCATTGAAGGAGCTGAATATTCCGGATAAAAATATTTTTATTGATAAACAGTCCGGAAAAGACTTAAGCGTCCACAATACAGAAAAATGGTTCGGCGTATCAAAAAGGATGATCTGCTTTATATCAAAAGCATTGACAGATTGGGGCGTAATTATGCGGAAATACTGGAGCAGTGGAGAATTCTGACAAAAGACAAAGGAATTGATATTGTGGTTCTTGATATGCCACTTCTGGATACCAGAAAGGACAAAAACCTCATGGGAGCATTCATAGCAGATCTGGTGTTGCAAATTCTGTCTTTTGTGGCAGAAACTGAACGGGCAAATATCAAACAGCGTCAGGCAGAAGGAATAGCCGCTGCAAAAGCTCGAGGCGTTAAATTCGGAAGACCGCACAAGGAAATGCCGGATAACTTTGACGAACTTGCTACGATGTGGCTCAATGGACAGATTTCAGGCAGTAAAGCCGCCAAAAAATGCGGAGTATCACTGTCAACATTCAGGAATAGAGCAAAACAATTGGTTTAATCAAAGGATGAATGGAGAGGGATTATGGACAGCCAAAGCATCGGATCCGGCTGTTTTGAGGTGAAAAAGCAGGGTAACAGGTACAAACACTTTTACATAATTTACACAGGGAGAGTGATCATATGGCGAAATTAAAATGTGTGAACAAGGTAAGAATCAATGGAGAACTGAAAGACCAGAGCGATTTCACGGAAGAGGAATTCCGTAAAATCATGGAACAGCTTTCAGACAGAGCCATGCAGAGAATGGGATATGAGAAAGTAAAGGAAGATAAGACCGCCTGAGCAGGCGGGGCGGGGAAAGGACAAGCAGATGAAAAGAAGGGAAAAAATCAGCCTGATCGGTGAGGTGGTTAGTCCGATCGTGGCAACGGTAGCCGCAGGCTTTACATTCTGGTGGCTGGCAAAGTATAGCACGATCTGTGAACGTGACATCGTAGGGACGAGCATCGTCGTGTGGTGTGCGGTGGCTGCGAGAGTGCTGATATGGTTCGAAAAGCGGGAAAGGATGGAAAAAACAAGATAATGGACCATAAACAAGAGATCGTGAATACACTGCAGAGAATGTCAGGGAAGTATTCGGCATACGAGGTTTTTTCCGACTGGATCAAGTGCTGTGCCCTGGCGATCAGCAACCAGAGCGACCTGCTCCGGTGCGAGATATGGGAAAGCCGGGAACAGGAGTATCTTGCGACCATCCGGAAATATCCACCGGAAGAAGCGCAGGAGTTTGCCCGGATGCTTTCGGAACTGACCTTTGCACTGGAGGATGAAATAACAGACGTGCTGGGTGAGGTATACATGGCCGCCGGCATGGGAAATAAATCAACCGGGCAGTTTTTCACACCGTACCATCTGTCGGAAGCAGTTGCCGGGGTGGCAATCCCGGCAGACGTTCGCCGGCGAAACCATTGGTACTGAATGAACCAGCACGGGAGGTGGCGGCATGATCATTGCCGCCGCTGAAATATTGAGAAAAAGAGGGCTGAACCACCAGAGGTGCATGGAAGTGGTGGCGCAGGATTTGGACTGGAAGGGCGTATATATGACTTACCTGCAGTTATCTCTTTTGGGGATCAAGGCGATTGTGTACAGGGCAATACCCTGTCAGAGCCATTTACAGACCTGAGGAGCTACCCGAAAGAACGGGTGCTGCTCACGCCTGCACAAAAAGGAATGTTGATTTGAAAGGAAGAAGCAAGATGGAAGGACAGCAGCCAGATGCACGCCAGAGCTGTATGAAAGCATACTCCTGGTTCTGATGAACGAAGAGGTGGATATCAGCCGTGTTAAGAATGGGATCTATGTGGCATTGAATGGGTATGAAGTCCAGGAACGAACGACAGAGATTGCGTTGATTTCGCAGGGGAGAAATGAACAGCTGATGAAACGCTTCCTGCTTGCAAAAACCGTCAGGGGATGCACACCGCGGACATTGGAATATTACAGAAGCACATTGAAGTTTGTTTTTGATTATATCAATAAAACGGTGGATGACATTACGTCAGATGATGTGCGGATCTACAGCATCATGCGGATGAGAAGGGATGGAATAACAGCAGTGACCGCAGATAATGAGCTTCGGATCCTGCGTTCGTTTTCAATTATCTCCAGCAGGAAGAAATTCTCCTTAGAAACCCGATGACGAAAATCGAGCGGATCAAAGCACCAAAGGTAAAAAAAGAAGCGTTTACGGACATGGAGATCGAGAAGATAAGGATTCAGGCAATAGAGACGGGACTTAAGGAAGCCATGATTGTAGAAACATTACTGAGCACCGGTGCAAGGGTTGCGGAACTGTCACAGGTGAAACTGTGTGATATCGAAGGAAAACGCATGCTTGTACATGGAAAAGGACAGAAAGACCGGTACGTATACTTAAATGCTAAAGCGGAGCTTGCAATGAGCCGATATTTAAAGACACGGGACGATGATAACCCTTATCTGATTCCAGGATGCAAAATGGGAAAAGGAGAGCAAAAGGTCGGAAGACCTGCAAAATATAACAGATATGGCACATAGGAACCAGTGGCATTGAAATCATTGTGAGAAAACTTGCGAAGGCAGCAGGCGTTGCCGAAGGAAACCCGCACAAGTACCGCCGCACCTGTGCAACGATGGCTTTACGCAAAGGGATGCCGATTGAACAGGTATCAAAGATGCTGGGGCATGAGAGAATCGAAACCACGCAGATTTATCTTGACCTCGGTGAGGAAGACCTGAAAGCGGCACACAGAAGATACGTAGTATAGAGCAAAAAGCATTGCCATGACAGCAATGCCCTCCGCGAATATGCAATATTTCTTAAACGATTATATTGTATCATTCGCCGGCGAAAATTCAAGCGGCAAAAGCAGCGGCAGGGCCGCTTTTCAACTTGATTTAGACAATTAAAGATAGGAAAACCAGAGGGATGTATACAAGAAAGACTTGGAAGAGTAAAAATGCGATCGAGATAGCAGAATACCATGACTGCAGGTACGGGGCACCGGGGAAAAGCAGGACAAAGAGAAGGAAAGCCACACCGGAAGAGATGGAGAAGCAGAACCAGCGGAACCGGGAGAGGAAAGCCAGACATAAGCTGTGGGCGAACTTCAAGGAAGACGACTACTTTTCAACCTGGACGTTTAAGAAGGAAAGCAGGCCGCAGGACATGGGAGAGGCAAAGCAGATATTCAGCAAAGTGATCGGGACCATCCGGAGGGAATACAAAAAGCGTGGGCATAAGCTCCGGTGGATCCGCAACATAGAAGTAGGCACAAAAAAATGCCTGGCATATCCATATCGTGCTGAACCGGATACCGGACACGGACCTGATACTGAAAAAAGCCTGGACATATGGAGGGATCCATAATGAACTGCTGTATACAAGCGGGGAATTCACGAAACTGGCAGTGTATCTGTGCAAGACACCGAAGACGGACAAGCGTCTGAAAGAGAACAGTTATTCAACGTCAAAGGGATTGGCCGGGATCGATCCAAAGAAGCGGGTCATGAAGGGCAAGACCTGGAAAAAGGAGATCAAACCACCGAAAGGCTGGTACATCGACAAGGAGAGCGTCCGCCAGGGCGAGAATAAACTGACCGGGCAGCCATACCGGACTTATATCCTGTTCCGGATACAGAGGGAATAAAGACACGGTAATAGGGCAGAAAATCACTAAAAACAATAGATAAAGACAAAATATGTGGACAGTGTGCATAAAATGTGTACAACTACAAGGAATAGGGCAGAAATGCGATAAAAGGGAGTCCACAGAAAGGAGAAACCAGTGGAAGAACATAGGGTAAAAGTAAAAGCATACATAAAAGTGACCAGCTGGCAATATGCCTGGATGCTGGAATATAACGGACACCGCCTGTACGGTGAAGGAGAAGGGAGCACGCACAGCGTAAACCGGAAGCTGACAGCGATTGAAGCCCTGGCAGACATGCTGGGACACATGAACAGGGGGGCAGTGATCGACCTGGAAATCAATGAGATGAACGTTGCAAACTACATCAACAGTGGATGGCTGGGCAAGTGGAAACAGAATAACTGGAAAACCGTGGGTGGTGTCGGGGTTAAATACGCAGAAACATGGAAAACAGTACGCTTTGAGCCACATGCACTCCGTGCGAAATACGTCCGCGGGCTGGAGATACCGGCATGAGCGGCGGGTGGGACGGGTTTTTACTTCCGAAAAGCAGCAGGAAGAAAAGACGGAAGAAACACGGCAGGAGCATCATGCAGACAGGGAAATACTGCTATCTGTGCGCCAGGCTGTCCGGGGATTACGGGCGAAAGCCTGTGCAGAAGCACAACATAGTCTTTGGACGGGGCAACCGACAGATATCAGAGGAACTGGGGCTGACCGTCTACCTGTGCGACAGGCACCATGAACACGGACCGGATGCAGTCCACATGAACCATGAAACAGCACGCCTTTTGCAGGCAGATGCCCAGGAAACTTATGAACAGACGCACACAAGGGAGGAGTGGATGGAGAGAATTGGGCGAAACTATATCAAACTATAAATGGCAGAAACAGTTCGAGAAAGAAGGGGGAAAACAATGAACAAGGTAATTTTAATGGGACGGTTGAACCAGAGACCCGGAGGAAGTTAAGAAAAGTCTGGACGCAGGCGTTGAGAGAGCAGGGTGTAGATGTGTGAAGAAGG
>ENA-OQCX01000916-OQCX01000916.1-human-gut-metagenome-genome-assembly--contig:-NODE-916-length-14626-cov-2.858542_pt1 | contig 14626 bp, 19 predicted proteins | sample MGYA00242762_ERZ504587 | MGnify/ENA primary metagenome ERZ504587 (study PRJEB26092, sample SAMD00036337) | human gut metagenome | host: Homo sapiens | study: EMG produced TPA metagenomics assembly of...
CTAGAAGTAACGAGAATGCGGCGCGCAGTTATTCAAGAAGTTTCGTTGTGTCTTTTTTGCTGAAATCCTGTATCATTTTTTCGAATGTCGACGCCATATATGCTCCTTCTTCCCCTTTAAGTTTTGCTGAAAAAATTATACTATTTTTCTGTGCAAAAACCAATGGGATGTCGCATTAAGCAGGTGAACTCAAAATCAGGCACCCGGTTTCGAAAAGCCGGATGCCTGGGATATACAGATATTTTATTATTTTGCTATACTCTGACAGATCTTGTTGCAGAAGTTTTTGTGTATACTCTTGTTCCGTTTATGTTTTTGTAGCCACGGATTCTGTAGTAGTATCTGGCGTTTCTTCTGAGTCCGCGGTTTGTGCAGGAAGTAGTTCCTCTTCCGACGGTTGCAATTCGTCTGTAAGTGCCACGGGCAGAAGTGCTCCGGAAGATTTCATAGCCATCTACACCACTGAATCGTCTCCATGTTAATTTCGCGGCTCCGGAGTAAGCCTTTCTGAGTCCGCTGAAGGAAACTGCATTTGCAAACTGACCGGTAAGCCGTACGGAATAGCGGTGTTTTTCGCTGTTGGATCTATAAATATCTGCCTGACGGATATAATAAGAACCGCCGTTTAAATTCATTTTTATCTTGATATAACATCTATTTGAGCTTCTGTTATAAGACCATCCACTGTACACAGAACCGATTTCATTTCCACTGTTATTATAAACTCTGATAAAATCAAACGGAGAAGTTCCCTCTACAGAAATGGAAAGATATAGTTCCATTCTTGCCGGAATTTTCACATAAAAATAATCGTCATAACAGTCATATGGATCCATCAGCGTCGGTTTTACATTATTTCTTGCCGTTCCGTTGATCGTCCTGTTAAGATACATTGTTTTTGCAGTCCTCATCCAACTGTAAACTGCCGCCTGTGTCGTCTGTGCCGGTGTCAGGATTCCAGTGACCAATACTGCCACAATCATAATTGCACACGCTGTCTTTTTCCACATTGTCTTTAAATTTTCCATCATGTTTCCTCCTTCAGAAGTATGTTCTGTTGTTTATACTTTCAGTATACTCCAGAGTTTTGCAAATTTGTTTTTTATAAAAAAGTCTTCCAGAATTTTTGTTCCGGAAGACTTTTGATTTATTTTGCTTTTTTGCTTTCTTCGTATTTTTTGAGCTCTCGCAATGCTTTTTCGCCCTGCGGGTACAGGATGATGATGTTGAAGACTGTCATAAGGCCGATTCCCACATCGCCAAGGTCCCATACAAAAGTATAGGCCGCAAGACCGCCGATGAACAGCATAATAAGTGCAAGAACTTTGTATGCAGTCTGGGATGCCCAGTTATCTCCAAAAAGATAGGCCACATTGCTTCTCGCATAAAACAGGATTCCAAGGAAGGTGGAAAAACTAAACAGGAACAGTGTCGCTGCAATGAAGATCACGCCGAATCTTCCGAGATGATGTTCCATTGCCGTCTGCAGAAGATCCATTCCGGAAAGTCCTGCGACTTTTTCTTCCGGTGCGAGGAGCATGATCATTGCAGTACAGCTGCAGATCACGATCGTATCTACAAAAACACCAAGTGCCTGTACAAGTCCTGCCTTAACCGGCTGATCACATTCTGCCGCTGCTGCCGCACACGGTGCAGAGCCGGAACCTGCCTCGTTGGAAAACAGACCTCTCTTGATTCCATTCATCAGTACTGCGCCGAAACCGCCGGCTGCCGCCTGACGAAGTCCAAATGCTTCCTGAAAGATCCTTGCAAAAACTCCCGGAAGGCTTCCAATGTTCATCATAATAATTAAAATTGTGATTGCAAAATAGCACACTGCCATTACCGGCACGACCATATCAAGCACTTTGACTGTCGCATTCTTACGAAGCACGATCACTGCAGCAACTACAACCAGTACAACCGTCGTATAGATCGGCGGAATAGAAAATGCATTCTTAAAGGAAGAAACAACAGAATTGCTGATAACCTGGCTGATACCACACCAGCAGATCAGACCGGAGATTGCAAATAATACAGAGAGCACGACTTTCTTTCTCTTTTTGCGCTGTTTTTCTTCTATGTATGCATGGATATAGTATGCCGGACCGCCCCGGTAACCGCCATACAGCGGGTCTTTTTCTTTGTAGAGCTGTGCCAGTGTCGCCTCGATAAAGGCAGTAGACGAACCGATCAGTGCTGTGATCCACATCCAGAACACTGCCCCGCTCCTCCGGCTGATATCGCCGCAACCACGCCGACCAGATTTCCCATACCAACTCTGGTCGCTGTCGATACGACCAGTGTCTGGAACGATGACAGGCTGTTTTTGTCCTTCTTCTTCTCAACCAGCGCACTTACCATATCCGGAAACAGACGGATCGGCAGGAAACGTGTCCTGATCGTAAAATAGATTCCTGTAGGAATCAGCAGGATGATCAACAGTGAAATTCCAAGTGAACTGCCTCCCGGCAGCGGAATCTGCACCAGATTTCCCCACAGAAAGCTGTAAATTTTCTCAATTAAAGTAACAATCATAATTTAAACCCTCTCCCAATTTTCACATACGCCCGAAACATAAGGCTCCGGACAGATACCATTTCAGTATAGCTCATAGTAACCTGTAAACACAAGTGCTTTTGGGGTTTAAAGTCAAAAAACTTGAAAACGTTAAAGATTACATTTTGATATTTCAGTACTAAACATTTTATATTTTACGCCCATTTTGTTCTTATTTGTGTTATACTATAAATGCTGCCGACCCTCCAGCAGGAAGGAGGTGAATCTTATGGAAGAATTTTTATCCTCATTTCTTGTCTCCGTGTTAGCAAACGTAGTTAGCTACTACATATGCAAATGGCTGAGCGGAAGACGATAGGCAGCAACAGCCTAAACGGAACAGCTCACCGTTAACGAGCAAGAAAACCCCCAGAGCGGCAACTCTGGGGGTTTTCGTTTTGCCTTATGGAAGTTTATCCTCACTTCTTAGCTATTATTAGCATATGCCATAGTTATCGAAATGTCAACTATTAATTTATTTCCACTCCGTCATCACGCCGGACCCGATGGACTTCGGCTGAACAGTAATCTCTGTACAGTATTCTCCGAGGCGGATATGTGCTGTGAGTTCTTCATCGGTCCGGTTCAAGATGACGAAAGTGATCTTGTCATCTTTTTCGAAGGCTGTTACTTCAAGTTTGTCGGTGTATCTGCTCACGCCGATTCGGACTGCTCCCGGCTCAAGGAAATGGGTGAAATGCCAGAGATAGCCGAGGATATTGCTTTCTTTAAGTTCTTTACTGTCACGGTCAAAGAGGTATGGCGCATCACAGAAGTTTCCTACATGGTTCGGACCGCCCTCTTCGTTCAGGATCAGGTTCCAGTCGAGGAAGGTGTTCATCCCTTCGTTGAGATTTCCCATCATGTCGTAGGCATATTTCTGTGCATTGTTCAGATAATCGTCTGCAGAAAACTTGCTGTATTCAATGCAGGCTTCTGAGAGAAGGAGCTGCTTGTCCGGGTACTTCTCACGGATCATGCGCAGTGCTTCGAAATGATCTCCACTGTACCAGTAAAATGCCATTCCACGGATCATACTGGTCGTCTCTGTATCAATGATCGTCTCTGCCCATTCAAAAACACGCTCTTTGTTGTGATCCCACAGATAAATCCCGATGTCATCCAGGCCGTGTGCTTTAAGTGACGGCCAGAGATAATCCCGGAGAAATTCTTTCTGCTCTTCTGCTGTATAAATGCAGGAATCCCAGGTCTGAACTGCTTTTGGCTCGTTCTGCATCGTCAGTTTGGCGACGTGATAGCCTCTGTTCCTGTATTCTTCGATATATCGGCAGATATATTCTGCCCAGCGTTTGCGGTATTCCGGTTTCAGCTTGCCGCCGTGATTTCGCTCTCCGGTGGTCTTGTTAAAACATTCCGCCACTTCTCCTACTTCATCGTGTGTCATGACCTCTACCTGCTGCTCAAAATCACCGGTAGAAAATTCATTGATCGCTTCGCACAGCCTGCGCAGCGGCTTGGTCACCAGATTTGAATGATCATCAAAAGCGGCATCAGTCCGATCAGCATACCGATCAGCAAGATCAACGGCATATAGGCGATATCCTGCACCTGCATCTGCAGACCATATGCCGGGACGACTTTGCAGACAATACTGGAGTTTTTGTCCGTCTGTGTGCAGATCACTTCATGATCTCCGTAAGTAAAATGTTTCTCACGTTCTTTATAATTCTGCTGGATAAAATCTTCGCCCGTCAGATAATCTTCCAGTTTCTCCGGAAGAGTTCCCGTCTTGACAAGCTCTCCGCCGTTTTTGTCCAGGATGAGGACGCTCTCTTTTTCATTTTTGGTGATATTCTGGCACAGATTCTGGAAATATTCCTGGCTGACACCGATTGCGATATAGCCCAGCGTTTTTTTCTGCGTCAGATCAAAAATCTCACGATAGAGCACGATCTTATCAGAACGATTGGTAAGATACGTATCGCCGTTGCCTTTCGGAACACTTTTCCACACCATGCCATTTTTGCTTGCCAGGGTTTCCCCATAAATATCCGTACTCCGCACCACATCCAGGTCATTGATATAGGTGCTTCCGTCCATACAGCGAAGATACGGCGGATGCCGTTTTCCGGATAGATCGCAATGGTCTTGAAATATAATAGGAAGTGTCCGTCTACAAATGCTTTGACATAATTTCCCACTGGATCTTCTGCGGGATGATGAGAAGTCCGCTTGTAAACATTTCCGTGCTGCTTGCGAGTGAAAAATCAACCAGCCATACCAGCGGAAAGATCTGAATGCCTGCTGATACAGATAGTTTGCCGCAAACTGTGTGCTGTTTCCAGGTCCGCCGTTTGTGAGAAGATAGACTGTCTCCATCTGTTTTAATGCGGAGATGACTGCCATGGTCACGTTTACCTGAATGACCGGTTTCATCAGTGGAAGTGTGATCTTGAGGAAAGTCGTTTTCTGGTCTGCTCCGTCGATCGTTGCTGCTTCATAGAGAACCGGGTCGATGTTTTTGAACCTGTGTAATAGATCAGCATGCCCCATCCAAAGCCGTGCCAGATCAGTACTATCAGTACGGACCAGATTACATTGTCGGTCATCAGTTTTTTGTAGTTTTCCATTCCGATGAAGGTCGCTGTTCCCATTCCGGAATATTCCGTAATCCGTAGTACACACTCAGACAGATCGGTGCGAGGATTGCAAAAAAGAATAACAAAAGTCCCGGAAGTACGAGCTGATGCTTCTGTTTGATACGCTCTGGATCTCGCTTTCAATGCTTGTCTTGAATGCAGACGGTCCACAGTCGTTGATCGGGGTACCGGATACGCTTGTTGCATTGTTGACTGCGTCTACAAACTGCATCTGGAGTTCTGTTTCATCTCCGGTCATGTATGCGCTCTGATCCTGTGCAGACATTCCTACACCGTTTTCCCATCCATATTTGGAAAGTTTGTCTGGCTGGTACATGTAATTGAGGAATTTTACAGCTTCTTCTTTGACTTCGGAATCAGCAGAAACTGCATATCCGCCGCCGTTCCATGCAGCAATGTCAGTTGCTGTTCCCTTGCCGCCGTCAATCACCAGCATGGTAAATACGCGGATATTTGTACGGATTTCCTCCGGGATATCTTCATTCAGTGCCATGGATGCTTCCCAGCCGTTGTCTTCGAACATTTTCTGATTGTAGTAGAATCCTGCTACGTCTGTGTTTCTTGGAAGTCCATAAAGTTTTCCGTCTTTTATAAATCCGTCAAGGGAACCGGAAATGAATCCGTAGTCTTTGTAATCATCCTGATTCAGTTCCGCAAGAACTCCTGCGTCAAGAACTTCGTCAAGGAAAGCCGGCTGTCCCCAGATGCTTACAACATCCGGCATGCCTTCCATGGAATAGGCTTTGAATTTTGTCTTGTAGGCTTCCTCATCGAGTGCTTCTACTTCGATGGTGACATTTGGATTTTCTTCCATATAATCATCTGCTCTACAAGTCCCTGTCCGTTTTTACGGTCCGGAAGGTTTGAGAAGACCTTTAAGGTCACTTCGTCATCTGCTTTTACGATCGTTGCGCCTGTTCCTGCCATCACTGAAAATGTCATCATCGCTGCCATTCCCGCTGCTACCACTTTACGTTTCATATTATTTTTCCTCCCTGATACATGCAAAATAGTTGTTTTTTGTTACGGCCGTTTGTTTTATCTGATGATAGAATTCTACCATTGAAAAGGGTGAGTTTACAGATAGTAACTTTTTAAAAAAGTGGAAAATTTTTGAAACTTGACGTTGCCCTTTCATTTGTTTATAATGAGCATATCTGGAGATTCAGATGATTTTTAATTTACATACGGATTGATAACAGGGGAGCTTGTATGACAGGCTGAGAGGAAGTTTTCAACTTCGACCCATAACCTGATTTGGATAATGCCAGCGTAGGGATGCGTTAGATGAGATTTATGATCTCCTTTGTTTTCAATCGAAGACGAGGGAGGTCTTATTTTATGTTTAACTTTATGGTTACAAGTGACGGCGGGCTGACTACAGCCGGATATGCCATCGCGATCATCGCCGGAATCGTTCTGTTTCTGGCTGCGATCTATTTTGCAGGCAAGCATTCAGAGAAACAGAAGCTTACTACAAGGCAGCTTGTGTTCTGTGCTGTGGCAATGGCGCTTGCTTTTGTTACTTCTTATCTGAAGATTTTTACTCTGCCGTGGGGTGGAAGTGTTACTCTTTGCAGTATGCTGTTCATTGTACTGGTTGCTAACTGGTATGGTATTGGAACCGGTATTACTGTCGGTCTTGCTTATGGAATCCTGCGGTTTATCCAGGAGCCATATGTACTTTCCTTCTTCCAGGTTTGCTGTGATTATATTCTTGCGTTTGCTGCACTTGGCGTTGCGGGATTTTTTGCAAAGCAGAGCATGGGCTGCTTAAGGGGTATATTGCGGCGGTTATCGCAAGGGGTGCGTTTCATGCACTTGGGGGATATCTGTATTGGATGAGTTATATGCCGGAGAATTTCCCGAAATCTCTGACTGCGGTTTATCCTATTGTGTATAATTATAGCTATCTGGTTGCAGAAGCTATTATTACTGTAATTGTGATTTCTATTCCGGCGGTGGCGAAGGCACTGGTGCAGGTTAAGAAGGCTGCAATTCAGTAATTAAAGGGGACTGCCCTTTGACCTGTTAATTTCATTGACATTTGGTTTTTCAGGGTGTGTACCCTGGGGGATTTGTTTTACATTTGGAATGTAAGAAAATCGCGAAGGGACGTCGCCCGTCCCCTCGCCACCCCTGGGCTGGGTGTTTGACGGGAATTTTTTCTTATGTAGTACCCTTTGAAAAATTCTCTTGGTGTTTCAGGTCAGGAGACTTTCGTATGAATGATATCGCAATATGTAAGAATGGCAGGATTCTTCTCTTTTATATGTAGAAGATGTCCTGCATTTTAGCATACTATTGGTTTATTGGTCGTAAATCAAGATTCCAGGGGCTGGAGCATCTAATTTTAAAGCTTGTATTGACCTGAGTAGAAATGATTGCAATTCAAACCATCTATTTTCGGTCGCTCTATGGACTCCCAGACACCTTACTCTTCTACAGGCCATTTTCCACCTAAATTTCTCTTGGTCCAATATATACTTACTCTTCTACCAGTCATCCCAATACCCTTAATTTCCGTTTTCCCAATAAATCCAACACCCATCCAACTACCTTAAGTTCCATTCCCAGCAAAGTTAGTACCCTTACTATATGAAAGGATTATAAAACCGTCCAAACTTAATAGTTACAGTCAAACTTACAATCAACAGCACCACGCCCAGCCCCAGGGCAATAAAATCACGTCTTGCAAACGGCCTCCTGGTATACCAGGTCCGTTTCCTATTTTTTCCAAAACCACGCAACTCCATCGCATTGGAAATTGTATCAATGCGATTCAGACTTGTCAGTATCAGTGGCAACAAAATATTGACAGAGTTCTTTCAACCTGGAAAAAAAGTGCTCATTTTTCCCAAGTTCCACACCCCTAGCCTGCTGCGCCTGGCTGATACTATGGTAATCTCTCTGGATATCCGGAATATACCGAAGTGCGATCGCCACAGAATACCCCCACCTTATAAGAAATCCCAATACTATTCAAACTCGCTGCAAACTCACTCGGGTTTGTCGCAGAGATAAACAGAATCGCTACCGGCAATGCCACGAAATATTTCAGAGAAATATTCAGCATATAAAACATCTGCTCGGCGGTCACATCATATCTCCAGAACAAATGACAAAGCACATGTCTCGTTCCATACAGATTCGTTCCCTGATTCGGGTCGAACAGGAAAATAAACACATTATTCAAAAAGCAAAAAAACAAGCATAAAGATCATCATAAACCGCACTTCGCGGTATTTGATCTTGCTGAGCTTAAACGCTGCAAGACTGACTGCAAAAAGCCCCAGCAGCATCCAGATATTATAAGTGATCATGCTTGCGAACGTAAACAGCAGGAAAAATGCCAGCTTGGTAGTTCCTGTCATCTTGTGTACTAGCTGTCGCGGTCCAGATAGTTTAATACAGTCTTAGCGGCCATGGCTTCTCACCTCCCTGTCTTCTCCGATAAATCTTTCTACAAATACCTCCGGCGGTGTGATCTCGCAGTGGTTTGCCAGTGTAAAGAGACTTGTCTCTTTCAGCGCGGCACGCTCGATCAGTTCCGGATCACAGAGTACTTCAGAAGCTCTGCGGTCTGCGATCAGCTGTCCATCTGAAAACACAAGCGCCCTTGGTGTATATTCCAGCATCAGATGCATATCATGCGTGATCATAACAACCGTCACTCCACGCTCATTGAGCTTACGCAAAAACTCCATGATCTCTGTATAATGCTTGAAATCCTGTCCTGCAGTCGGCTCATCCAGGATGATCAGTTCTGGGTCCTGCACAAGTACACTTGCAATCGTCACACGCTTTTTCTGACCGAAACTCAATGCCGATACCGGCCAGTTTCGGAATGGATAAAGCCCGCAGATTTTGAGCGTATCTTCTACTTTCTGGTGACTTCCGCCTCTGCCATTCCAGATTTCTGAAGGCTCAGTGCTACCTCGTCATAGATCATTGTCTTGGAGATCATCTGGTTTGGATTCTGCATGACATATCCAATGTATTTCGCACGATGACGGATATTTTCTTTCAACAGATCTTTTCCGTGGAAGGAAATCTCTCCGGAATCCGGGTCTTCGAATCCGCAGACCAGCTTGGAAAATGTTGATTTTCCTGCACCGTTTCGTCCCACAATGCTGACCATCTCACCTTTATCGATCGACAGGCTTACATTTCGCAGTGTCTGATGGTCTTTCGTATAACCGAAGCTTAAGTTGCGGACTTCCAGGAGTTTTTCGCGTTCTCCTGCATCTTCCTGAATCGGCTGTGCCTCGAACCAATCCTGAAGTTTCTTACGGTCTATATCGTCCAGCACAACAGAATCTACGTGTGCAGGTTTCTTCTCTTTTGTAATATCAATTCCTGCGTAACGCATGGCAGTCACATAAAGCGGCTCACGGATTCCGTTATCTGCAAGCAGACTTGTAGAAAGAAGTTCATCCGGCGTCATGTCCGCGAGGATTTTTCCCTCGTTCACCAGTACGATACGGTCAACATTTCTCCAGAGGACATCTTCCAGACGATGCTCAATGATCAGAACCGTCGTGTCTGTTTTTTTCTGGATCTCATCGATCAGCTCAATTGCCTGTTTACCGGCGGCCGGATCGAGATTTGCCAGAGGCTCATCAAACAGAAGGATTTTTACCTGATCCACCATGACTCCTGCAAGGCTGACTCTCTGTTTCTGTCCGCCAGACAGTTCATGCGGTGCATAATCCAGATGATTCTCGATTCCTACCAATTCTGCGGCATGTCTCGTAATTTCATGCATTTCATCCTGAGGTGTACAACTGTTTTCCAGTGCAAACGCAATGTCCTCGCCGACAGTCAGACCAATAAACTGACCATCCGGGTCCTGCAGAACAGTTCCTACATGTGCAGACAGTTCAAAAATACTGCTGTGCGGTGCATCTACGCCATCTACTGTCAGCGTACCTTTGCACTCGCCTGGATTGGAAAAAGGATTCAGACCATTCACGCAACCAGCGAGTGTACTCTTACCACTTCCCGATGGGCCAGCGATCAGCACCTTTTCGCCCGGATAAATATCTAGATTGATTCCGGTCAGTGTGGGCTTTTTCTGCGCCCGGTACTGGAATGAAAAATCTTTGAATGAAATAACAGGGGATTTTTTTCAGTCATTTAAACACCTCAAATTTAATACTCACAATAAATAGCAAATGCAATAGAAAAAGCCTTTTCACAAGCCAGAACAGCCATATGAGAAGGCTTTATTACTTTTAAGCAACCATCTTATTCCATATCCAGAGAACCTTTTTTTTGCAATGGTCTTGGTATATGCCAGAACAAGAAGTCCACCTACGATCACGCCGGTAATGCTGTTGGAAACTGCTGCGAACACACCCTGTGCAAAAACTTGTTTGCCGGTTCTGCATAGATCAGGATGTCAAGAACAGGAGCTACAACTACCCAGCCGATCACGTGTGCGATCACGTTGGAAACTACAAATACTACAACTTTGCCTTTACCGAACTCGCCGTCCTGAACGTTGAGTTTCTTGGCAAATAATCCGATGACCACACCGACAAATGCAGATGTGATAACCCAGCTCCACCACGGGCTTCCACCCCAGGAAAGATCGATCAGAGCGTGACCGATGAAACCGATCAGTCCGCCTGCAACCGGTCCGTACATAGCAGCCAGAAGTGCAAGTACTGCATACTGAAGGCTGATGTTTGTATTTGGTACCGGGCTCGGTATTGCAACAAAACGTCCGAGTACAAAGAACAGTGCTGCGCCGATTCCGACAGCAACTACGGTTTTGATACTGCTGTTGTTTTTCATAATAATATCCTCCTCAAAAAGTTCTGCTCTGGTCATGCCAGAGTCAGTGATAGTATAAGGCTTTTTGACAGATTTTGTCAATGGATTCCAAGTGCTTCTTTTGCAAGTTCATCCACCATATCATTATATTTATCATTAGAATGTCCCTTAACCTTGCGGAATTCAATATGAACACTCTTTTTCGCTTTCTGGTAGAAATCGCGATACGCGATCGTCCCGGCTTTATTTGCCTTCCAGTCGCCGTTGCACCAGCTCGCAATCCCCTGATAATCGTGGTAGATGATAATAGAGGGAATTTTGTGATCCAGAGCGTACTGCATCGCCGCCTCGCTTCCTTTGATCTCACCAGCCACGTTTCGCATCTGTGCCAGCTCCGGGTCGGACATTTTCTGTGAAAACTTTTCTTCTCTTCCATCGATCAGAACGACCATTCCGTAAGAAAATTCTTTCGTGCCTGCGTGGTAACTTCCGTCGACGTAGATTTCTACTGCGTCTGCTGCATTACTGTCTGCCTGCATCCCATTTGCAGCCACCACACTTCCCACACCAGAGCCAGAAGCACCAGATATACCTGCCTCCTGCCTAATCCCCAGATACTCCTTCGCTTCCGCTTCCGTCCCAAAACTCTTATATATCGCGCCCGGATACCCCATCACCTGCTTCTTACACTCGTCCCAGGTAAGGAACATCCCGGTCTTTCTTCCCTGTCTTACTGCATAAAATTTCTTCTTTGCCATGCTGCCTCCTGTTCTATTCCTGCTCCAGATTCCTCAAATGCAGATACACCGTATTCTTGCTGATTCCAAGGATTTCCGCGGTCCTGACTACCGCATCTTTCATGTTGTAGACGCCTTTCTGATAAAGTCTCTGGATGATCTCCTTGTTTCGGTTGGAGGTCGGGATGTCTTTGTCCTCAATGACCTCGCGTCGGATCTCCTCTACCATGTCTTCCAGAAGTTCCACGCTGCTGGAGGAAAAATTCTCTTTGCGGTTTTCGTACTGCTCTTGTGGTTTCAAGCCGCATGCCACGAAGTTGCTGATATATTCTGAGAATGGTGTGTTCAGATAAAAATTGATGCAGAGCAGTCCGATGATGCGGTCTTTTTCTCCGCGGACAGGAATCGTCACGGATTTCAGCGGTTCCCCCTTCTTATTGTGAGTAAAATACGTAATCCCGCGGCTATCTGCATCTTCCTTCTGCATCTCTTCCAGAAGATCAAGTGCAAGGTCTGTGAGAGGCGCGCCTTCTGTTCTTCCTGTGTGAAGCCCATGAATTACTTTGACCGCAGAGCTTGAGTAATCCTCCAGACTGTGAAGCACCAGTCGTACCCTTCCCCAAGATACATGGACAGCCCTTCCAGCATCGTGCTGTATGATTTCAGGATCTCACGGTCTGTTTCCGTTAATTTTACATGATGGTCTTTCATTTTATTCTCCTGCAACGCAAAAAGGGGGTGTCGAAACATCCCCTTCTTGTGCTGTATTTCTTATGATTTATTCTGCTACTGCGATTGCTTCTACTTCGCACAGAACGTTCTTCGGAAGCTGTTTTACAGCAACACAGGAACGAGCCGGTTTGCTTGTGAAGTATTTCTCATAAACTGCATTGAATGCAGCGAAATCTGCCATGTCAGCAAGGAAGCATGTTGTCTTTACAACGTTGTCAAATGTAAGACCAGCTTCTTCGAGGATTGCTCCAACGTTCTTGCAGGACTGCTCTGCCTGAGTCTCGATCTTGTCGCCTGCAACTTCGCCTGTAGCCGGGTCTACCGGGATCTGACTGATGCGAACACGAAGTTTCCTACCATTTTTGCCTGTGAATATGGTCCGATTGCTGCTGGTGCGTTTTTAGTTTCAAGTGTTTTCATGATGAATTCCTCCCGTACTTTTTTCTTTATCATATCACTGAATTTTTGTTTAGTCAATGTAATATTTTACAAATATTTTCTCATCAGTGCATAGAGTGTTTCAATCCGTATAGGTTTGGCCATATGGTCATTCATTCCTGCCTTAAGTGCCTCCTGTACGTCCTCTTCAAAGGCATTGGCTGTCATGGCTATGATCGGCTTCGATGCGATCTCCTGATTTTCCAGTCTTCGGATCCGTCTTGTTGCTTCGTAGCCGTCCATTTCCGGCATCTGGACATCCATCAGTACTACATCGACTGTATCAATAAAGAAATCCAATCGCTTCGCCTTGATGTCTGACTGAAGGATATTTCGGAGGTCATGCATCACTACAGGAATACTGCATTCATTTTCTTCTATTTTGACTTTGCCACTCTCAATGCGGCTCATATCAAGCACATCATTGATCAGGGAAAGGAGATGATTGCTGGAGACCATGATCTTGCTGAGATAACCTTTGAGCCGCTCAGGATCCTCCAGGTGAGTTGCTGCAAGAGATGTAAAAATTTCCATTCTTTTCCTTCCTGTATTAAAAAAAGCTTCCAGTTGCTACAGTGCTGCATGTAGGTCTGGAAGCTGAATAAGATTTCTTAAGTCCAAAACATACTATATTTATTATAGAAGTCTTCAACGCTTTTATCCAGTGAACTACTCGGCAACAAGTTACCAGAGCATCTGAAATCTGGCGGGATACCGCCTTTTTTCAGGGTGCGTCCATGACACCAATACTGCTTGCCTTTCGGCTATGCAGCTACTTTTATTATTTCTGGAGTTTTTAGTCCGGTTACGGACAGTTCCTTCTGTTTTCCGGATACGGAAAGATATTTCCGCAGGATATTAAATGCACCTACTGCATCTGCGTTAAATCTTACTCCATCAGTTATATACATACCACGTTCTTTTCGATTTGATGCTTCTGCATGTCTTTTTGATACTTCTGGTGATAACGGGCTGCACTGGCTGGTATAGCTTTCCTCCTGTTTTATCAATTGTATTCCATACAGTTTCAGCTTATATTCCAGCATGATATACAGCCTGTTATATGGCAGGCTGTGAAACTTCTGGTTGGTCATATGCCCCATATCTTTTTCTTTGCGGATATTTCGGATGTCTCCCACAACCACACAGCGGATATCTTCTTTTCTGCAGTATTCTGTAATCCATCTGGTCACTTTGTGGAGATAATCCTTCACTGCATTCTGCTTTTTCCTGTAAAGTCTCTGGATATGTTTCGATGATTTTGGATATTTTATTCCTCTTTTCGATTGCTGTGCATACCATCCGGACTGCACTCTGGCTATTTCTTTATGAAAATATCTTTCCAAAGAAAGATATTTTCTTCCCAGAATAAAAGTCCTGCCATTTCCAGAATCATAACAGGTCATCAGATTATGAAGTCCCAGATCAATCGATAAATAATATCCATTCTGAGAAAGCCGTTCCGGCTCTTCAATCTCATAAATAACAATAAGGTCGCATTTTCCGTTTTTTGGTGGATAGATCCGCAGCTGTTTTATATGATCCATGTTCCTGAAAATCTTATTTTCAAGATATAGAAATTTTTCATGGATCCCATAGGTTTCTTCCATATAGCTTTTCAGATCCTTTGGCAGAGACAGACGCAGCTGGTCTGAACCTTTCTCATGCCGGATCCCCATCTGCATGTATGTGACCGGTATATTATCCTGTTTAAAACGGGGCGGATTTGGATCTTTGATCCCTCCAGTCTTTTTCAGG
>ENA-OQCX01000917-OQCX01000917.1-human-gut-metagenome-genome-assembly--contig:-NODE-917-length-14608-cov-1.713279_pt1 | contig 14608 bp, 18 predicted proteins | sample MGYA00242762_ERZ504587 | MGnify/ENA primary metagenome ERZ504587 (study PRJEB26092, sample SAMD00036337) | human gut metagenome | host: Homo sapiens | study: EMG produced TPA metagenomics assembly of...
AATGCGCCTATGATATTTCCATGCGCGACTATCTGCTTGGCCGTATGGAGAAAGGCGACACCATTGTGGCAGGTGTTTTCCATAGGCCGGACAGCAACGGCCATCTGGCAGGTTTCGCAAATGAGAACCCTCATTATGTGAACGCAGTGCGCAATGCCGACCTTTATCTCTGCGACCTGCTGGATGCGGTAGAGCAGCGGGAGAAGCAGTTTAATGAAAAATGGCTTGTCCTCGTTGCGGCGGACCACGGCGGGAGCAAGCAAGGGCGATGGGAAGCAGGTGGCGGAGCACCGCACAATTTGGATGGCATGCAACTATCCGGTAGAGCAAAAATATTTCGGCGTCCATTATAATGCTTTCAAGAAGAACGGTAGGCGGTGAAGGCTTTCTTCCGGCATCTTCAATAGTTTGCTTTCTGGAGTGTGCATAATGAAAATTAGAAAAAATGACTTAACCGTATCTTCTCACCAAAAAACCGGAAATATGAAATCAATTATAAAGGGTTTTCCTGGGTCAACGAGGGCCGGCCGCCCTATATCATAATCCGGCATAAAATAGGAAGAAACTACGCCCATACGATCCGAACCTTCGGATGCGCGTTAGAAAAACAGTTTTCCTGCGTGGATAACCGCATCACTGCACGATATAGCGGCTTTTGGGCATTCGGGAGAAGATTACCGTTTACACTCGTCTGTATGGCGGAAATCACAGATCGGAATACAGTGGTATTTTCGATCAAGGCGGAAAACGAAAGTGAAATGGATATTTCTGCGGTTTATTTCCCGGGGCCTTTTGATGCGAAGCAAAAAGGCGGCAGCACCTATGCGGTCGATACCATGCGGCAGGCTTTTTAATGCCGGATGGATACAAAAATAACTTTCTCTCCACCATTGGCTTTGCCAACTATCCCCGCGTATCAATACAGGGGATTGCTATCTGCCTTTTTGGGGAAGAGTAAGTGGGAATAATGGGTTTTGCGCGATTGTGGAAACTCCGTTTGATGCTGCTATGTTCTCCTGTTTTGGGAAAAATTTATCTTTCTTGAATTCAGTTCACTGGTATTCCTCTCTAGGGCGGCTCAATTATGAACGAAAAATCCGTTTTGTGTTCCACGACAAAATGCGACTATAACACGCTGGCGAAGGATTATCGGGCATATGTAGCGGAACAGGGGCGTTTGGTGACTCTACAGGATAAGATTGCGCAAAATGAAAATGTGAAAAATATCATCGGCGCTCCTGTTTTGCACTGCCGAACCTTTTCCAACGTTCATCCCAAATCCGGATTTTATCAAAAAGACGGGGAGAACCGAAAACTGTTTGCCTCCTTTGAAAAGCGTGCGCAGCAGTATCAGGCGTTAAAGGCCGCCGGGCTGAAACAGCTTTATATCCACACAGATGGATGGGGAGAGCAAGGGTACGATAACAACCATCCCTATATCCTTCCGCCATGTCCCGAGGCGGGCGGATATGAAGGCATGAAGAGATTATCGGAAACTTGCCGTAAACTGGGCTATGTATTGCAATTCATGATCAATATAGGGATTTTTATTACACTGGAAAAAAATTTGATATCCAAAAAGCGGTCACTAAAATAGATGGGACCCATTTTTATTGCGATTATTGGGATGGCGGCCCTCATACCTGGCTTTGTGCTTCGCAGGCCCCAGAGTTTGTAGAAACAACTTATAAGGCGCTTGCAGAGCATGGCGTTGATATCCAGGGAGCATATTTAGACGTGTTTTCCATTGTGGCAGGTGATGAATGCTTCCACCCGAATCACCGGATTACTCGAGAGGAAAGCATCCGCTTTCGCGGACAATGCTTTGATCTACTGACGAAACGAGGATCATCCCGTCTTCTGAAGAGCCGGGAGACTTCCTCCTGGATAAATTGGCCCTTGTCCATCACGGACCATATATGCTGCGGCCTCAGGAACGAGGTCAGGCTGTGGGAATCCCGGTGCCGATTTTAAGCCTTGTATATCATGATTGTATTATGATTCCCTGGTTGTCAAAAGGAACAGGAGGATGGGGGATTCCAAATGGAGACAGCGCAAAATTGCATTGTATTTTGAATGCCGGAATGCCTTATTTTGACCCCTTAGACGATCATGATGATTTGATCCCATCGGAAGCGTTAGAGAAAGAGATTGCCCGTGTGCAGCAATTAGCATGCATCCAGGCAAAACTTTTTGACTGTGAAATGATTCAACACCGCTTTTTGGATCATTCGCTACGCAGGCAACAAGCCGTTTATTCAGATGGAACGGTTATTACAGTAGATTTTGAACGCAATACCTATAGTATCCGCAGGGTTGAGCAAAATTAGATTTGCCGATATGCAAAAAATGCTCAATCGGAAATGGATTTTACAAATAACCACGGTGCAGGCTGCGGGGAAAGCGTATGGAAATCACTGCCAATAGATATATCAAGAATGATGGTACTCTCGACTCCTTCCATTGGTCATCTGGGGTTGCATCAAAAAAAGAAATTGATTATTTTCTTGCACTGAATGGAATCAATATGCCTTTGGCTATTGTAGGAACAGAAGCAGTATGGTATGATGCATCAAAAGCGATCGAATTTTTTACCAAGGATGCATTGGTTTTCTTTCTGCTTGTCAAAAAAGGCATCAATTCAAATCATCTTCGGCTTTGGGGTTCTAACATGTAACCGATAAATTTATATCAAGGGGGAAATATAGTATGAAAACTGATGCGATTTTCCAAAAAGCAAAGGAGGGGCTTATCCGGCTCAAACTCCACTGGAAAACACCACCGGACGGCTATTTTGTTAATTACCGAGAGTTCCTGAATCTTGCGCTTGGCAGCGGCTCCCTATCCTTCCTCAGCGTTATTATCAGCTGGACGACGATCGCAATCAATATCCCGATGATGATCAGTTATTTTAAGGTTTCTACCGGCTTTATTTTTGTAGCTGGAATCATCGCTTCTGTGCTGGGTTTAATTCGAGCTCCCATCCTATCCATGCTGATTGATAATTCTAATTAATAAAAAGGGAAATTTAAGCCCTTTTTTTGCCGTGGAGCTCGATTCTTACCGTTCTGTGTTTTTTACATTTATACCGTTCATTCCGGAAAGCTGGATTGCACAGGCCTTCTTTAGCTTTGATATCCCCGCGATGCCGGTATTCGGCGTTGCGGCGTCACACATTGACGTAACGGTTGGCACCGCTGTGATGTTCCTCCTGATTCAGCTCGGCACCTTTTTCTATACCCTCTTGACCCAATGCTTACAGGGAATCGAGCAAACGATCTCACCGGTTTCGCAGGAGCGTGCAAACATCGGCGCTTTTAAAGGGCTTATTTCCAATCTGCCCAGTTCCATTGTCAATATCATTATTCCTCTGGTCGCGGGCATTTTCTTTGCTGGTGAGAAAGACCCAATGAATAACATCATGCTCTACCGGTGGGCGTTCCCGATTTGCGGTATCGGAGGCATTTTATTCGTTTTCTTTGCCTACTTCGGCACGGAGGAACGCACCGTCGTACATAAACAATATGTTGCAAAGGTGAAATTTACCGAGGGCGCAAAGCAGCTTCTGACCAATAAATATTTCTGGATTATCACGATTTTCTCTATTGCCGTCGGTGTGCGCGGCAATATCAATATGTATTTGTGGATTTGTAATTATGCCATCGGCGGGCAGAACGGCGCCTTTGTGCTGACCATCTGCAATATGCTGCTCAACAATGCCCTGATTCCTGGCATGCTCTTAGCTGGCCTTTGATCAAAAATGGGCAAACGAAATGTGATGATCCTTTCCACAATTGGCTTTACGATCATGGCCTTTATGCAGCTGTTTACCCTCCACAGCCCATATCTCATGCTGGTTGCGATCTTTTTCCAAAACCTGTTTAACGGACTGAGCTATATTTCCGCCATTATGGTTCCGGATGTGTTGGATTATCAGCAGTGGAAAACCGGAAAACGCTTGGAGGGATTTTGGCAGAATTTAAATAACTTCATCATGACGCTTTTTGGCTTTTTCACCAGCGCGCTGATGCCGATTTTCATGTCCTTTGGCGGCGTGGGTTTCGGCGATAATATCGATATTGCCTGAAAAATCCTCAAATCATGCAGGCCACATTTAGAAGCGTTACCTGGCTTGGGATTATCGCCTCTGTAATCTGTGTGATTCCGGTCTTATTTTATGACCTTTCTGAAAAGAAACACGCAGATTATATACGGGCGCTGAAAATTCGGGCTGCCGTGCGAAACTATAAAGACCATACGATGGGGGAGGACGATATCAAGAATATAAAAACAATCTCCGAATACGCAAAGGTGGAAAATAACGCCCTGCTTTTGCAAGAGTTGGCGGAGCACAGCTGTATCGAAGCGATCCTGCAAAGCGAGAGCTGTAAATAACACGGAGGGCTGTATGGTGAAAACAAAATCTAAAAAAATATTGATAGTGGTGCTTTCCACCATCCTCTCAATTGTGATGGTAGTCGTCCTTCTATTGTTTTTCCCTTTAATGGGTAAAAAGCATACAGAAGTGTGGAGTGCAAAGCAGGAATTCAAGCTAGATCAGCTTCAAACCGTAGAAAAAAACTCAAATCAGGATTTTAAAATATTGCTTTTAACCGATACGCAGCTTTGGATGAATCCCAAAGATAACAAGGCGTGCTACGATCAGATTCGCAAACTGGTCGCACAAACAACACCGGATCTGATTGCAACAGTGGGCGATAATGTATCCGGCGTTACCTCTCGCTTTCTGCTAAAGGAATGGATCGATGTGATGGATTCGTTTCAAATTCCGTGGGCGCCTGTGTTTGGCAACATGATAGTGAAATTCCGATGACCACCTTAAACTGGCAGGGCGATCAGCTCCTCAAATCAGAATATTGCCTGTTTCAAAAAGGACCGTCCAATCTGTATGGATGCGGAAATTATGCAGTGAATATTACAGAAAAAGGGGAGCCTATCTACACGCTTTTCCTGTTGGATAGCGGCAGATATTATGAATATGAAGATGGTTCAAAGCGTGAAATATACATGGGGTATGAACAGATTGCCTGGTATGAATGGAATGTGAAGGGAATAGAAAAAGCGGCGGGACGTTTGATTCCATCCATGACGTTTTCCCATTTTGCACTGCCTGAGATGCGTCAGGCAGTTGAGAAAAACGGTATTTATAACGAATCAGACAAAAGCTATACCATTTCTGATGCGTATGGATTTGGTAAATGCGCTTATCTGCCAGGAGTTTCTCCGGTTAATTCCGGATTTTTGATCAATGCCTCGCTCTAGGCTCCACAACACACATTTTCTGCGGGCACGACCATGAAAACAACGCCAGCATTACCCATCAGGGGATTACGATGACTTATGGGCTGAAAACGGGGCCCTCTCCCGCGCCATGGAATTCTGCCGAAGAAACAGGCGGTACTATCATAACAATTCATACCGCGAGCAATCAGACAGCCTCTGTGGACGTTCAACATATTCCCATTTCATAAAATATGCAAAACGGCGGTGATTTGCCGCCGTTTTTGTTTTCAAAATGCGATCGCTTCGAGCCAGTATGCGGCATATTGCGCACTTGTTTTCTCCATTATCATTGCGGTATAATAGCTTCAAACAGAGTTTGAAGCATTGGAAAAATGCCTGTCGGCGTGAAACGCCTCCTGCCGCAGAGCGGCAACGCCATTTTTCACAAAGGTTGGCCTTGCGTGTGGTATAATAGCTTCAAACAGAGTTTGAAGCATTGGAAAAATGCCTGTCGGCGTGAAACGCCTCCTGCCGCAGAGCGGCAACGCCATTTTTCTAGAGAGTTTTTGTATATGGTATAATAGCTTCAAACATTTGAAGCATTGGTTAGCCTATGTGCGCATGGTCGTAAAAATGTTTTTGCATTAACCTGTTTGCTCCTTTTAATTCTGAGGTGAACAGCAAAACCACTGATTGGAAAGGACGATCCTATGTTAAAAATCCTCTCGCAGGAGAAGGCCGCCAGGCGCTGTGAATTCCCCACTGTGCATGGCGTAATCCAAACGCCCGCATTTATGAATGTGGCCACCTGCGGCGCAATCAAAGGCGCCGTTTCCGCTTATGACCTAAAAGAACTCCACTGTCAAGTGCAGCTATGCAACACTTATCATCTCCATGTGCGTCCAGGGGATGGATTGGTGAAGGATTTGGGAGGCCTCCATGCTTTCACCGGCTGGCAGGGTCCGATCCTGACCGATAGCGGTGGTTTCCAGGTTTTTTCCCTTGCAAAGCTGCGTCAAATTAAGGAAGAGGCGTCACCTTCTCCTGCCATATCGACGGCCACAGAATTTTTATGGGGCCGGAGGAGAGCATGCGCATCCAGTCAAATCTTGGCTCCACCATTGCGATGGCATTTGATGAGTGCGTGGAAAATCCGGCGGAATACCACTATGCGGAGCATCCTGTGCCAGAACGGTGCGTTGGCTTGCCCGGTGCAAGGCTGAGATGCAGCGGCTCAATTCACTGCCGGATACGCTCAATCGCCAGCAATTGCTTTTTGGGATCAATCAGGGCTGCACCTATGATGCATTGCGGATTGAAAATATGAAGCAGATCGCCGCGCTGAATCTGGATGGATACGCAATTGGCGGCTTAGCGGTAGGGGAGCCGAAGGAAGAGATGTATCGCATTATTTCTGCGGTGGAGCCTATATGCCAAAGGACAAGCCCCGTTATTTGGATGGGCGTCGGAACGCCGGGGAACATTCTTGGAAGGCGTCAGCCGGGGCGTTGACCTATTTGACTGTGTGATGCCAAGCCGTACGCCCGCCATGGGCATCTCTTCACCTGGAACGGGATCATCAACCTGAATAATGCAAAATATGAGCGCGATTTGGGCCCAGTCGATTCGGAATGCCACTGCCCCACGTGCCAGCGCCATTCGCGCGCTTATTTGCGCCATCTTTTCAAAGCGAAGGAAATGCTTGCCATGCGGCTGTGTGTCATGCATAACCTCTATTTTTATAATACCCTCATGGAGCGCATTCGCTACGAGCTGGAAAATCATCATTTCGAAGCTTTTAAGGAGGAATATACAGATCGCCTGGACCGGCGCATCTGAGAAAGAGAGAATAACTAAACCGTCCTTGCAATTGGGAAATAAAACACCGGCGTGTCAAATTGATACGCCGGTGTTTTGAGGAGATACGGACATAGCAGCTTTTCGTTCCGATCGAAATATTCCGGCGAACCAGTGGAGATCTTGCCTGTGTAATGCCCTCCGGAGCAGCGAAGTGCCAGCAGATATGCGCAGCTTGTCGCCAAAATTGCCCCAACCAGCCATGGAACAGAGTGCAGTAAAGGCGCAGGAAGCAGGGTTGCAACAAGCCGCACACCGGTCACAGCACAAGTCATGCATAAAATTGGATTCAAAATCCGTCTCCAGTTTAAGCGTAGCTACTGACTCGAATTAACCTTCGAAGGCTGAGGTAAAAATTAAGAATCTCGCTGACAAACAAGGTAATGATATATCCCTTAACCGAATAGCGCGGGATGAGAAAATAGACCAAAATGACACACAAACCGGAATCAATAATGTTATACCGCATGGAGCTCAGTTGCTGGTCAAGCCCTTTGAGCATCCCATCCACCGCCATATCCAAATACATCACAGGCACTAGCACAGCAAGAAGCTGAAGAAAAGGCTTTGTATCGCTGCTGTGATAAACCGCGTTCGATAACTCCCCTGCATAGGCGTAAAAGACGCCCGCGACCAGCAGGGAAAACAGCAGCGCGGCATAAAGAACACGATTGATAATGCCGTCAATCCGCTTTGCCTGGTGCAACGCATGGTATTCCGCTATCTCAGGCACCAAAAGACTTGCCAACGAATTGAGGATACAGGAGGGGAAGAGTAGCACCGGGAGGGTCATTGCATGAATCGTCCCATAAGTTGCCAAAGCGTTTTCGCTCGAAATTCCCGATTTTTTAAACCCAATTGGAATCAGGAGATGCTCAATGGTTAGCAAAATAGAGCGCACCCACGCGCGACCGCGTCCGGCACCGCAATGCGTAGCAGCCTACGGTTAAGGTGCAGCATCACTCGGTGCTGATTTCTCTGCCTGCGCACCATCATTTGCTCAGGAAAAACGAGGCCAGGAACGAGATGAGATCCGAAACGCAGCTGCCCAATACAATTGCGATACAGGAGGCCTCCAAGCCGCGGCCGGAAAGCATATGCAGAAAGCCTGCCGTAGGAGGCAACCCGCACAAGCTGCTCCAGAACTTGTACGCCCGCATAAACACCTGCCTGCGGATTGCGGTAAAATACCCGCTTAATGCTGCGGACATTGCAATAAACGGAAGGCTGAGTGAAAGCAAGCGCAGAGGCTGTGCCGTTCGGCTGTCATACAGCCAATGCTGGCTGATGAGATCCGAACCGGTATAAAGAATCAACGCGACGACAACAGCAACCAGAAGAATGCTGAGCAAGCATCTACGGAGCACCTTTTTGACATCTGCTCGATCTTTGCTTATGGCATCTACCACGAGCCGGGTCGCCGCAAGCCGGATTCCGGAAGAGGCAAACGTGATCGCCATGGAGAAACCGTCATAACCAGCTGGAAGAGCCCAATTCCCGCCGCGCCAAGCTGATTGGTCAGGTACACATTGAAGGATACGCCGACTGTCCGCATAAAAAGAGCAGCTATGGTCAATACTGCGGTATCCCAAAGGAATTGCTTTGTTTTTTTCATGAGCAGCACCTGTTTCCTAAGATAATTCATTCTATGCGGGATCATAGATGGATTATTTGCAAAAGCGACAATTTTAAGGGACATGTTTTTTCATACGCAGAGTTTGTTCAGATAGGATAGTTATGGACAACCGTTACGGCATGAGAGCCACGATTTTATTATTTGAGCAAGGCCACGGATCTGCTAAAGAGGAAAAGCTTCGTGGATATCTAAGGCATACAAGCCTTTTCCGCCCAGACGGTTTCTACAAAGAAAGATTCAAGCTGGACATAATAGAAGGCCATATTCCTACATTGGGAATATGCCTTAGATGTTTTTATGTGAAATTATTTCACAAAACTATACAAAGTTAAGTTAAATAATATATGATTATATCAGAGGTGATGGTACAATGCGTAAATGCAGCGCATGGGAACTATGGCGAGTTCAAAATCAGGTCGCCGACGTCCTCGTGATTGTTAATTTGAAGCCTATGGAAGGGCTGCCCGTCTTTGGGCGTCAGGTAAATTCTAGGATATCCGTTTATTTTCAAGAGGAAGATTTGAAAGAATATATCGGTCAAGTAAACGATCTGCAAATGGCACAGATTACAAAAGAATATATACGCATCCGAAATTGGAACACGGCAGATATAGAAGGCCTTCTCTTTGATACGATCGAATGAAATGAATTGGAGAATAAAAGGGTCTGCTATTGTAATAATCATCTGAATACGTTATGATATTATCAAGTATTTTGTCTAACTTTGAAATATAAACAGGGGAATGGCAGGCGGATAGCCGGATATGATGGAGAAAAAGAAAGGCAAACAGAGATAAGGAGGCTATCGTCAATGCAGAAATGGATGGTTACAAAGGAAACAAAATTAAAGGATGTGTTAAAAACGCCTGCTGGGCATGATATCTTGGCAAAGGCATTTTAATTCACTTCGGGCTAAGCGAAAAAATACATGACGGCTACGCCTCTGGGCTCTCTGAAAATTAACAGCCTGAAAAAGCTGTCGTTCGGCAAGCTGGACGATGGATTCATCAATGCGCTGCTTGGCCTGCTCAACAGTGAAACAGAGCGTCCGCTGGATGATCACACGCCCATTGTACATAAATGGTGGAAAGAAGCTGTGTTTTATCAAATCTACCCCCGCAGTTTTAAGGATTCCGATGGGGATGGGATTGGAGATATCAACGGGATCATCGAAAAGCTCGACTATCTCAAGGCGTTGGGCGTAGATGCGATCTGGTGCTCACCTGTTTATGATTCTCCCAACGACGACAATGGCTATGATATTCGCGACTATCGAAAAATTATGCGGGAATTCGGCACGATGGAGGATTTTGACCGCTTGCTCAGCGAAGTCCATGCGAGAAACATGCGGCTGATTATGGATTTGGTAATCAACCATTCTTCAGATGAACACGAATGGTTCCGCAGCTCTGCCACAGACCCGGATTCGCCGTACCGTGATTTTTATATTTGGCGAAAGGGAAAAGGGGACGGGATACCGCCGAACAACTGGGATTCCATCTTCAGCGGCCCAGCATGGAATTATTATCCGGAACGCGGAGAGTGGGCGATGCATCTGTTCAGCTCAAAACAGATGGATTTTAATTGGGATAACGAAGCGGTCCGCAAAGAGCTGTTCCAAATTGCAAACTGGTGGCTGGAAAAAGGGATTGACGGCTTCCGGCTCGATGTCATCAGCTTTATCTCCAAGAAGGAGGGCTTGCCGGATGGGAATGCCGTGATCGGCTCCCTAATGGGGTTCAAAGGCTGCGAGCATTATTTCTACGGCCCGCATCTGCACCAATATCTGCGGGAATTGCGGGAACATTCTTTTGGCAAGTTCGATGCCTTTACAGTGGCGAATGCCAGGGAACCGGCCTTCAGATGAGCCGCCTAATGACGGGGGACGACCGGGGAGAGCTGGACGTGGTATTTTCCTTTGACCATATGGATAACCCCGGCAAACAGCGCTTTCAGGATTACCGCTTTGACCTGCGCCCTATGGCCAAAAATTTGATGGAGTGGCAGCTGGAGTACGGAAATCATTGCTGGCCGACTGTCTTTTTTGAAAATCACGACCATCCGCGCATGGTCTCTAAAATTGATCCGGATGGCGCTTATCGTTGTGAGATCGCCAAACTGCTTGCCATGCTTCAGATGACGTTAAAGGGCACGCCGTTTATTTATCAGGGCCAGGAGCTTGGGATGACCAATACGCCGTTTGCCTCAATTGATGAGCTGCGCGACGTAGAGAGCGTCAATCTGTACCATAACTGATGGACGAAGGCAAATCGTCCGTCGAAGCGTTTCGAACCGTGCTCAGCGGCAGCCGCGACCATGCGCGCACGCCGATGCAGTGGAGCGGAGAGAAAAATGCCGGATTTTCAGAAGGTACGCCTTGGATTCGGGTAAACCCTGATTATTTCAAAATTAATGCTGCCGATGAGGAGAACGCCATCGACTCTGTGCTTCATTTTTACCGTTCTTTGATTGCGCTGCGCAAAGAGAATCCGGCATTGGTTTACGGAGATGTGATTCCTGTAACAGCCTCCCCTAAAGGATTGCTTTGTTATTTCCGGCGGATGGATGGGCAACGCTTTTATGTTGAACTGAATCTGACCGGGAAAACGGTTCAGCATGTGAACACAGGCATGCGCGGAACGCTTCTCTATTCCAACTATACAACGCGGCGTGAAGGTGCGGTGATGCGCCCATATGAGGCAAACCTTTATCAAGATTAAGGGGGCGGCATTGCATTCATGAAGTGGAAAAAAATAGCGTCTCTTTTACTGATTACGGCACTGTTTCTCTCTTTCTTAGGCTGCGGCGAACGGGCACAACCGGAGAGCACCGCTCCAGACGACAGCGCACTTCTTCAAATGCGGCAGTATCAAAGCAGCATGGAAGCCTTTCAAAGCGATTGCACACAGCAAATCCATGCATTTACCGCTAGCCTGCAAAGCGGCGATACCGAAGCGGGAAACGCTGCGGCCGATACGCTTACGACAAGGCTTGCGGGTTTTGAAAAAATCCCGGTTCCAAGCGGCTGCCAGGAAATTCAGCCCTTCTTTGCAAAGGCAAAGAAGAAAATGGATACGATATATGCTCTGATGATCCAGATTTTGGGGGATGGGCAATATACCAACGATGACATGGCAAATCTAACCGCGCTGAAAACTGCGGCAGGAGTCTTTGCAGAATCCTATCAATTCGGATTGGGGCTTCTTGAACAGGCGTTGGATAGGTAACCGATAATCAACGAGGGGATGATTGAAACAATGTGGGAACGTTTTAAAGCGGCAATTGGCGTGGAGGGAAGCTTTGGAAGCACGGTTTTTCCAATGATTGCCTATAGCTCCGCCAATATCTTCAGTGGTGGCTCTACCTACATCATTGGCATTTATTTTCTCTCCTTTTTGACGGAAGTGGAAAAACTGAATGCAGGGCAAGCAGGGCTTGTCATCCTGTTTGCAAAGCTTTGGGATGCTGTTTCAGACCCAGTCATGGGCTTGATTACAGATCGGACTCGTTCGAAATATGGGCGGCACAGGCGCTACCTTCTGTGGGGCGTGATTCCAATTGCCGTTACTTACTTTATGATGTGGTATTCCTTCGGCATTTCTGCCCTTGGAAACCCGCTTTACACCATGGTTTATTACAGCGCCGCCTATATTTTATTCAGCACTGCATATACGCTCGTGGTTGTGCCGCATACCGCCATGCTGCCGGAGCTTGCGCCTGCCTATTCGCTGCGCACACAGTATAATTCCGTCGGCTATTTGATGAATTCAGTAGGTATGGTTTCTTCCTTCATGCTGGTGTCTATTACGCTCGGCTTTTTTGATATGGAATCGCTTTCGGCAGGCTCCCGGACAAAATTTATGGTGTTGGGCATCGTGCTTTGCCTGTGGTTCTCCCTGCCATTGATTTTTACATTTAAAACATGGAGCCAGCTCTTGCTATGGAACTGCCGCCGCTCAGCTCCGGGAAAGCATTGGAGAATACGTACAGGTGTTCCGCAACCGCGCCTTCCGGCAATATTTTGTGATCAGCTTTTTTAATATGATGTGCACCGGATTTTACAGCAATACAGATCAGTATTTTATCAAATATATTGCTCAGCGCTTCAGCCTTTTCAACATGCTGACGACGGTATCCGGAGTGGCGGAGGCCTCAGGTTTTCCACTAAATTATTGGCTGACGATGAAGTTCGGCAAGCAGCGTTGCGGAAAACTCCTCGCCCCCATTTTATTTTTCGGCCTTGCCATGGGCCTTTTTATGAATGAATCAACGCCTGCTTTCTTCCTTTTTCTCGCCTGCATACTCTATAATTTCGGCTTTTCGGGCATCGGGTTTGTGCCGACGAATATCTTTCCCGATGTGACGGATGTGGACGAAATGATTACAGGCCGGCGGCGCGAAGGCGTGATCTCCACTTTCTCTTCCTTTGTGAAAAAGACGGTTAGCGGTGTGATGGCAGCTATGACCGGCTTCATTTTGAATGCATTTGGCTTTGTAACAGGGCAGGAGGATACGCTCGCTCAAACCGCGCAGGGCATCTTTGGCGTGCGGCTGACCTTTTCTATTTTGCCGATGATTTTTGTGGTGTTTTCCGCAATTAGCATTTACCGTTACTCCATGACAAAAAAAAGATCATGAAATGATCCGTGCCGCGATACAGGAGAAGAAAGAAAAGGGGTATGTCACACTAACTGAGGAGCAAATAAAGCGCTGTGAAAAAATCAGCGGCCAAAAATTTGAAGATATGTGGATTGGCCGCTATGATAGGACGAACGAGGAGGTTCTCCAGTGAAAAAGGTATTGTTTTATTTGGTACAGTGGACGTGGGGATTAACGGTCAACCTAGCTGGCCTGCTGGCACATTTGTTTGTGCGGCGTAAGGGGAGGACCGAGCGTTTCCAAAAAGCGATTATCACCTTCCTGCCGTGGAATTTTGGCGGGCTTTCTCTGGGATTATTTATCTTCATGGCAGATCATAAAAACGAACGCTGGACATATAACACCCGTATTCATGAATATGGCCACACCTTCCAATGTCTGTTGCTGGGGCCGCTTTACTGGCTTGTGATCGCTCTTCCCTCCGCAATATGGTGCAATTGCTTCCAGGCATACCGTAAAAAACACCAGGTTTCCTATTATGCACTGTATTGTGAAAAATGGGCGAATGCTGGGGGGAGCGTTTCAGCGGGCTTTCCTTCCGTGGAGAAATGAAATAATAGAAATCAAAACACAGAGAAAGGATTTTTATCATGCTGCAAACCCTAACCATGCTTTTTTTCAGCCCTACCGGCGGCACGCTGCGCGCCGCGCGCTTATTGGCGCAGGGGCTGGCAGAGGAAATAACGGAAGTTGATCTGTCGCTTCCGCAGGGGAAAGCCATGCACTTTGAGGAGAAGGATATCGTTTTGATTGCCGGCCCTGTTTTCGGCGGCCGGATGCCGGCCTGTTTTTTGGAGAGGCTTGCCCGCTTCACAGGCAGCTATACAAAGGCAATTACAATCGCCGTCTATGGCAACCGCGCCTATGAGGACGCGTTGTTGGAGCTCAATGATACTGTGGAGCGGCGAGGCTTTCAGTCGATCGCATCTGCTGCGCTGCTTGCGGAGCATTCCATGGTTCGCACGGTTGCGGCCGGTAGGCAGATCAGGAGGATCAGAAGCAGATCAGTAGATTGGCACAAGCAATTCTCAATAAGGTTAATTCAGGCCAGTTTGCTTCCCCTGAAGTGCCCGGGAACAGGCCCTATAAGGTATGGAAACAGATGCCCGTAGTCCCTGAGGTATCCTCTGTCTGTATCCACTGCGGCCTTTGCGCGGTGAGATGCCCGGTTGGGGCGATTCCATTGAAACATCCGGATCGGACAGAGGCGTC
>ENA-OQCX01000918-OQCX01000918.1-human-gut-metagenome-genome-assembly--contig:-NODE-918-length-14606-cov-6.573658_pt1 | contig 14606 bp, 16 predicted proteins | sample MGYA00242762_ERZ504587 | MGnify/ENA primary metagenome ERZ504587 (study PRJEB26092, sample SAMD00036337) | human gut metagenome | host: Homo sapiens | study: EMG produced TPA metagenomics assembly of...
TTTTCTTAGTTAAACGGATACGCTTTTTTTACCTTTTTTTTTCGTCTTCTTTTTACAAAATTTCGGTTGACGCGTTTTGATTTTTGGCAGGTATAATGGAATCAGAGATCAATTTTAGGAGGCCCCCATTATGTTAAAACAACTTTCTATTTTCGCAGAAAATAAAAAAGGCACGATGCAGCAGATCACACAGATTCTGTTTGAAAACGACGTCAATATTTTAGGTTCTGTCAACAACGACAGCGCAGAGTACGGCATTGTCCGCATGGTCGTTTCCGATCCGGATAAAGCAGAGCAGGCGCTTCAGGCTGCCGGTTACATGACACGCCAGACAGATGTACTCGGTGTCGAGGTAGTTGATCAGCCGGGCAACTTAAATTCCCTTCTGAAAACACTGCTTGAGACAAATATCAGCATCGACTATATCTATCTCTCCTTCAACCGCGAGTCCGGCTGCCCGATCATGGTGTTCCATGTACCGGATGTGTACGAGACAGAAGCAAGCTTAAAGAGCAAAGGATATACCGTTCTTTAAAACTTTTGCACTATCCTTTTACGGTCTGATCATACCAGTTTCCGATCCGTTATGCTATAACCATTCTGACTTTCCGCTGTTGTTTCTTTGACTCTTGCAGCACAGTTAGAGCGTGTTTGAAAAAGACATCTGGCGAAGTGATTTTTCACCCCTGCAGATGTCTTTTTTCTATATCATCTATTCTTTTTCTTCATCCTCAAACAGGTGATCCCGCGTAATGTTTTTTGCCCACAGTCCGCTCTTATACCGTTTCAGAACCCACGGCCATTTTACAAACTCGTCTGTACACAGCAGGAAATAAACCACAAGGACAGGAAGCTTGAAGACAAACGCTGCAATAAATCCAAGCGGCACCGCGTAGCACCACATATCAATCGTATCACAGACCAGTCCGAACTTTGTGTCACCTCCGGCACGGAATACTCCGGCAATCAGCGTCGTATTGACGGCCGCCCCCATAATATAATAGGTATTGATCAGCAGCATATATTTCAGATAATGCATCGCGGTCTCATTTAAAGAAGCAAACTTCAGTACAAACGGCGTGATACCCAGTACAACCAGTCCGCCCACAGCTCCGGTAACAACCGTCAGCTTCAGCAGTTTCGATGCATATTCCTTCGCCTTTCCCAGACTTCCTTCTCCCATAACATTTCCAAGCAGAATACCGCCCGCACTTGCCACACCAAAGCACAGCACAGTTCCGATATTTCTTACAACGACAACGAGCGAGTTTGCCGCTACCGCATCGCTTCCCAAATGCCCCAGGATCACAGAATACATCGAAAATGCAACGCCCCAGGAAAGATCATTTCCAAGCGCCGGAAGTGACAGCTTCACAAAATCGGAAAACAGCAGCTTGTTGCGGATGAACATGTACCGCAGATCGAGCTTGATATCCTTACTCATAATCGACACAATCACACAACCGATCAATTCAATGACACGCGACATTGCCGTTGCGATTGCAACACCGGTTGCTCCAAGCTTCGGAAATCCGAAGAGGCCAAAAATGAAGCATGCGTTGAAAAATACGTTCAGTGCGAATGCCATCATATTCATCGCCATGCTGATCGTCACACGGCCGAGGCTTCGAAGCACCGCAAGATAGATCTCCGTAATGCCCCAGCACAGGTAGGTCACACCCATGACGCGCAGATACGAAGCACCGATCCGGATCAGTTCCGCATTATCTGTAAACAGACGCATCATCATCTGTGGCATGGTAAAAGCAATTCCTGCCACAACGACGGAGATGATGACGGAGAATCGAAGTGCGATTCCCTCGACAGTCTGAATTGCTCGCATATTGCCTTTTCCAAAGTACTGGGCACACAGAAGTGTTGCTCCTGTTCCCAGTCCGTAATAAACCATAAATAATACATTTGCATAGTTGGATGCCAGGGATACCGCGGAAATAGCGGACTGTCCCACGTAGTTCAGCATCACGACATCGGCAGAGTTGACTGCCGCGCTTAAAAGATTCTGAATCACAATCGGCAGAACCAGCTTAAAAATCTGGCTGTAAAAGCCCTGCTCTTTTGTTGTTGCCCTCATGTTTCTTCTCCATTTCTCTTCTTTATTTGTCTTCTTTCTTTTCCTGTTTTGCCTTCACATACGGGTATCGGACCTGCGTGTAAACAAACATCACCAGAATATAGATGCCGCATGCGATCGCCGCGGGAACCGTAAGATCCGACAGATTGACATACGAGGTTCCGATCATCAGAATGCCGATGAAAAACAGCAGAATGTGAAGTGTCCGCTTTTTCATACAAAACGCAGATTTCTGATACTCTTCCGGGAAGATATCCGGCAGACGCCAGCAGGCCAGGAGTACCATAAATTCCGTCACCATATCGGTTCCGACACCCATGTTTGAAATCAATGTCAGATCCATTCCCGTAAGAATCGGAATAGCGCCCATCAGGAAAAAGACCATCAGAAGGATCACCGGAACACCGTTTTTATTCTCCTTCGCAGTTTTTTCTGGCAGCCAGCCCTGTTTTGCGGCCGCCTGCAGTCCTCGCGTCACCCAGCTCAAGGTTCCATTCAGGGTGGTGAGCAGTGCAAATACAGCACCACCGAACACGAAAAACAGGTACAGCCAGGTTGGAAAAATCTCCTGTGCGACAAGCGTCAGATTCTGAAATGCAACCGTTTCGACCGGAAGCACGCCGCCTGCCACGATACCGATCAGCACATAGAATACAGCAACGATACTCGTGGAAAGCACGATAACCTTTGGAATTGTGCGGGACGGCTCCACAATATCGTCTCCGTTCTCCGCAACGAATTTGCGCCTCCGCACGCAAAACTCAAAAGTGCCACGCCTGTGAAAAAGTTCTTCGGACCGTTCGGCATCAGGTTGGATACCGTCGGTGTCAGGGCATCCCAGCTTACTTTGGGCAACCCGAATACAATAAATAAGAACAGGCTTAAAAGCAGCAGCACAACCATGCCCTTTTGCACCAGTGCGCTCGATTTCAGTCCGATGAGATTGACGGCGGTACAGATTACAAGTGCTGCCATTGCGACAGCCGACTCGCCAAACTGCGGAAAAATCGAGCAGAAATAGCTTGCAAAGCCTTTCGCGTACGTTGCGATCAGAACCTGGCTTAAAACAAACATCGCAATGTACATAAAGCCGGCTTTTTCACCCATCAATCGTCGGATGTAAGTAAAGCCGGCGCCTGATGACGGGATTGCGGACGTCAGGATGATGAACGGTACACAGGTGATAATGGCAAGCACGGCGCCTAAAATAAACGCTGCGGCAATGCCGTGTCCTGTCAGACCGATGACGATTCCCGTCAGTACCATGATGCCCGAACCGATGATCTGTCCGATCGCAAGTCCCATACAATCGGAAAAATTCAGTTTTTTATGACCTTCCCCCATACATTTTCCTTCCTTTCTCTCCCGTTTCTATTGGCGGATCCCAACAGAAACGCATAGCATCCTATTTTTTTATTCTACCGAAATCTCATCGTTTGTCAATTTGCAAAATGCGCAAGGTTTAACGCTTTACCTGTACAGAATAGACAATATTATAATTGAACTTGTTTCGCTTTATTTTTGAACTTTTCAACATTTTTACAATTTTCAGTTTTTCTATTGAACTTTTTTCTTGTCCATGCTACAATAAGCACAGTTTTGAACTTTTTTTATTTTGTATTCTATCTTAAGGAGATTTTCTATGACAAATGAAACCTTTTCCGACCGTCTGAAACTGGCCATGCAGGCGAAACAGTTCAAGCAGGTCGATTTGATCCGAGCGGCCCAGCGGCGCGGTGTGAAGCTTGGAAAAAGCCATGTCAGCCAGTATGTCAGCGGAAAAACGGTTCCGCGCTCCGACATTCTTCACTTTCTGGCCGATGTGCTCCAGGTCGATCCCGACTGGCTGCTTGCAAAAGATTCCACAGCAAACTATACGGCAGATACGATTTCCGATCCGGCAGAATCCTTTTCTGATCCATCTGCCGCTTCCCTTTCCCAGACAAAAACAGGAGGTTCCCCTATGCGAGAATTTAAAAAATCATCGAAACTCGACAATGTCTTATATGATGTCCGCGGACCTGTCGTAGAAGAAGCAAACCGCATGGAAGCGTGCGGCACACAGGTTCTGAAACTGAACATTGGAAATCCGGCTCCTTTTGGTTTCCGTACCCCGGATGAGGTCATCTATGACATGAGTCATCAGCTTACCGACTGTGAGGGCTACTCTCCTTCCCAGGGACTTTTCTCCGCAAGAAAAGCAATCATGCAATACGCACAGTTAAAGAAACTGCCAAATGTTTCTATTGATGATATTTATACAGGAAACGGCGTCAGTGAGCTGATCAACCTCTGTATGTCCGCTCTTCTGGATGACGGGGATGAAATCCTCATCCCATCCCCGGATTACCCTCTCTGGACTGCCTGCGCAACGCTGGCCGGCGGAAAAGCCGTCCACTACATCTGCGACGAACAGTCCGAATGGTATCCGGACATCGATGATATGCGAAAAAAAATCACCGACCGCACAAAAGCGATTGTTATCATCAATCCGAATAACCCGACCGGTGCACTCTATCCGAAAGAGGTACTGCAGCAGATTGTCGAGCTTGCCAGAGAACATCAACTGATCATCTTTTCCGATGAAATTTATGACCGGCTCGTCATGGACGGTCTCGAGCATGTTTCTATTGCATCCCTCGCACCGGATCTGTTCTGTGTCACCTTCAGTGGTCTTTCCAAATCGCACATGATCGCAGGCTTCCGTATCGGCTGGATGATCTTAAGTGGAAATAAAGCTATCGCAAAGGACTATATTGAAGGGCTCAAAATGCTCTCCAACATGCGTCTCTGCTCCAATGTTCCGGCACAGTCCGTTGTCCAGACCGCTCTTGGCGGCCACCAGAGTGTCAACGACTACATCGTTCCGGGCGGACGGATTTACGAGCAGCGCGAATACGTTTACAAGGCATTCTGCGATATTCCGGGTATCACCGCAGTCAAACCAAAAGCTGCGTTCTATATGTTCCCGAAAATTGACACGAAAAAGTTCAATATCACAAACGACGAAAAATTTGCTCTCGATCTGCTGCGCGACAAAAAACTTCTGATCGTCCACGGCGGCGGCTTCAACTGGGGACAGCCGGATCACTTCCGCGTTGTTTACCTGCCGCGAATTGAAGTTTTAAAGGATGCGGTTGAAAAGATCACCGACTTCCTCTCCTATTATCATCAGTAAAATTCTGATCACTTTTTTCACAGAGCTCCACCGGAAATACCACCTTTTTTTCCGGCGGAGCTTTTTTCCTTTACCGGATTCTTTCCTGCTGCATTACACTTCACCGGTACCCGGCAAACAACAGGTAACTTTTCGTTACTGTTCACTCAGCAGTGAAACACTTGCTGTTTCGCTGCATAAGAAAGTGATTCAGGCGTGAGCAGCCCTCCTTTTGCGAAGCAAAACTTTAAATGAGGGCTGCGAATGTTACAGTTCGCTGGGAACCAGTGAACTGTAACAACTTTTCTGTTCCACGGCTTAATTTCGATTGCGGCTCCTGTTCCTTTATGTTATAATTCTTTCAAATCAAGTCACAACCTTTCTTTTGAGTTCTGTTCTCGCTGTATCGCTTCTTGGCGGATGCCGCGCCTCCGACAAACCCGTTACGCTGACCGTATGGACGTATTACAACGGAGATCAGTTAGCTTCCTTTGAACGTCTTGTTGAGGAATTCAATACAACGATCGGAAAAAAAGAGCATATTACGGTCGAAGCCTCCAGTCAGGGCAGCATCAATGACCTGGAAAAAAATGTTCTCGATGCCGCCAAAGGAAGGGTTGGTGCCCTTGCCATGCCAAATATTTTTTCCGCCTACGCCGATACCGCCTATACGCTTGAGCAGATGGGACAGGTCGTTGATCTTTCCCCTTATCTTACAGAGAAAGAAAAGGCTGCCTATCTTCCCAATTACCTGGAAGAAGGTGACTTTTCCGATGACGGCAGTATCCACATTATTCTGACAACCTCCACAAAATTCCTGCGTATCATGGAAATGGCAAGTATTGAACTGGGTGGCTATGAGATGCGTTTTGATCTCAACACGGTCTATGTCACAAAGAACTTTTTTCCCATGCTCAACCTTCCATCTGAAGATGTTTCCGAGCTTTCCACCCGGTATTTCCAGCAGATGCTGCGTGAATTTGACCAGACACATTCTCATACCGTATGGGTCGGGCATTCTAAGGTGTATGAAATTTCATTTTCTGACGGAACAATCCGCTACATCCGTATGGAGACCTCCCGCGAGGGCTATGCGCAGATCGGACTTGTCGAAGATTTTACCTCCGTTATGCTGGAACGGCAGCGCATGGCGCACGAGCGTGATTACGATGCATTGACCGGTCTCTACAATCGACGCGCGTTTCAGCGGGAAAGTGAAGCTCTTTTTGAGCATTCGGAAGTTCTCGGTCACGCTGCCCTTCTGATGATCGACCTTGACAATCTAAAACACACCAACGACACCTTCGGCCACGACTGGGGCGATGCCTATATCCGGCAGGCAGGACAGTGCTTTATCTCCTCTGTGCCGGCTAAAACGCTCTGTGCCCGTATTTCCGGCGATGAATTTAATCTTCTGTTCTACGGCTACCAATCGCAGGAAGAAATTCGAGCATTTCTGCAGAATCTTTCCCTTGCGGTTTCAAATACAGCCCTGGAACTGCCAAGTGGTCGTAAACTGCCCCTTCGCCTTTCCGGCGGAGTTTCCTGGTATCCGGAAAACAGTACAGATCTGTCTACGCTGAAAAAATATGCGGATTTCGCAATGTACCAGGTAAAGAAAGCAGAAAAGGTACATTACCGAATTCGATCTGGAGCTTTTTACAAAAAACGCAAAGGAAACCGAGATGCGCCGCCTGTTCCATAAAATGTTGAATGAAGAGCTGTTTACGTATTACTTCCAGCCAATTGTTTCCGCCACGGACGCAGTATCTACGCCTACGAGGCGCTGATGCGCGGAAATCTCCCGGCACTTACTCGTCCGGATCAGATCCTGCAGCTGGCTCACAAGGAAGAGTGCCTGCATGAAATAGAACGTCTGACTATGTTTCTCTCTGCAAAATCCTATGCCACATTCCTCTCCACCCATCAGATACGCGGTGATGAGCTTCTCTTTGTCAATTCGATTGCAAGCCAATACATGAATCACGATGAGTCAGTGGCTTACGTCGAACAATACAGCTTTCTTCAGAATCGGATTGTCATCGAGATCACAGAGGAGGAGTCACTGGATCTTACAGCTCTGCAGCAAAAACGTGAGATGCTGGGATTTTCCGGTGTATTTGCCCTGGATGACTACGGCAACGGATACAGCAATGAAAAAACGCTTCTGGAGCTTGCACCGGCGTATATCAAGCTGGATCTTTCCATCATCCGCGATATCGACTCCGATCCGGACAAGCAGCAGATCGTAGAAAATATTGTTTCCTATGCACATCAAAGAGGCATGAAAATCATTGCCGAGGGTCTGGAAACTCCAGCTGAGCTTTTGAAGGTACTGGAACTGGATGTTGATCTCCTGCAGGGCTATTTTCTTGCAAAACCGTCCGCTGTTCCGAAACCTGTCAGTGCAGAATCCGTTGCTGTCATAGAACACTTCCGGAAGCATCTTGCGTAATTCCACCTCTTCCTGCAGCATCCTTTCAAATGACAGAATTTATGGCTGACCTGCTGTTTTGAAACATGCACCGGTCAGAGACCCATAGCGTATTTGAGAAGTCATCCCTTAAAAACGCCCATAGCAAAACCCTGCAAAAGCAGGGTTTTGTTTACACTCGAAGGGTTCTGTCTGGCAGAATCCTTTTTTATACTTTTTTCATATTTTTCTCCTGTTCGTTCCTCCGCTTCTGTGCTATGATACCTTACAGCAATGACAAATCATCCATCGAAAGGAGTTTTTCTATGTGTACAGCAGCAACCTATCAAACACGCGACTTTTATATGGGCCGCACACTCGATTATGAATTTTCCTATGGCGACCAGATCACCGTCACACCTCGCAATTACCCGTTTTCCTTTCTTCATATGCCGTCCCTTTCCCATCACTATGCAATGATCGGCATGGCGTGTGTGATGATGATTACCCGCTCTATTATGAGGCGTTCAATGAAAAAGGGCTTGGTATCGCCGGCCTTAATTTTGTAGGAAATGCCGTTTATTTCGATCCGAAACCGGAGAAAGACAATATCGCGCAGTTCGAGCTGATCCCGTGGATTCTCGGTACATGTGCTTCGCTTGCGGAAGCAAAAGAATCCCTCTCCCGTATCAATCTCATCAGCACACCTTTTAAAAAGAATCTTCCGCTCGCACAGCTTCACTGGATCATCGCAGATGCATCGGGTGCCATCACCGTGGAATCCACGGCGGACGGTCTGCATGTCTACGACAATCCGGTCGGCGTTCTGACAAACAATCCGCCGTTTCCAATGCAGATGTTCTCACTGAACAATTACCTGCATCTGTCACCAAAACAGCCGGCCAACACGTTTTCCAACCAGCTCGATCTTTCTACGTACAGCCGTGGCATGGGCGGTCTTGGACTGCCGGGCGACCTCTCGTCTGCTTCCCGCTTTGCACGCGTGGCGTTTGTAAAGCAGAACTCGATTTCGGGAAACAGCGAAACGGAGAGTGTCAGCCAGTTTTTCCATATTTTAAATTCTGTCGACCAGCAGAGAGGATGCTGCGAGGTGGCGGACGGAAAGTATGAGATCACGCTCTATACTTCCTGCTGCAATGCGACGCAGGGAATTTACTATTATACGACGTATGACAATCATCAGATTTCTGCGGTTGATATGCACCGCGAGAATCTCGATGGCGAAACGCTTCGCTGCTTTGCGCCGGTGACGGGCGAGCAGATTCATATGCAGAATTAGAAAAATCCGGTACAGAAAACTTGAGGACCCCTCAAAAAAGATTCTGTATCGGATTTTTTCTACATCTCATCACACATTGTAAAACAGACGTCGCACCGGCTTCTGGTGCGGCATTTTTCAAAATACAGCTCCTCGAGCGGAATCCATTTCTTCTGAAATTCCACCGCCTTTTCACTCCCGTTCCGCTTTTCAATTCTCTGGATCTGCTCGACCGGATCGATCGTGAGGAAGACCTTCAGATCGTAGTATGCTTCCAGCCGTTCATGGCAGGAGTACGTTCCCTCCACGATATTGACGCGGCACGGCGCGATTTCTGCTGTCTCAAGGAAGCTCCATTTCGGCGGATAATAGGGGCGGTAGAACACCGTTTCGCCCTTTTTAAGCGGCACAAGGACTTCCTGTTCGAACCGCTTGTAATCGACATTTCCGCCCGGCTCCTCGTACCGTTCTTTCGTCCGCTGCCATTTTGCGTGGCTGTAAAGCCATCCAGCGACGAGTCCGTAGGTGCCCATCTCAAATGCCATGGCAATTGCATTAGGATAGAGCACCGGGATGTGCATCGGCAGGAGCATTTTTCCAACTGCCGGGATCTGGCCGATGAAGAACGGCAGGATCAGGCCGATCGCAAAGAGCATGCCGGAAAGGGTTACTTTTTTACTTTTTCCATCTTGAAATTCCTCCCTTATGTTTCCTTCTGGAATCAGTGTATCATTCAAGTACATTTTAAAGTCAAGACCTTTTCTGCATTTTTTCTCTATTTTTCCCACTATTTTAGTATATTTTGTATTTCCGTGCTTCTCGGTGTCTGACTGCACTTTCTGTAGGAACTTTTTCTGTCGTTTTCCATGGTTTTGTGGTACACTTTTGGATATTGGGAAATGCAGTCATTTTCTGCAGTTCCCTGACTATTTTTCGAAAGGATTTTATCATCATGCAGTTTTATCTCGCCCCGATGGAAGGGCTGACCGGGTATGTGTACCGGAATGCTTACCACAAATATTTTCCGGCGGCGGACCGTTATTTCACGCCGTTTATTACAAATAAAAAAATGAGTTCCCGCGAACGGAACGATATTCTCCCGGAGCACAACGAAGGGATGACGGTGATTCCGCAGATTCTCACTAATCAGGCGGAGGATTTTCTGTCCCTGACAAAGGAACTGAGGGAGTACGGTTACGATACCGTCAATCTGAACCTCGGATGCCCGTCCGGCACGGTTGTCGCCAAGCGGCGCGGCTCCGGGCTGCTCGCGTGGCCGAATACGCTCGACGCGTTTCTCGATGAGATTTTTTCGTCGTGCGACTGCCGCATCTCGATCAAAACGCGGCTTGGCACAACGGATACCGACGAGTGGGAGGATCTGCTTACGGTTTACGACAAATATCCGCTCGAGGAACTGATCATTCATCCGCGGATTCAGAAGGATTTTTACAAATACACACCGCGCATGGAGTGCTACCGGACAGCGTATGAGACGAGCCGCTGCTCGCTCTGCTACAACGGTGACATTTTCTCACCCGATGATTTTCAGAATCTCTGCCGTGAGTTTCCGGACACGGAGAAGGTGATGCTCGGACGCGGGGTACTGCAGAATCCGTGGCTGATTGGGATGCTGCGCAGTGCAGATCCGGCAGGCGGCGAAGCCTCTGCTCCCGATAAAGAGCTGCTGCACGCGTTCTGTGAGGATCTCTGCGCCGGTTATGCGCGTGTGATTTCCGGGGATAAAAATGTGCTGTTCAAATTAAAAGCACTGTGGATTTATCTTGGAATGTCGTTTACCAATCCGCAGAAATATCTGAAAAAGATCAAAAAGGCGAACCGGCTTGCCGAGTATGAAGAGGCGGTCGACGCACTGTTCCGGGAACAGGAGCTGATTCCTTAATTTCGAAGTCCATTAGTATCTTTTGGAAACCATGCCACTTTCAGGTACGCACTTGTCTTTTCTGCAAAATCCGGTACGATAGAAACAGGATACAACGACTTATTTCTATTTTGTTTTTGGGAGGATTTTTACCATGATCGATTTACCCAAGGAAGACGAAAAGCTTTTTGCTCTTGTCGGCGCATGCAGCGTGATGTCCTTCTTCGTTCCTCCCCACTCGAGAAACTCCTCTAACTTTTTCACACTATTTCCTCCTTGTATACCTATAGGGGTATTGGTTGTCAAGAGGAGTTTTTCAAAATCAGAAAAACAAAAAGAACTTCCGACGAAGCATCTTTTTCTGCTCCTGCCGGAAGTTCTCTTTTCATCTTATCTTCTTATTTTTATTTCATATTTGCAAACCGCTCCACAGCCTTCGTAAACTGTGCAATCGTCTGATCCGCATCTCCGTGCTCGATGCCGTCGCGCACGCAGTGCTGGATATGGCCCTCGAGAACAACTTGTCCTACTTTATGAAGTGCCGATTTTGCCGCATTGATCTGCGCCAGGATATCCTCGCACGGCACATCCTCATCCACCCATACGGTCGATCGCCTGCACTTGACCGATGATCTTTTTCAGGCGGCGGTGAAGATTATCTGCATCCATACACTGTTTCATTTTGCATCCTCCTTGTTTCAAATCCGTCATCGCATCGGCAGCGTTACAAAGTGCAGTGCTCTTCCTCTTCTGCTTCCTCTGCAATCAGATTCCGGATATTCTGCATACGGTTATCCAGCTCCGCGCTCTGTCTTGCGCAGTCGTAGAGTTCATCCTGCAGATATTTGACATGATTTTCGGGAATATTTTTCTTGTAGCGCATCTTGTGCTCCAGACTCGCCCAGAAATCCATCGCGATCGTACGGAACTGTACTTCCACGTAAACCAGTTTCTTTGTATCCTGTAAAAAGATCGGCACCTGAACGATCAGATGAAGACTGCGGTAGCCGCTCTCCTTCGGATGCTGAATATAGTCCTTCCGCTCAATCAGCGTAATGTCATCCTGTTTCAGAAAACTGTCTGCCAACTTATAAATATCGCTTGGAAAAGAACAGATCACGCGCACACCGGCGATATCGCGGATATTCTCCTCGATAGACTCCAGTGTGACCGGGATGTCTTTCACGCGGATTTTCCGCATAATGCTCTCATACGATTTGACCCTTGTTTTGATTCCTTCGATCGGGTTCTGGTCATAGGAAAGCGAGTATTCCTGATTCAGCACCCGGAACTTTGTCTCGATTTCCATAATGGCGCACTGATAATACGACATCAGAAGATCGAACGGCTTTTTTGTTCTTCTGCATCATCTGAATAAACTCGTCCGATAAAAGATTCTGCTTTACAAACTCATCCCGTTTTGTCTCGATCAGATTTTTTCCCTGTTTTCTAATTTCCTCCAGTACTTCGAGGTTTTTCATCATCCGTTTTTTCGTCCTCCCAAAACTGCGTTCTCTGTCCTTTATGCTATCATTTTAGGCCTGTAAAGTCAAATTTTTTCTTCTTTTACTCTACCTTCAGCATCCGGTAGCCAACCCCGATATGCGTCTGGATATACTGCGTCTGCTCTCCGTTCTTTTCCAGCTTTTTCCGAAGCGTCGCCATGAAAACACGGAGAGAAGCGATATCGTTCTCCCAGCTGCTTCCCCAGATTTTCTGTGTGATAAACGTATGCGTCAGCACCTTCCCTGCATTCTGCGACAGCAGGCAGAGCAGCTTGTATTCGATTGGTGTCAGATGAAGTTCCTCTCCGTCAAGATATGCGCACCCCGCTGCGTACTCGATCCGCAGTGCGCCGTTTTCAAAGACAGCCGACTGGACTCCATTTTCTGCCTGCATCTGGGACAGACGGCGCTGTGTGACTCGAAGGCGGGCCAGCAGTTCCTCCACAGAAAACGGTTTCGTCAGATAATCATCCGCTCCTGCGTCCAATGCCTCGATTTTATCGCTGTCCTCACTTCTTGCACTGATTACGATAATCGGCATATTCGACCAGCTTCGAATCTTTTCAATCACCTCTACGCCATCAATATCCGGCAGGCCAAGGTCGAGCAGAACAATGTCGGGATTATGTGTGGATGCCTCCATAATGGCACCCGCACCGTTCTTTGCAGAAATATACTTATAATCGTGTGTTTTTAACGTCGTAGTAATCAGGTTGTGAACCGGCGTATCATCTTCCACAACCAGAATTAATGTCTTATTCATTCAAATTCACCTCACTGAGCGGCAGGTTAAACCAAAAGCAGCAGCCCTGTGGATCGCAGTCATAAAGTGCTATCTCCCCGCCGTGCGCATTTACAATCGAACGGCAGATTGCCAGTCCAAGGCCAAGGCTTCTGCGGCTGTCGCTTACTTTATTTTTCCCGGAATAGAACATCTCAAACACATGCTCTCTGGACTCTTTTGGAATCCCGGGGCCGTTGTCCTCCACCGCGATCCAGACATTTTTCTCCTCTTTTCTGGCTGTCGAGAACCCACTGAATGATTTCCTGTTCCCTTGGGTCAAAGATTTTTTCCGTCTTTCCTCCTGTCTGCGCGCTGTAAAGTGTTCCGCGGACAATTCTGCTCTCCTGTGCCCCTGCCGGTGCGGCCGTCAGATCCCTTCCCAGCAGTTTTACAAGCTTTGTCGCTGTAATATCAAAAATCTCCGACGCATCCTCTGCCTTCTGCAGAAGCTGGCTGGTATTGAAAAGAATTTTCGTCCGGAACGCATCCCGCGCAGACAGCTTTGCATTCTCTTTTAATTTTGATGCAAGCGTACCTGTCAGAATGGAAATACCCAGCATGATGGCAAAGGTCACCGGATAACCGGAACCGTACGCGTACAGTGTCAGACGCGGTTCTGTCAGGAAGTAGTTAAACAGCACTACACTGATCACAGAACTGATTACGCTGCAGGTATAACCGCTGGTCAGAATGGACGTCATCATAACGCCGACCAGATATATGGTAATGATATTGGAATCCGGAATGATATGGATTTCCAAATCCGGCACCAGATCGGTCAGCCGTTCGGTCCATCCCCTTCTCTTTCGAAAAAATCCCTGATCCATCATGCTTTTTCCAATGACAATCCGCGTTACTTCGGAAATTCTCGCATATTCTGCAATCTGCAGGGCAATGTCCTCGCTGTGCGTCGTTACAATCTCCGCCCCGCTCTGTTCTGCCAGGCGGATATGCTTCTGCAGCCTTGCCTGATCCTCCGGCGTTTTCTCTGCCGGTTCCGCGGTCTGCACATACAGTGCTGTAAAATTAGCACCAAATGCCCGGGCCATCTGTGCCGCAGTCCGGATAATTTTTTCATTGGACGGCGAAAATGACAGACAGACCAGAATATGTTCTTTTCTCTCTGTTTTCTGTTTTTCTTTTTCCAAATGCTTCACCTCGCTTCCAATTGTAGACTTTGACACTCCCACAGCTAAAGCAGGGGGATTCTTGTTTCTTCCACTACTGCATTGACGAATACCTTACGGTACTGCAATGTCTTACACAGTGTCCACAAGCTATGTTTATCCTGTTCCCGTATGCCCTGCGGTACAGCTTTTCATCTTTATGCAGACTGCATCTGCAGTGCTTTTTTCAGAATATTAATACCTGCATTCGTATCCCGGTCATGAACTGCATGGCATTTCGGGCACTCCCAGATACGAATGCTCAGATTTTTTATCCGTGGATTTCTGTAGCCGCAAGAGCTGCAGGTCTGACTGCTCGGATACATCG
>ENA-OQCX01000919-OQCX01000919.1-human-gut-metagenome-genome-assembly--contig:-NODE-919-length-14592-cov-1.750501_pt1 | contig 14592 bp, 19 predicted proteins | sample MGYA00242762_ERZ504587 | MGnify/ENA primary metagenome ERZ504587 (study PRJEB26092, sample SAMD00036337) | human gut metagenome | host: Homo sapiens | study: EMG produced TPA metagenomics assembly of...
CCGCCCGCAGACGCTGGCTCTACTGGACGGCTAGAGCAGCTGCCTACGCTCACGGTCAGCCATAAGGGCATCTCCCTGCATGAATTCGATCTGGATGGCGCGATCAAACGCGCACCGCAGCTCATCCTGGTTGACGAGCTTGCCCACACCAACGCCGAGGGCTGCCGCCACAGCAAGCGCTATCAGGATGTGGAGGAGCTGCTGCGGGCCGGCATCGACGTATATACAACGGTAAACGTTCAACACATCGAGAGTTTAAACGATATGGTCGCCTCCATTACAGGCGTAACCGTGCGAGAGCGTGTGCCAGACCATTTATTTGACGATGCGGATCAGGTAGAACTGGTGGATATTGAGCCGGAGGAGCTGATCGACCGCCTTCATGCCGGGCAGATCTATCAGGAAGCGCAGGCACATCGGGCGCTAGAGCATTTTTTTTAGCATTGAAAACCTGACGGCACTGCGTGAGATCGCCCTGCGACGCTGCGCGGATCGGATCAACAAAATGTCAGAGAAAGTGAAATCCGCCCGCGGCAGCGGCTATTTCACCGATGAGCACATCCTGATCTGCTATCCTCCTCCCCTACCAATGCAAAAATCATTCGCACGGCGCCCGCATGGCGGACGCGTTCAAGGCAGCTTAACCGCGCTGTTCGTAGAAACGCCGGAGTTGCCTCCATGAGCGAGGCAACAAGCAAGCAGCTGCGCAGCAATATCCGCCTTGCGCAGCAGATGGGGGCGGCCATTGAAACGGTATATGGGGATGATATCGCCTTCCAGATCGCGGAATTTGCACGGCTCTCGGGCGTTTCCAAAATTGTGATGGGGCGCGCGAGCGTCAGGCGAAAATTTTTGGCAAGCCGTCCCTGACGGAGCGGCTGACCAACGCCGCGCCCAATCTGGATATCTATATCATCCCGGATAAAGCCACGACCGCATACCGCCGCCCCAAGCGTACGCAGGCGAAGCCGCTGCATTTTTCTTGGGCTGATCTGCTGAAAACCTTCTGATCCTGGCGCCTGTACGGCTATCGGCTACCTGTTCGAGCTGCTTGGCTTCAGCGAGGCAAATATCATTATGATCTATATCCTGGGCGTGCTGATCACCGCCGTGGCCACCACGGGACGGGTTTACTCCCTTGCCTCTTCATTGGCGAGCGTCCTTGTTTTCAACTTTTCTTTACCGCACCGCGCTTTACCTTCAACGCCTATGACAGCGGGTATCCCGTTACCTTCTTCATCATGTTTGTCGCCGCGTTTCTCACAAGCTCGCTCGCCACAAAGATCAAGCGGCACGCGCGACAATCGGCGGAAACCGCCTTCCGTACCAAAATCCTCTTTGACACCAATCAGCTCATGCAAAAGGGCAATGGAAAGGAAGAAATTGTCTCCATCACGGCAAATCAGCTCGTAAAGCTCCTGAAAAAGGATATTATTTTTTATCTAGCGGAAAACGGCAAGCTTTTGCCGCCCGCTCTCTTTCCCGCGAATGCGGGCGCTACAACGGAGGATTACATCCTGCCCAACGAGCAAGCGGTCGCCGCCTGGGTGCACAAAAACAACAAGCGCGCAGGAGCCACAACAGATACGCTGGGCAGCGCAAAATGCCTTTACCTTGCTGTGCGGGTGAGCGATATGGTATATGGCGTGGTCGGCATCGGCCTGGCCGGCGAGGCGCCTCTCGACTCCTTTGAAAACAGCATTGTCCTGTCCATCCTCGGGGAATGCGCACTCGCACTTGAAAATGAACGCGCCATACGGGAACGGGAGGAGTCCGCTGTTCTTGCAAAAAACGAGCAACTGCGCGCCAATCTCCTGCGCTCCATCTCCACGATCTGCGCACGCCGCTGACCTCCATTTCCGGCAACGCCGGGGTTCTGATGGCAAACGGAGAAGGCCTGGGGACGGAAAAATGCAAACAGCTCTATACCGCGATCTACGACGATTCCCTTTGGCTCATTAACCTTGTGGAAACCTGCTCTCCGTCACCCGGATTGAAGACGGTACAATGCAGCTGAAATTGACGGCGGAGCTGGTGGATGAGGCCGTTGCGGAAGCAGTGCGCCACATCAGCCAGGCAAAGCGCGGAGCACCACATCATTATAAGGCAGCAGGAGGACTTTTTGCTGGCCAAAATGGATGCACGGCTCATTGTGCAGGTTATCATCAATATTGTGGACAATGCCGTCAAATACACGCCAAAGGGTTCAACCATCACAATTACCACCAGAAAAGAGGGCAAGTGGGCCGCTGTTGAAATCGCGGATGACGGCCCAGGCATCCCGGACGACGCAAAGCCCCGATCTTCGATATGTTCTATACGGCGGGCGCACATTCCGCCGACAGCCGCCGGAGCCTTGGGTTAGGGCTTGCCCTATGCAAATCCATTATCAACGCACACGGCGGAGAAATTTCGGTTGCAGACAATCAGCCATCCGGTACTATTTTCCGCTTTACACTACCTGCCGAGGAGGTCACGCTTCATGCATAAACCATTGATTTTAGTTGTGGAAGACGACACCGCTGTGCGAAACCTGATTACCACAACGCTCGAAACACATGATTACCGATTCCACATCGCGCCCACCGGTCAGGCCGCGATTGTGGAGGCTTCTTCCCACAACCCTGATATCGTTTTGCTTGATTTGGGCCTGCCGGATTTGGACGGCATTGAGGTAATCCATAAAATCCGGACGTGGTCGAATATGCCGATCATCGTTATCAGCGCTAGAAGTGAAGATACAGATAAGATCGACGCGCTGGACGCTGGGGCGGATGATTACCTGACCAAACCATTTTCCGTAGAAGAACTGCTCGCCCGCCTGCGCGTGACGCTGCGGCGCCTGAGCTTTATGCAGAGCCGTTCCGGTGCAGAGCCTTCTGTGTTTCTCAATGGCGGCCTAAAAATCGATTATGCGGCTGGCTGTGTCTATTTGGAGGGCCGTGAACTACACCTAACCCCGATTGAATATAAGCTTTTATGTCTGCTCTCCAAAAACGTGGGCAAGGTGTTGACACATACTTTTATCACAAAGGAAATCTGGGGCAGCTCGTGGGACAATGACGTTGCCTCACTGCGCGTTTTCATGGCAACGCTGCGCAAAAAAATCGAAAGCGACCCTTCCTCCCCACAGTACATCCAAACGCATATCGGCGTTGGATACCGGATGCTAAAGGCGGAGCGGGAGCAGGAAACAGATAGCTGACTCCATTCGGCCATTGATAGCCGCACGAGGGGCTGCTGCAAACAACTTGGTAGTTTGCAGCAGCCCCTCGTTTTATAACCCATGGTCAAATGATTTCTATTGCGAGGCGCGGCGGAGTGCTATTTCCTTTCCTCTCGCTCACGGATGACGAAGCGCGTCGGCGTGCCCTCCAGGCCAAATACTTCGCGGATCTGGTTGTCAAGATACCGCTGGTAGCTATAGTGGAACAGATCCTTGCGATTGACAAAGCAGACGAAGGTTGGCGGGCGAGTGGAAGCTTGCGTCATATAATAAATTTTCAGCCGCCTGCCTTATCCGTAGGCGGCTGCACCCTGGCCGTGGCGGCGGCAAGCACGTCGTTGAGCTTGCCGGTTGAAATACGCATGGCGTTCTGCCCATCCACATAGCAGATCAGCTCAAACAGCCGATCAATCCTCTGCCCCGTTTTAGCGGAAATAAAGATGATCGGCGCATAAGACATAAAGGAAAAAATCCTGCATCAGCTTCTTGCGGAAGGTGTCCATTGTGCGGCCATCTTTCTCAACCGCATCCCATTTATTCACTGCGATAATGCATGCTTTTCCCTGCTCATGCGCAATGCCGGCGACCTTGGAATCCTGCTCCGTGAAGCCTCCTGCGCATCGATCATGATCACGCACACGCTCGCGCGCTCCACCGCCATGCGCGCACGCAGGACGCTGTATTTTTCAATCGTATCATCTACGCGGCTTTTGCGCCTGAGGCCAGCCGTATCAATAAAAACGAACTTACCATGGCTGTTTTCGATCAGCGTATCCGTTGCATCGCGCGTGGTGCCTGCGATATTGGATACGATCACGCGCTCTTCTCCCGCAATGGCGTTGACAAGCAGGATTTCCCCACATTTGGCTTGCCGATCACAGCCACCTTGATCGCGTCGTCTTCCTCCTCCTCTTCCCGTTCGGACGGAGATGGGCAAGCACGGCATCCAGCAAATCGCCCGTGCCATGGCCATGCGCGGCGGAAACAGCGATTGGGTCGCCCAACCCCAAGTTATAAAACTCATAAAAATCAAGCGGCGGCGCGCCGATGGAATCGCATTTGTTCACGCAGAGCACCACCGGTTTGCCGCTTTTTTGCAGCATGGCGGCAACCTCCGCATCCGTCGCCACAACGCCGGAGCGCAAATCTGTGACCAACACGATCACATCCGCGCTCTCAATCGCCAACTGCGCCTGCCTGCGCATTTGGGAGAGAATCACATCATCTGCGCGCGGTTCAATGCCGCCCGTGTCGACGAGCAACAAGTTGTGACCAAGCCACTCACAGTCGCCATAAATCCGGTCACGTGTTACGCCCGGCGTATCGTCAACAATGGAGAGCCGCTTGCCCACCAGCTTATTAAATAGGGTGGATTTCCCAACATTCGGCCTCCCCACAATCGCAACAACAGGTTTCGCCATATCATCAATCCTTTCTGATTGGGCCGGTTCCGGCGCTTATGCTTGGAGGCCCAGCAGAGCGTCCAACAGCTCTCCGCCATCGTTCGGCACGGGCGTAACCGGCACGCCCAGCTCCTTTTCCGCATCCGCAGGCGATAAGTCATCCAAAAACAGGTCGCCCTCCCGGCGCAGCATCACAGCGGGAATCAACAGCTTCTCCCCAAGTGGTTTCCCCTTTAGCTGGGCAATCAAATCCTGCCCGGTGAGCAAACCCGCCACCGTGATCGATTCCCCAAAGAAATCATTGCGCACTGCATACACCTGCGCAATGAGCGCTGGGCATTGCTCCTGCGCAGCAGCCACCAGCTCCGCAAGCAGCGGAAAAGCCGCTTGCCCCGTTGCAAGCGCTACCCGGCGCGGCTGCTTAGGGAAATCGTCAGGCTCCATCCTGCGCAGCGCAGCATAAAATTCATCTTTTAAAAGCGCCCAAAGGCCGACGCCGTTTTCCAGCTGTGCAAACTCTTCATAGGCCTCAGGTGATGGGATTTCCCGCCCGGCCTTGAGGTAAAACTCATCCGCCGCAAAGGCGAGGCGTGTCCCCTTAAAATAGAGAAAATGCGCGGCAAAATCATCAATGATATCCACAACCGCCGCGGCGCCTTCTCGCGTATACGGCGCGAGTTCTGCTAAGCCCTCGCGGTATTTCGTCATGCCCAGAGGCACGGCGGCAATGCTCTGCACCGCGATATAGCTTGCCCAGCTCTGTCAAGCTATATAAAGCTCGTCCCCAATCGTTTAACCCAGGGCATAGCACAAGCTGGGTATTCATCTTGATCCCCGCATCCGCGAACCGCTTTATGATTTGAAGTGACTCCCCGGCATCGCGGGTTTTCATCATTTTGATCACGGAGATCCGGTTCATGGATGTGCACCGAGATATTGACAGGCTGATATGCATCTGGATGATGCGTTCCACTTCCCGTTCAGAGAGGTTGGTCAGCGTTACATAATTGCCAAAGAGGAAGGAAAGGCGCGAATCATCATCCTTAAAATAAAGGCTTTCCCGCATCCCTTTGGGGAGCTGATCGATAAAGCAGAACACGCACTTATTCGCACAGTGGCGCTGCCTGTCCATCAGATAGGTGTCAAAGGTGAGGCCCAAATCCTCATATTCATCCTTTTTGATCCTGATCTCCCCGGTATTTTCCCCCCGTGCTGCGCAGCGTGAGGTCAGCCTTCGCTCGGTGGCATAAAATTGATAATCGAGGATATCGACAATCTCATGGCCGTTGATCTGCATTAACATCTCACCAGCCCGCACGCCATGGCGAAAACAGATGGATTTCGGCTTCACAGCAGCTATCGTCACGGCCATCTGCCGCACCCCCTTAAGCTCATAAACATAAAAAACGCAAATGATAGGCAAAAAAGAAAAAAGCAGAGAAGGAAAACCCCTCCTCTACCTTTCTTCCCGTGTGGCGTGCAAACTCGCTTCAAAGGCCTTAGCGTCCTTCTTTACGATTTCCTTGCCTTTGTAGAAGCCGCAGCTCTGGCAAATCCGGTGCGGCCGCTTATACTCACCGCAGTTCGGGCACTTCACGAGCTCCGGAGCATCCATCTTCCAGACGTTGGAGCGGCGCTTATCCCTTCTTGCCTTGGAAACTCTTCTCTTTGGTACCGCCATGTCAGCACCTCCTTAAGCTTGCTGTAAAGAACATGTTCTGATTATTGATCCAAAAGCTGACGCAAAGCCTCCAAACGTGGATCGATCGGCTTTTTGCAGCTGCAGGAGCCGTCATTGAGATTCTTGCCGCATATCGGGCAAAGGCCCTTGCAATCCTCCCTGCACAAAAACTTCGCCGGCAGGGCGAGTAAAAGATCCTCCCGCACTAAGGCGGTCAAATCCAGCGCATGCCTTCTACGACAATGAATTCGCCAGTATCCTCTTCATCAAGATGCGTCACCAGCACATGCTCCAGAGGCACCAGCATGTCCCGCCGGTTCCGCCGCACAGCGGTCGCACGGCGCGCTGAACACAAAAGCTGCGCGCGCATGCAGCGAAACAATACCTGCACGGTTGCGAACCTCGCCTTTTACCTTGACGGGAGATACGAAGGGGCGCACGCCATTCAGCTCTTCACCTGAAAAATCAAAGGATTGATCAATCAGCAGCCTTTCGCCTTCATTTTCAAACAGGTTTTCGAGTTCAATTAACATACTCCACCTCAAATATAGCGCACGAATAATTATATCCCGCTGTAAATCGTTTGTCAAGACCTGATTCGGGCAAAATCAGGGGAAAAACAGGGCTTTTTCGCGCTTTTCAAAGCATCAGGAAACATGGTGCAACGGCCAACCGGGTAGCAAGGCCACAGGTTCGGCTAACTGACGCCAGCCGGACCTAAGAACGTAGACAGCATGTATCTAGAGCCCTTTCGCGGCATTGTTTTTCCTTGTTCACGGGCGCTGCCTCCAATGATTCTGAAAACCGCCGCCGGTCAGAACGGCCGGCGGCGGACTCAATTTATCCAACAGCATTCAAAGCAACCAGTAACCGCCTGCTCCCATGAGCAGTGCGCATTCCTTTATTCCGTGTAATCACGGTAGGCCTCGTTTAGTCACCGGCTCCACTTCATCATCAATATTATACCTTCTGACAAACATCAAAGATACGCTTCGGCAGATCCGACTCATCAGTGGAGATTGTAAAGACAAATTCTACTTCCGTCAGGTCTGAAAGTTTTTTCACCTTCTCCATAAAGTCGGCCAGCGCCTCATAATCACGCCCGCAGATGCGGAACGTCGCGTCGATCATAATATGGGTGATATCATGATCGCCCGCACAAATACCACTCAAAAAGCCATAGAACGCATCGAAGCCTTCTACGCCGAAGTAATCCGTTGCAACAAGCCGCGCACGGTAGTTGACATCATAAGTGAGCTTGGTTTCCTTCTCTACGCAGACCACATTGCCCTTGGAGCTCTCGACGGCCTCATTGACCATCTGGATGAGATGCTTTGTCTTTCCGGAACCCTTATGCCCAATAATCAGAGATATCATTATAATCTCCTCCTGTGTATTTAATGTCCGCCAATGGCGGCAATCAACGAAATATCAGTGGCTTTTCAGGCGTGCCTCCAACTCGGCGCGCTGCGCCTCATAGCCGGGCTTGCCCAGAAGGGCGAACATATTCTTTTTATAGCTTTCCACACCTGGCTGATCGAAGGGGTTAACGCCGAGCAGATAGCCAGAAACAGCGCAAGCCTTCTCTAGGAAATAAATCAGATAGCCGAGCGTATGCTCGCTCATATCCTCTGCTTCCAAAACAAGGTTCGGTACGCCGCCGTCCGTATGGGCGAGGATCGTGCCTTCAAAAGCCTTGCTGTTGACAAAATCCATCGTTTTGCCCGCGAGGAAGTTTAATCCGTCCACATTCTCCGCATCCTCTGCAATCACGAGCTCAGCGCGCGGTTTCTGAAAACGGACCACCGTTTCAAACAGCTCGCGCTCCCCTTGCTGGATATACTGGCCGAGCGAATGCAGATCGGTTGAGAAGATCGCGGAGGCCGGGAAAATCCCCTTGCCCTCCTTACCCTGCTCTCGCCAAACAGCTGCTTAAACCACTCGTTCATCATTTGATAGGCCGGCTCGTAGCTGACCATCATCTCAATCTTTTTGCCCTGGCGATAAAGCAGGTTGCGCCATGCGGCATAGCGGTAGCAGTCGTTTTTCATCAGATCAGGTTCCATCAAAGCTTTTTGGGCATCCTGCGCGCCTGCCATAAGCGCTTCGATATCCGTGCCGCTGACCGCAATCGGCAATAATCCCACAGCCGTGAGCACAGAATAGCGACCGCCCACATCATCCGGCACAACAAAGGTTTCATAGCCGGCCTGGTCGGCAAATTCCTTGAGCGTGCCGCGCGCGCGGTCGGTCGTGGCATAGATGCGCTTTGCGGCAGCCTCCTTGCCGTATTTTTTCTCCAGCAGCTCGCGGAACACACGAAATGCCACCGCAGGCTCCGTGGTTGTGCCGGATTTGGAAATGACGTTAACAGAGACGTCCTTGCCCTCACACAGCGCGAGCAGCTCGCTCAGCGCGGTGGAGCTGATACTGTTGCCGGTAAAATAGATCTGCGGCGTATCTTTCGCCAAAAGATTATAATGCGGGGACTTATAAATTCCAGCACGCGCGCGCGCCGAGATAGGAGCCGCCGATGCCAATGACAATCAGCACATCGCTGTTCTCCCGGATGCGCTTTGCAGCAGCTGGATACGCCCGAATTCCTCCTTATCATAATCGGTTGGCAACGTCAGCCAACCCAAAAAGTCGCTTCCAGCTCCCGTAGCACTGTGCAGCTTTTCCTGCGCGGCCTGCACTTCGGCCGCCATTGCAGCCAGTTCCCCCGGCTGCGCAAAATTCTGCGCGTAACGATCGTCCAAACGAATACTCATTGCAGATTGCCCTTTCCTTTGGCCCCCACATCTTGTGGTGCTTTTCACATTTTTTGTTTGATATCATTCTACATGATTGGCCGTATGATTGCAAGTCCATCCGAAATTTTTCAAAATAAATTCACAACCTTTTTCACACTTGGCCGTTAAGCGGCCAAAGAGCGCAGTAGGCGCAGAAATGCCTGCCCAAAAGTGAGCCTGCCCACCGCCTCAGCTGCGGTCAAATTGAATTTACCCAGTTCTTCTTCACCGAGTTTCAGCGTAACGCTGCCGAGCACCTGCCCTTTTTCAACCGGCGCCTCTACATTCGCGGCAAGCTCCACCTTCTGCGTGATCTCTGCCTCCTTTCCCTTCGGGATCAGCACCGGCTGCGCGGCGGGCACAACAGGCTTCACCGTATTTTGCAGGCCGTGCAGGATCGTTACATCCGCGATGGCGGAAGCATCCACCTTCGGCGTGACGACCGCCCAGTTTGCGAAGCCCCAATTGAGCATGGCTTTTGCCGCCTCAAAACGCAGCGCACCTGTATCACTGCCGAGAACGACGGCGATCAAATGCGTGCTATCGCGCTTGGCCGTGGCGGAGAGGCAATGCCCCGCCTTGCTGGTCGTGCCGGTTTTCAGCCCGGTCGTGCCCTTAAAAAAGCGAACCATCTTGTTGGTGTTCACAAGCTCCGTTTTCCCGCCGCGCAAGCTATCCATCCAGATTGTCGTATAATTTTGAATTTGCTCATGCTTGAGCAGCTCCGCGCTCATCAGCGCAATATCATAGGCAGAGGTTACATGATTCTGCGCGGAGTCATCAAGGCCCGTGCAATTTTCAAAATGCGTATCCTTCATGCCAAGCTGAGCGGCGCGCTCATTGCACATGGAGACGAACACTTCCTCACTGCCTGCCAAAAGCTCCGCCAAAGCAACGCAGGCGTCGTTTGCAGAGCCGACTGCGGTGGCTTTCAACAGCTCGTCAACCGTCATGACCTCCCCTTCCTTGAGCCAGATTTGAGAGCCGCCCTTGCCTGCCGCAGCGGCGCTGGCAGTCACCTTATCGGTTAATGATATTTTACCCGCATCCAGCGCTTCCATTACAAGCAGAAGCGTCATAATTTTCGTCACGCTCGCGGGCGGTAGCTTTTCATGCTCATGGTAGGCCATCAGCACCTTTTTCGTAGATGCATCCATCAAAACGGCGGCCTTGGCGTTAATTGACACAGGGAGGTTGCCGTCCTTGACCATCTGCGGATCTTTCGGCACGGCATCCTGCGGCTGCGCCGCCGCAAGGATTTCTTCTTCCGAGATCACACGCTGCGGAATTTCGACTGGTATTTCGGCGGCGAACGCCGGAAGGCTCATAGACGCCAAAAGCGCCGCAGCCGTGGCTAGGGATAACATTCGGCTCATTTTCATTTGGATACCATTCCTTTCTTACGGTGGGGTGCTGAAATCACAGCTTTGCGGGCTATCACTGCCACATGCGCAGCCGCGCAGGTAGATTCGCTGATTCTGGAAATATCCTGTTTTAAATCTATGCGCTGGCCGATTGGGTTACAACAAATCCTTTTGTTTTTCAAAACAGTATTCAAATGAAACGGGCAAATATGCAGAATAAAAAAGGGCTCCGCAAAATGCATAGCATTTGCGGAGCCTCATCCAAGGAGCACAGCTATGTGCTTTATTTATGAATCGTTTGCAGATATTGATCTGCAATCTCTTTCATTCCGTCATCCAGCTTGATGAGTTTCAGCACGTCCGCACACGGAATGGCTTGGCAATCGTGAACAAAACAGAGGGCACTTTCCGCGAGCCGAGGCCCATCCGGATCAAGGACTGCACATCCTTGCTTTTCAGCAACGCGCCCACCCTGTCGTCAACCGAAAAATAATCAGGGTTTCGCTTGCCGTCTGCATTCACAAACCAGTTTTTGACGAAAGATCCTGAATCCCCCTGCATTTTGTAAGCCGGATTTTCCTCCTCCACACCGCGGATATGAATGGAGTGCGTACAGCCTCCTGCTTCGGCGGTAAGGACCGTCTCCCCTGCCGTTACAGGAATTTTTTCAAAATACACAACCCTGTCGCAAGGCTTCGTGATAGGCTCGCCGTTTACCGTCAGCGTTACCTCCGGCAAATTGCTATAAACCGGAACCGTCGTTTCGCCGATCACGCGGTCTACAAAACGCTCGCCGCCGATATGTACAAACGGCTCGTCTGACCAAAAGGCCTTATAGACATAGAAGCTATCCTTGCGGGTTTTGCGGTCAATCGTAACGAGCCCTTTATTATTGCGCCCCTTCACGCCGCCCTCGTCGCGGTTGGCAGCGCCAAAATCGAACATATTCCATACATAGCTGCCCCAGAGCCACTCCCGTTCGGCGATTGCCCGGGCATAGTGCTCATGGACCTGGCCTGATAAGATTCGCTGTAATCCCCCTGCACACCCTGCTCAGCCTGGTATTTTATAATCCCCTCCGCACCGTATTCAGAGAGACAAAGCTTGATCTCCGGATATGCTTTGTGGAACTGATCTAGCCATTGGTCAATTGCATGATAGTTTGCACATACCAACCGAAATACAGGTTATAGCCCTGCAAATCAGTAATGCGGTTCATTGGCGAGGAGATGCCGCACATCATCACCTGCGCAGAGGTGGAGGGCCTGGTTGGGTCGAGCCGGTGCGCCAGATCGTTAAGCGTGCGGATGCCCTGCTCCAGCGATTTGGTTTTTCCGCTCATGGTAATCTCATTCTGCACACCCCAGCAGTAGATGCAGGGGTGGTTTTTATTCTGCGTGATTAACTCCGTGAGCTTCTGCTTTGCGTTTTCAAATTTGGCATCCACAAAGTGGGAGATAACGGGCACCTCCGCCCAAACCAAGAGGCCCATTTCGTCGCATGCATCGTAGAATCTTTGATCCTGCTGGTAATGCGCCAGGCGGATCGAATTTGCCCCGACTTCACGGATGAGGGCGAGATCCTCCCTGTGCTCTTTTTCCGTGAGCGCATTGCCCATGTGATAGCGATCCTGATGCCGAGAAACGCCCTTCAATTTTATGTGCTTTCCGTTCAGGAAACAGCCCTTTTCATGGTCAAACGATATGGTACGGAAGCCAACGCGGGTTTCTACCGCATCAATCTCCTCACCGCCGCGCACCAACGCGGCACGCACAGTGTAGAGATAGGGGTTTTCCAGCCCATTCCACAAGATCGGGTCCGCAAGCTCTATGGTGAGCTCCTCACCTGCTTCCGCTTTCCGTTGCGCCACGGCTTCGCCGTCCCGATTCCATACAGTATAGGCGGCTGTTACGCCGCTTCTATCCCCCTCAATATGCGGCTCGATACGCAGCACACCGGTGTTCCCCTGAACGGAGGCGTCCGCATACACGCCGCAAAGCCCTGCTTTCAGGCTAAAATGGCACTGGTCCAGCCCGGTAATCAAATTCACTCCGCGATAGAGCCCGCCATAAAACGTGAAATCCGCGTTGCTAGGATACACATCCTCAAAATCGCTATTATCCACGGCGATGGTAACGCTGTTGGGCCCGCCCGCATTGATGTAGGAGGTCAAATCAAAACGAAAGAGCGAATAGCCGCCTTTATGCGTGCCGGCCAGTTTGCCATTCACCGACACAGAGGCTACCGAATTGGCGGCGCCGATTTCCAGGTAAGTGATCCCTGAAGTTTCCGGCAGCGGCCGCGTATAAATGCATTCACCGCGGTAGTAATCCGCACCCTCCTGCCCATCCACAGCATTCCAGCAGTGCGGCAGATCCACCCGCACTGTTTCGCCTTGTTTTTGAAAATCCCAACCCTGATTGAGCGATATCGTTTTTCTCATATTAAGGTTCTCCTTCTGTCGTAAATGATTGCGCCGGATGGAATGATGTTTTTATTGAAGTTCTTCAATTGATCCCGTTTCCATTTTCGCCATGGTGCACACCTTTGAGGCGTTGCGACATCTCAATGGTTTTCTTTTTATCCAAATTATAAACAAACATCAACGCGAGGAACATGAGCACAGCGCCCACCAACGGCAGCCAGATAGACAGCCGCATCACATTGTGCGCCGCCTGATCGGTTGTGGCCACCACATTCTCCGTATCAAAGCCGACAGCCGCAAGCAACAGGGCCATCATGCCCTGGCAAACCGCCTGCGCAGCCTTGCGCACAAAAGAATAGATGGCATAAACCGTGCCCTCCTCGCGCCGGCCGGTCTGCATCTCCTGATAATCCACCGCATCCGCAACGAACGACCAGGTAGCAAGCGTAAAGAGCCCCGTGCAGCCGTTGGCAAGGCCCATGAGCGCCAAATAGATCCAGCCTCCCGTTTCATTGCGTGGAAAATCAACGAACAGCATCACCAGCAAAATGACGATTGCACCGATCATCGGCCAGACGGACATCTCCTTTTTGCCAAACCGCTTGGTGAGCTTTGAAACAAAGGGGATCAGCAAAACCATCGGCAGCGAGGTGATAACGCTGCCCAGAATAATCATATCCGTATTCTTGAAATAAACTTGAAACACATATTGGAACATCGTCATAATTGTCATAAAGCAGGCGAGTTGGGCAAAGGAAGCAAGGCACATGCCGATCGCAGGGCGATTTTTCATAAACGCCTTGAGCGCCGTTTTGAATTCATATTTGGCCTGTGCCTTCTCAGTAGAGGCAATGCGCTCGCGCGTTAAAAAATAGAGCAGCATAAAGCCTATCAGCCAATCAACAGCGCCCAGACGCAATCATACAAACCGTTCGGGCAAAATTGGCGAGATGCCGGTGGCCGCATCCTTTTCGCCATAGATCAGCTTGGGCATGAGGATCATAATCGGCAGCACTGCAAGCCCAGCGCCGATGCTGCGCAGAGAGGAAAGCGACGCGCGTTGCGCGATATCGTCCGTCAAAACTGCGTTGAGCGAGCCATAGGGAACGTTTGTCGCCGTATAGGCGATCGACCAGAGGCAATACATCGTCAGGCAGTAGGCAAAGCGCAACCCATAGGACAGCGCACGGATATCAATGAAAAACAGCGTTGTGGTGAGCAGGGTAGCAAAGGAACCATAAAAGATCCACGGCCTAAATTTGCCACTTTTCGAAGGTTTGCGTCGATCCACCAACGCGCCGATGATCGGATCGTTGATCGCATCGAAGATTTTCGCCAGCACAACGATCACAGCCCAGGAACCAAGCGTTAAGCCCATGCCCTGGGTAAAATAAATCATGGCATAGGAGCTCACGAGCTGGAATGACATGTTGCAGCCGAAATCTCCCATCATATAGCCGATTTTATCTCGCAGGCCGAAGGAATCTGATCTGGTGCGGTGCTGTTTCATGCGATTCTCTCCTTTGGTTAGAATGAGCTACATTTCTGTTATATAATTATACATAAATTGAACAAAAATGCAGATCTTTTTATGAATAATATCACATCGTGCATCTGGTTGTCAAATCCAAATCCTGCCGCGTAAAGCAGCAAAAATAGAACCGTCTCTCATCACAATTGGAAGACTCCATAACAAAAAGC
>ENA-OQCX01000920-OQCX01000920.1-human-gut-metagenome-genome-assembly--contig:-NODE-920-length-14579-cov-2.240520_pt1 | contig 14579 bp, 17 predicted proteins | sample MGYA00242762_ERZ504587 | MGnify/ENA primary metagenome ERZ504587 (study PRJEB26092, sample SAMD00036337) | human gut metagenome | host: Homo sapiens | study: EMG produced TPA metagenomics assembly of...
TTCCCCTGCTCTTTATCAAAGCATTCATAAGGCGGGAGGAAGAGCGGTCTCCAGAGGATCCTGTGCAATCAAGTTTCCTCCGGAAAGATCGATAATAAAAATCACTTGTTTTCAATGCTCTTACCCTCTCTTCTTACTTTCTCAGCTCAATACCAAGTTCTTCCAGACCGGAAAGAATGCGATCCATTGCTGCTGTGATCTCAGCTTCTTCCAGTGTCTTATCCTTTGCACGGAATACGATAGAATAAGCAACTGACTTGAATCCGGCTTTGATCTGAGCACCTTCATAGATGTCAAACAGGTTAAAGCTCTCTAAATGAGCGCCGCCCTTTTTCTCGATCACATCTTCGATCTTTCCAACAAGAATCTCTTTTGGAACAACCATACTGATATCTCTTGTCACTGCAGGATATTTAGCAATTCCTGTGTACTTTCTGTCAAATGTAGCATATGGGATGATTTCAGGCATATCCAGAACTGCAACATATGCACGCTCACCGATTCCATAAATATCAGCAACTTCCGGATGAACCTCTCCGAGATATCCAACTACTTTTCCGTCATAAATGATATTTGCCTGGCGTCCCGGGTGAAGGAATGATTTTCCTGCATTCGGATCGTATTTCTCTCTGCCCTTCATACCGATTTTCTCAAAGAACTCTTCCACTACACCTTTCATGTTGAAGAAATCTCCATCTCCATACATTCCAAGTGTAAACTGCATTCTCTCATCCGGAAGCTCTGTCAGTGGAAGCTCCTGCGGAATGTAAATATTACCCATCTCATACAGACGGACATTCTTGTTTCTTCTGTTGTAGTTTGTTGCAAGAGAAGTCAGCATACCGTTTAAGGATGTTGTACGCATGATACTGTAATCTTCTCCGAGCGGATTCATGATCGGAATTGCATTACGCAGTTCTGAGTCTTCCGGAAGAAGAAGCTTGTCAAATACCTTCGGGCTTTCAAAGGAATAAGACATTCCCTGGCTGAATCCACAGAACTCAGCAATATCACTTGCCACCTGCTCGATGCGAAGCTTAAACGGAAGCTTACCTGTTGTAGCCTCTCCGGATGGAAGTGTTGTTGGGATATTGTCATATCCGAAGAATCTTGCAACTTCCTCTGCAAGGTCAGCTAATCTGAACAGATCGTGACGGAATGTCGGTGCGATCACTTCTTTCGTCTCTGCATCATAATCAAGATCAATCTTCTTGAAGTATCCAAGCATCTCTTCCTCAGAAATATTTGTTCCAAGCATACGGTTGATCTTCTCTGCATCAAATGGAACACGTACAGGCTCTTTCTTCTTGCTGTATACGTCGATTGCTCCTCCGACAACTTCACCAGCTCCAAGCTCTTCTACAAGCTGACATGCACGGTTCAGTGCAGCCATTGCATTGTTCGGGTCAAGTCCCTTCTCAAACTTACCGGAAGCATCTGTACGAAGTCCGACACGCTTACTGGACTTACGGATGTTCACACCGTCAAAACAAGCTGCCTCAAAAAGCATTGTCTTCGCGTTATCTGTGATCATGGAATTCTCTCCTCCCATGATTCCGGCGATTCCGACGGCCTTTTCTCCGTCACAAATCATCAGAACATCTTTGTCCATTGTTCTTTCTTGTCCATCCAATGTGACGAATTTATCTCCATCCTGTGCATTCTTAACTACGATCTGATGTCCTGCAAGTGTATCAAGATCATAAGCATGCATTGGCTGTCCGTACTCTTCCATTACATAGTTTGTAATATCAACCAGGTTGTTGATCGGACGGATTCCAACAGATGACAGTCTGCGCTGTAACCACTTTGGTGATGGTCCGATCTTAATATTCTTAACAACTCTTGCACAGTATCTGGAACACAGATCTGTGTTCTCTACTGATACCTTCACATAGTCATTGACATCTTCATCATTTCCTGTCTCTGTCACAACCGGTGGTTTAAATTCTTTATTAAATGTAGCAGCTGCTTCACGTGCGATACCTACTACACTGTAGCAGTCTACACGGTTTGATGTGATTTCATATTCAAAAACAACATCATGAAGACCAAGAAGCTCTATCGCATCTGCTCCAACCTCTGTATCCTCCGGGAAAATGTAAATACCATTCTCCGGCTGTTCTGGATACATCTCCTTTGTAGAACCAAGTTCTTCGATGGAACACATCATTCCGTAACTTGCAACTCCACGAAGTTTTCCCTTCTTAATCTTGATTCCACCGGCAACTCTCTGTCCCGGCTCATGTCCGCCTGCAACACGTCCACCGTCTAATACGACTGGAAGCTTTGCTCCCTCAAACACATTTTTGGCACCTGTTACGATCTGAACTACCTCTGTACCGATATTTACCTGGCAAACTACCAGCTTATCCGCATCCGGGTGTTTTTCAATTTTCTCGATCTGACCAACAACGATCTTGTCAAGGTCTGCATCCAACTCCTTGAATCCTTCAACCTTTGTTCCTGTCAGAGTCATTGCATCTGTATATTCCTGCGCTGTCACGTCAAGATCCGGGACATACGCTTTGATCCATGATAATGAAGTATCCATTTTATATCTCCTTATTTCTATTTTTTGTTCTGTTCAAAATGGAGGCTCTAAAATCCAACGGCTCTACGCCGTTGTCGCGCCGCATTCGCGTCGCTTGAAGATTTTATCGCACCGTTCGAACAGAAAAACAAATACTCACTTCGCTCGTGCTTGTTTTTCTGCTGTTCTCACTAGAACTGTTTCAAGAATCTGATGTCGTTCTCGTATAATAAACGCATATCGTCGATCTCGTATTTCAGAAGAGCGATACGCTCAAGTCCTACACCGAATGCAAATCCGTTGTACTCTTCCGGATCAATTCCGCACATCTCGAGAACATGTGGATGAACCATACCACATCCAAGAATCTCGATCCAGCCTGATCCTTTACAGAAACGACATCCCTTGCCGCCACACTTAAAGCAGCTTACATCCACCTCTGCACTTGGCTCTGTAAATGGGAAATGATGTGGACGGAATTTTGTCTTTGTATCCGGTCCAAACAGCTCTTTTGCGAATACTTCAAGTGTTCCTTTCAAGTCAGCGAAGGAAATATTCTTGTCGATCACAAGACCTTCAATCTGATGGAAGGATGGTGAATGTGTTGCATCTACTTCGTCAGAACGGAATACACGTCCCGGTGCGATCATACGAATCGGAAGTTTTCCCTGTTCCATCACACGAGCCTGCACCGGAGATGTCTGTGTACGAAGTACAATATCCTTATTAATATAGAAAGTATCCTGCTCATCTTTTGCCGGGTGATCTGCCGGAATGTTCAGCTTCTCAAAGTTGTACAGATCATACTCAACTTCTGGTCCTTCTACAACTTCATATCCCATGCCTACGAAGATACGCTCTACTTCTTCCAGTGCGATTGTGTTCGGATGTCTATGTCCTACACTGTTCTTCTTAGATGGAAGTGTAACATCGATTACTTCTGCTTTCAGCTTCTCTTCACGAATCGCTTTCTCCATTCTTGTCTTAGATTCCTCTAAGAGTTCCTCAATTGCTGCTCTCGTATCATTCACAAGCTGTCCAACCTTCGGACGTTCCTCCGGTGCAACATCTTTCATTCCTTTTAATACGGCTGTCAGTTCACCTTTTTTACCAAGAAACTTTACACGCACGTCATTGAGTTTCTCCGGAACGTCAGCCTCCTGAATTCTTGCGACTGCTTCCGCTTTAATCTGTTCCAGTCTTTCTTTCATCGTTTTCTCCTTTCTTAACTCACTTATCAGGGACGAACGTTTTCATAAAGAAAGACCTCATCCCAAAAGGGACGAGGTCTGAATCACTCGCGGTACCACCCTGATTCCTGCAGTCTGATCTACAGGCACTCTAAGTTGTGTAACGTACAACATACGACATTCTCTACTTTTCACATCCGGACATATCCGTTCTCCTAACTGTCCCTTAGATGCTTCCTTTCAAAAATGCAGCTCACGTGTGAATTTCAATCGCTATCTGAACTTAAGAGAACTTTCAGCCGATGATTCTCTCTCTCTGCAAGAAAACAGGTCTCTACTGTGCACGATCTTTCGCTTTTCAAATCTAATAAACTTTTCATATTCTAAGTGAATTTACCAGTCTATTTTAACACAGCATTTCTTTTTGTCAAGTCTAAATGAACTCCTATAATAGTTTGTGTTTTTCTTATTTTCTGCTTTTAACTCCTTCTAAAATTGCATTGATTTCTCCCCCAAGCAGAATAATATACATACACGCATATAACCACAACATAACAAGAATGATTGTTGTAAAGCTTCCATACATATTGGTAAATCCTTTAAAGATATCCAAATAAACAGAAAAGATAAAGGACAGTACCATCCAGCCGCACGCTGTAAAGAATGCACCCGGCAATTGTTTCCGTAGAGTCGTCTTTCCTTCCGCGCCACGGTTTGGAAGATACTTGTACACCAAATCCCAGAAGAAAGTCAGAAGTGGAAGTGTGAAATAAATCCTCAACTGTATAATCTTATGAATTGCTTTACTTATAAGCGGTGCATGTTCATAAACTACAACACTAATACTGTTACCGAATACGGAAAGCACCAATGAGAGCATAATTGCCACAAGGAACAAAAAAGTATACATACATGCTCTTGCGCGAAGGTAAAAATAATTTCTCGTCTCTGTGTTTTGATAAATACAGTTCAATCCATATGTTACAGAAAGTACTCCTTTTCCCGCTGACCACAAAGCCACAAGGATTGTCAAAGGAATGATCGTACCGGAAGTCATATATACCTGATTCACAATGCTTTCAATCATTGGGCTGACTGTGGATGGAAATACTGGAAGTACAGCCTCCATCACATCCGCTTTCGTCACTGGTGTAAATTGTACCATTGTTAAAAGCAACATAAAGATAGGAATCAATGAAAGCACAAAGAAATATGCCGCCTGTGCTGCGAAAGCTCCCGTATGATGCGAACTCACGGTAGCTGCAATTCGCAATCCGCGCTCTTTTATCTTATTAAATTTCTCCATTTTCTTTAACTCCCCAGGTTAAATACTCAGGACGGCTTATATTTCTTCTCAGCCGTCACGAAATTGTTACTTCATGGATAATACCATAACTATTCTCAATATTCAAGCAAAAAAGAAAGACAGCCGAATCTCTTCAGCTGTCCCTTAACTTTATCTTTTGTCTAATCCCCAAAATGCCGTTCCCTGTATTTTGAGTCCTAGCCATAGCTAGGTGGCAACCTCATCCTGCTTTTCTGCCGTCCACTGCAAAAACGGAGCCTGGCATATTACTCAGTCTTATCGGAATCCCTTTTTAAATAATGTAGGTTCAAAATATCAGGGTTCTCGCACATTTCAGGTTTTTCTTCTTTCTTAACCTATTGCTATTATACTCTATCCACATCATTTTTACAACTGTAAATATGTGGATTTTTGCATTTACACGAGCAACGAGCCAAAGTCCGTGCTTGCACGAGACCTTGGCGACTGCCGCGATAACTTGAGAAACTCGCGGAGCGTGTTTCTCATAGTTTCTGTCAGCCAAAAGAAACGGAACTGACATTTTTAATAATATCTGTTTCTGAGATTTCTTGTATAAACACCGAACCAGATCAATACAATAAGGAAAATAATCATTGCAACTGTATCTACTATTGTCATTGTATGAACATAACAGTGAATCACATCGATCACTCCATAGATCACAGATACCAGTCCAAAAGGCAAAAGTGCCGGAGCTTGTTTTGTATATAAGCCTCTTTGTCCTTACATTTTTTATAAGTATAATCTTTTCCCAGGAGATCGATGCATTGATCTCGCCCTTTACTTTCATTATAACAAAGGAATACAATGCGTAAATTCCACAACATAGAACGAAAATACCTATAAATCCCCACATGCTGTTATCCATTTTTTTACACCCCAAGAATATTTTTTACTGTCTCTTTCATCTGATCTGCGTCACACTCTGTTGTATGACGAACCTCTGCATCACGGATTTCTTTGATTGCATTTGGAATCGGGAAGCCTGATACTTTCTCAAGCTCATCGATCAGTGTGAAATCTTCCATCTCATCATACTTTGGATCAATTGCTGTCATAACGTTGCGTACGAACTTGTACGGACTTGCTGTTGAAGCAACCAGACACTTCTTTCATCCTGTGTATCTTTACGATACTGTGCACATACATGTGCAGCAACTGCTGTATGAGTATCCATCACATATCCTGTCTTCTGATATGTGTCATGGATTGTCTCTTTCACTTCTTCTTCTGTCGCAAATCCTCCGACAAAGTCTTTCAGACCTTCCTTCATCTCAGCTGTGATCTCATAAACACCTTTTTCTTTCAGCTGTGTCATAAGCTCTGCATCCTTCTGTGCATCCTGTCCTGCGATTGTGTAGATCAGACGCTCCAGGTTGCTGGAGATCAGAATGTCCATGGATGGAGAAGATGTCAAGATAAATTCTCTGTTTCTGTCATAGACACCTGTCTGGAAGAAATCAAAGAGAACCTTGTTATCATTAGAAGCACAGATCAGTTTTGCGATCGGCACGCCCATCTGTTTTGCATAATATGCAGCAAGGATATTTCCAAAGTTTCCTGTCGGAACTGTAACATTGATCTCCTCGCCTGCCTGGATCTCTTCATTCTCAAGCAGCTTTGCATAAGCATATACATAATAAACAACCTGCGGTACAAGACGTCCGATATTGATGGAGTTTGCTGATGAGAACTGATATCCCTTCGCATCTAATTCTGCTGCCAGCTCTTTGTCTTCAAAGATTGCCTTCACACCGCTCTGTGCGTTATCAAAGTTACCATGGATTGCTACAACAGAAGTATTCTCTCCCTTCTGTGTCACCATCTGTAATTCCTGAACGTGGCTTACGCCTCCCTTTGGATAGAACACGATGATCTTTGTTCCCGGAACATCTGCAAAACCTGCAAGTGCAGCCTTACCTGTATCTCCGGAAGTTGCTGTCAGGATCACGATATCATTTTTCACCTGGTTCTTTCTTGCGGAAGTGATCATCAGATGCGGCAGGATAGAAAGTGCCATATCTTTAAATGCGATCGTTGCTCCGTGGAACAGTTCCAGATGATAAGTATCTCCCACCTTCACAAGTGGTGCGATCACTTCTGTATCAAACTTTGAATCATAAGCACTGTTGATGCAGTGTTTCAGTTCTTCTTCTGTAAAATCTGTAAAGAACTGTTTCATAACTGCATAAGCTGTCTCCTGATAAGACATGTCTTTAAGTTCATCCATTGTTACATCCAGCTTCGGAACGGATACAGGAACAAACAGTCCTCCGTCATCAGCCAGTCCCTTTAAGATGGCCTGTGAAGCTGTAACAGTCTTGTCTGAATTTCTGGTGCTTTTGTATAATAGATTCATCCTTACATCCCTCTTTTATTTTGATTTCTTACTTATAGTTTCCAGTGAAAATCACTCTTGTCTGCAAGTATAACACAACTTTTCTTATACCACAAGGAAATATATTATTTTCGCTTTTTTAAGTTACCACTTTACTTTACTGTAGTTTTTTACTCTGTGGCCGGAAGATGATTGCCAAAACTCCGCATACTCCCATAAGAAGCGGATAATACAGATTCGGAATAATCTGAAGCGGTGTCAGTCCGGTCAATGTTGCTGCTGAGAGAAGCTGTGCTCCGTAAGGATGATTCCCTGTCCAACAGAAGTAAACATATCCAGAAGTGAGGCTGATCTTCTCGGATCTACATCAAACTCTTCACTGATTTCTTTTGCGATTGGTCCTGTCATAACAATTGCAACTGTATTATTCGCTGTACATGCATCAACAAAAAGCGCAAGAAGTGCGATTCCGAACTCTGCTCCTCTTCTTCCATTAATATTGCTCTTGATCAAATTCAGAATGAACTGAATTCCACCATGCTCTTTAACCAGTGATACGATACATGCTACAATAATAGAAATAACTGTGATATCATACATTGATGTTACACCACTTCCTACCACCTGGAACATCTCAGAAAGTGCAATATGTCCCATGCTTACGCCTACAATCAGGGAAATCACAATTCCACTGATCAATACAACAAATACATTAATTCCAATAAGTGCTTCCAAGAAGAACTACCATATACGGAAGAACTTCCCAAAGGCTGTAATTAAGATTCTCTTCAAGCTGGAAGCTCATATTTCTTGTTGCCAGCCAGAAGATTAAAACTGTAATAATTGCTGCCGGAAGAACGATAAAGAAGTTCGCTTTGAACTTATCTTTCATCTCACAGCCCTGTGTCTTAACTGCTGCGATCGTTGTGTCAGAGATCATAGAAAGGTTGTCTCCAAACATAGCTCCACACACAACTGCTCCAATACAGATACTAAGTGCGAATCCGGTTTTTTCACTGATTCCGACTGCGATCGGTGCGAGTGCTGCGATTGTTCCCATGGAAGTTCCCATAGAAACCGAAATGAAACATCCGATCAGGAACAAACCTGCAACTGCAAAATGCGCCGGGATCAATGACAATCCTAAATTGACTGTACTGTCTACTCCGCCTGCTGCTGTAACCGCACCGGAAAATCCTCCTGCGCAGAGGAAGATCAAACTCATTGTGATGATATTTTCCTCACCAACGCCTTTCGCAATTACTTCAATCTTCTTGTTAAAACTCAATTCTTTGTTCTGCAAAAATGCAAACAAAACAATGCGATCAAAAAAAGCTACAAATTGCCGGCATCGCATAAAAATCTTCGAACACAATTCCCGCGCCGAGAAAAATAATTAAAAATACTCCAATTGGAAGCAGCGCTATCGCTCTTCCCTTATTTTCCTTTTCCATAAGGCCCTCCTCTTACTACCATTTTATAAAACATCTATGTGATCCGACCACTCTCACAATGCCCCAATTTCTGTCTCTGGTCTATCACGCATAAAAGGCAGTGACGATTTTGGTATTGCCACTGCCTTTTTCTATTTTTCTTATTTTGCTGCAATATATCCTTTTGCAGTCAATGCCTCTGCACAGAGAACTGCTCCACCTGCTGCACCTCTTACTGTGTTATGAGACAGTCCGATAAACTTGTAATCGAACATAGTATCTTCTCTCAGACGTCCGATTGATACGCCCATTCCGCGCTCGTAGTTCACATCCTCTGTTACCTGTGGACGGTTGTCCTCCTCAAGATACTGGATAAACTGCTTCGGAGCACTCGGAAGCTCTGCCTCCTGTGGAAATCCCTTGAATGTAACAAGCTTCTCGATCAGCTGCTCTTTTGTAGGTTTCTTCTCGAAGTTGATGAATACTGCTGCTGTATGTCCGTTCAGAACCGGTACACGCACGCACTGGCATGTGATTTTTGGAAGCTCTGCTTTCACGATCTCTCCGTTCTCAACTTTACCAAGTACACGAAGCGGCTCCTGCTCACTCTTTTCTTCCTCTCCACCAATAAATGGGATGATATTTCCAACCATTTCCGGCCAGTCTTTGAATGTCTTACCTGCTCCGGAAATTGCCTGGTATGTTGTAACAACCAGCTCTTTTGGTCCAAACTCTTTCCATGCTGCAAGACAAGGTGCGTAGCTCTGAATTGAGCAGTTTGGTTTTACTGCGATAAATCCGCGAGTTGTTCCAAGGCGTTTCTTCTGATCTTTGATAACTTCAAAATGCTCTGCATTGATCTCCGGTACTACCATCGGTACATCCGGTGTCCAGCGGTGTGCGCTGTTGTTAGATACAACCGGTGTCTCTGTCTTTGCATATGCTTCTTCAATCGCTTTGATCTCGTCTTTGGACATATCCACTGCACTGAATACAAAATCTACTGTAGATGCTACGTGCTCTACATCATTTACATTAAGAACTACCAGCTTCTTAACAGCTTCCGGCATCGGTGTATCCATTTTCCAACGGTCACCTACTGCTTCTTCATATGTCTTACCTGCGGAACGCGGGCTTGCTGCTACTGTTACAACTTCAAACCATGGATGGTTCTCAAGCAGAGAAATAAATCTCTGTCCTACCATACCTGTTGCTCCAAGGATACCTACTCTTAATTTCTGCTCCATTGTTTTCTTCTCCCTTTTCTTCTTATTTTCTATCTTCTATCCAAACATTCTCTTTCAATTCTCTTTATATAATGAAAGAAAGCATTCAGTTATTTTTGCTCTCTGTGATGATTCATTACTCTGTCACAAGATAAGCTTCTTCGATATCGATCACTTTCTCCATTGCCGTTTTTCCCGGTGCACCGATCGTATTTCTCATCTCCACACAGGTCTTCATGCTGATTGCGTCATAAATATCTTCTTCAAACACCGGTGAAATCGCTTTGAATTCTTCCATTGTCATATCATCCAGTGCTTTCTTATGCTCAATACAGTACAGTACGAGCTGTCCCACGATTCCATGTGCATCACGGAACGGAACTCCATGATTCACCAGATAATCTGCTGCGTCTGTCGCATTGGTAAATCCATGCTTCGCACTCTCTTCCATGCGTACATTATTAAACTTCATTGTCTTAAGCATTCCTGTAAAGAGTGCCAGACATCCTTTTGTTGTATCTATTGCGTCGAATACGAGTTCTTTGTCTTCCTGCATGTCTTTATTATAGGCAAGCGGAATTCCCTTCATCGTTGTCAGAAGAGAAGTCAATGCTCCGTAAACTCTTCCCGTCTTACCACGGACAAGCTCCGCAATATCCGGATTCTTCTTCTGTGGCATAATACTGCTTCCTGTACTGTAAGCATCATCAATATCCACAAACTGATATTCGTTGGAATTCCAGATGATCACTTCCTCTGAGAATCTGCTTAGATGCATCATCACAGTTGACATTGCTGACAAAAGCTCGATCAGATAATCTCTGTCAGATACAGAATCCATACTGTTCAGTGTCGGCCCGGCAAAGTCAGAAGCTCTGCTGTGTACTCTCTGTCAAGCGGATAAGTTGTTCCGGCAAGTGCTCCGGCTCCCAGCGGACAGTAATTCATTCTCTTATAAATATCTTTCATTCTGGATCTGTCACGCTTGAACATCTCGAAATAAGCTCCCATATGATGTGCAAGTGTAATCGGCTGTGCCTTCTGAAGATGTGTGAATCCCGGCATGTAAGTTTCGACATTCTCTTTCATCAGTTTCAGAAGAACTTCCAGAATCTCTTTCAAGAGTCCGTCAAGCTCAATAATCTCATCTCTTGTATAAAGTCTCATATCCAGTGCAACCTGGTCGTTTCTGCTTCTTCCTGTATGCAGCTTCTTTCCTGCATCCCCGATCCGGTCGATCAGGTTTGCCTCAACAAAGCTGTGAATATCTTCATATTTATCTGTAATCTCAAGTGTTCCGTTTTCCACATCCTCACGGATTCCGTTCAGTCCATCAATGATCTGTTTCTTCTCATCCTCCGTCAGAATCCCCTGCTTTGCAAGCATTGTCACATGTGCAATACTTCCGCGGATATCCTGCTCATAGAATCTCTTGTCGAAAGAGATGGATGCGTTAAAATTATAAACTAGCTGATCTGTCTCTTTTGTAAAACGACCGCCCCATAACTGTGCCATCTGCCTTTCCCCTTTTCTATTATATCGTATTTGCCCATTAGTTTATCACACTAAAGTGTCAAATGTCTACTACAAACTTGCAAAATATACCTGATTTCGACGAATTCTGTAGATTTTTTCTTATTTTCTGCTATTTTAATCACTTCTTCCGTCATTTCACACACATTTTTCTGCCTGACGTGCTTTATAGGAGAACTCACATCCACAATAATCCTGACGGTAAAGACCATAGATCCCGGACAGTTCGATGGATCTCTTATATCCGTTCTTCTTCTTGAAATCAGAAAGCAGATATTGTACACCATATTCTTCACCAACACGTTGTCCGATCTCATTCAACTTCCGCGCATTCTTCATCGGACTTATACTAAGTGTTGTTGTAAAATAGTCAAATTCTCCGGCTACTGCAACTTCTGCGGATTCCTTCAGACGAAGTTCATAGCATCCCATGCATCTCGAACCGCCCTCTCTCACTTCTTCCAGCCCTTTTGCCATCTCATAAAACCGGTCGCGATCATATTTACCAGCTAAAAATGATACCGGATAGCGGAAATGCATCTCTTCAATCAATTTCTGCTGTTCCAGGATGCGCTTTGTGTATTCACTTTCCGGATAAATATTCGGATTGTAATAAAACACAGTGATTTTAAAATACTTTGATAAATACTCTAATACATAACTACTGCACGGTGCGCAGCAACTATGCAGTAAAAGAGTTGGTACTCTTTCTTCCTTTTCCAGTCTTGTCAGAAGCTTCTCCAGCTCTTTCTGATAATTGATTTTCTGTAAATTCATTTTCATCATTCTCCTGTATCTTTGTTCCAGATCAATCATTCCTTTTTTTCTAAAAACGCCTGACATGTTCATTGATTCACTCTCAGGATTATTTTTACATATCATAACATTAACTACTACTGAAATGGAGTCTTCAATGAATTCTCTTCTGGAACTTCATAACATATATTATTCTTATCACACATTGGACGCAGAAACAAGGGCTTTATCTGATCTTTCCTTTTCCGTGCAACCTGGAACCTTCACAGCAGTTGTCGGTCCTTCCGGATGCGGCAAATCTACACTTCTTTCCCTGATCTGTGGATTGATGAAGCCAGATGCAGGAGAAATCCTGTTAAATGGTATCCCTCTCAAGGAAAATTCCCCCCTGATTGGCTATATGCTCCAACACGATCATTTACTGGACTGGCGCAGTATTTACCGGAATGTCACCCTCGGTCCGGAAATCTGCGGCACACTAAATACTGCAACCAAAAAACGTGCGTATGAGCTTCTCGAACAATATGGTTTAAAACAATTTGCTTCTGCACGTCCCTCCCAGCTTTCCGGAGGAATGCGCCAGCGTGCCGCCCTGATTCGGACTCTGCTGCCTGATCCGCAACTCTTACTGCTTGATGAGCCCTTTTCCGCTCTGGATTATCAGACCAGGCTGACCGTCAGCGACGACATCGGCCAGATTATCCGACAGAGTGGAAAGACCGCACTTCTTGTCACTCATGATCTATCGGAAGCAGTCAGCCTTTCCGACCGGGTCATTGTCCTCACCAACCGTCCTGCCAAAGTCCGTTGCGAAATTCCGATTTTCTTTAAATTAGAACAAGACACACCTTTAAATCGGCGGAATGCACCTGAATTCAAACACTACTTTAATCAAATCTGGAAGGAGCTAAACCATGACAACTGAGCATCTTCGTTTTCTCAAAAAATTCCGCAGACGCCGACAGATGGTCGTCTTTCTGCGGATTCTGATTCTTTTCTTATTCCTGTTACAATGGGAAATCTGTGCCGATACCGGAGTTGTTGATTCCTTTTATCTTCAGCAGCCCTTCCCGTATCATAACCTGTTTTCTGAAAATGACAGAGGATGGTTCTGTCTTTCACCACATTGGAATTACCCTGTATGAGACACTTGTCAGCTTTCTTCTGGTCACACTTACCAGCATTCTGATTGCAATCCTCCTCTGGTGTTTCCATGGACTCTCCGAAATTCTTGACCCTTACATGGTTGTCCTAAATAGCCTGCCAAAATCTGCCTTGGCGCCCTTACTTATTGTCTGGCTGGGTGCCAATACCACAACCATTGTTGTTGCCGGAATGTCCGTTGCAATTTTCGGAAGTATCCTGAACCTCTACACCAGTTTTTCTACGATCGATCAGGAAATTCGTCTGATCTACACACTACATGGAAAACGCAGGCATGCGCTGACCAAGGTGGTTCTTCCTGGTTCCATTCCGGCAATCATCAGTAATATGAAAGTCAATATTGGACTTTGTCTTGTCGGAGTTATCATCGGTGAATTTCTAGCCGCAAGAAGCGGACTTGGATACCTGATCATCTATTCCAGCCAGGTATTTAAACTTGACTGGCTTCTGATGAGTATCTGCATTCTATGTATCATTGCAGTGCTGTTGTATGCGATAATTGGTCTGATAGAAAAGTTGTATCTGAAAAAGACGGGGTGACAGTATTGATCTGTCATCCCTACTTATTTATTTTTTAGAAACATTCTCCCTGAAAATGCTATGTGCGCTCTCTCATAAAACTCGCACTCAACCGGGCAGATTGGGCGATACAATGGATCAGCTACTACGATCTGAGCGTTTTTCAGGGCGTTTTCCATCTCTTCTTCACCAGACACTTTTAAATCCTGACTTCCAATCAGTCCATCCGTTTCCTCTAATGGACAAAGAACCTTTGTTTTATAGTGATATTCTTTTTCAATTAAAGCTGCAAGAGATGTTGTTGTAACCGGCTCACCGATCAGAGTAACTATTTGTGATTTCCAATCTTCTATAGCTGTATTCTTTTCCCATTCTTTTCGATCTTCCAATACCGGCATAGGTATTTTCTTTTTCCAAAGCTTCACTGATTCTCTCTGCATATTCTTTATAAGGGGTTCCGATCACATAAGGGGTTCCAAACTTTTCTTTTAACGCTTTTGCTGCCCGCAGCCCAACTGATGACACGACAAGTTGATCTCTGCATTTCCTGCTTTTACAAG